>OFHA01000773.1_pt1 | contig 25854 bp, 21 predicted proteins | sample 1521891 | NCBI WGS metagenome assembly OFHA01 (sample SAMEA3504089, study PRJEB24116) | mouse gut metagenome | biome: mouse gut; feature: mouse-associated habitat; material: faeces | place: Denmark | collected 2011
TACGCATTCTTACGGACTTTGCAGCGAGTGCAAAGTCCTGGTGTGAACAGTAACCAAACAGTAACCATACAGTGAGTGCAGTGGCCTGCAGGTCTGATAGCGCGCTTCTGCCGAATGGTGTTACCAGAGATATCAGGAGATTATTACAAGCAGCTGCGCGGTTCACAATATGCGGCCAGATACAGCAGCAAAAAAAGGGGGATGGACGTGGAGATTATTGAAAAATCGTTTACGTGTGATAAGGATGGATTTAAAATTCGGGGGATGCAGTATTTACCGTCTGATTTTGAGCAAAACAGGAAATATCCAATTGTAATTCTAAGTCATGGTTTTTTGGGAAATTACACGCATATGGCTGATTTTGGAAGAGATTTTGCATCGATTGGATATGTGGCGTGTAGTTTTAGTTTTTGCGGCAGCAGTCTGGCAGGTCAGTCCAGACAGACAGCCAGCGATGGAAAATCGACGGATATGACGATTACCACACAGGTACAGGATCTGGCCGCCGTTAAAAATTTTATACTGCAGCAGACATATGCGGATGCAGAACGTCTGGTGCTCCTTGGGGTCAGTCAGGGTGGATTTGTATCCGGACTGGCAGCGGCGGCAGATCCGGATATGGTGAAAAAGCTGATTATGATATTTCCTGCGCTGTGCATTCCGGATGATGCCAGAAGAGGGCGGCTTGCGGGCAGCAGTTATGATCCGAATCATGTGCCGGATGTGATCGACTGCGGACAGACGTTACTTGGGAAAGCGTTTCATGAGGATGTGGCTGACAGGGATCCTTATCAGGAACTTGCGGCGTATAAAGGTCCGGTTCTTATTTTGCATGGCAGAGAAGATGAGCTGGTGGCGGATACCTATTCCATACAGGCGCAGAAACGATATGAAAAAGGACAATGCTGTCTGCATCTGATTGCAGATATGGGACATGGATACAATGAAATGCAGCGTCAGAAGCTCTTTGCATACATCCGTCAGTTTTTATCAGATGGAGAAGAGATCAGATGATCAGATGTATGCCTTATATTCCGCTCACAGCGACGCCGCTGAGAAAAAAGAATGAATATCGGGAAATGCTGCCGGAAGATCTGGCGCTGCATCCATATATCAGATGCTTTTGGGGAAGTGAAAAACCTTATTGGAAAAATGAAAACGCAGTCAGCGATCTTGTGATACCCGATACATGCGTGGACATTATTTATTATATCGATCATACCGATCATACGCTGACAAGTGTGTTTTGCGGCATTAACGATCGGGGTTTCAGGGACGGCAGCACGGTGGGAAACGGACATCTGATGTCTGTATTTGCCATACGTTTTTACGCCTGGGGAGCGTATGCGTTTTCGGAAGATTCTCTGGAAGGGACCTGCAACGGGTTTTATGAGGTACCATCCAGATTTCGCTGGCTGGATGAAAGATTGCGGCGGCCGCTGCTGGAACATCGTCTGCTAACAGAACGGACGCAGCTCGCAGAGCGTTTGCTGATACGGAAAATGTCCGATATCAGACAAAATACGGTATTAAACAGCGCCGTACAACAGATTTTATATCAGAAAGGAACGACGAATGCCGCACAGCTTGCGAAGGATTGTTTTATCAGCAGCAGACAGCTGGAGCGCCTGTTTTCCAGATATATTGGAATTACGCCAAAAAAACTTGGAAATCTGGTCAGGTATCAGTTTTTATGGAATGAGATTATGCGAAATAAGGAGTTTTCCACTCTGGATGCGGTTGTAAAATATGGATTTACAGATCAGTCGCATTTGCTCAGAGAGTTTAAACGCTATCATACGATGGATCTTTCATCAGCAAAACGTTATGCCGCAAAGGATGTCGAAAATATACAATACGTTTCTGAAATTTTATCGTAAAATCTTTAGAATACGCGGCAGAATACGGAATCGCTGCGTAAAGACGATAAGAGAAAGGAAAATAAAACTATGGAAGAAAACAATCCGATCAGAGAGGCGAAACAATCTGCATGCAATGTATGCGGTTCCGATTGCAGCAGCTGTGCCTGTTATGGCTCTATGTGCCGGGGGTGCCGGGAATGTCAGGGAAAAGTGTTCCATCAGACGGACGGAAAGGCGTGCGCGATTTATGAATGTACAGTACAGGAAAAAGGACTGATTCATTGCGGACAATGTGATCAGCTGCCTTGTGAGATCTGGATGAAGATCAGAGATCCGAAATACTCTGACGAGGAATTTGAAGAAAATGTCAGAATGCGGGTACGGGCATTAAAAAAGAGTACGGCTGAGAGCGCGTCTTAAAACAGTTCTGCATCAACACAACATAATCGTATCAATATTCTGGATTTCGTAACCGTGCATGTAAAAATATGGATGCATTGTTACGAAATTTTTTTGCGTTTTATTCAGAATGTGACTGATTATACAACCTGTCATAGGCTGCAGGCAGCTCGCAGTATGTTTCATATAGTGATCTGATTATTTTCAAGCATACATCCGGATCGTAGAATATTATTTCTGCTTCGGGTTACAATATTTTTGCAACAGGCGATAAATAAAGGAAACAGTGATATTTCGAATGGTCGAAGTGAAAAATGAGCAGCGGTTTCGATATTTCAAACGGATGAAGTGAAAAATGAGAAACGATTTCAATATTCCGAACAGACGAGGTGAAAAACGAGTAACGGTTTCCTGTTGCGCCCGTTGATGAAAATCAGGAGAAAATAGTATATGGAAAAGAAAATGAGCATTTGTCTGATCTGCTGTTTACTAACCGTGTTGTCTGGCTGTGGAAAAAGTCAGGATCCGGCTCTGGAAGACGAAAAACTGCACTACACGCAGGCGGTAGACGTACTTCGGGCAGTAGTCGACGCGTATACGGATGAGGAACGATTTGCCATGTATGGAGGAGATCGGGAGCATGCAGTGATGGACGCACCTGGTACGTTTGATGTCAGTCAGGTACAGGAGATGGAGGATGTACTGGGACTTCCGTCGGGACTGGCGTCAGATATAGAAGAAGCGGCATCCATGGTTCATATGATGAATGGAAATGTATTTACAGGAGCGGCTTACCGGCTCAGGGAAGGTACAGACCAGGATGCGTTTGCACAGGCAGTAAAAACGGCGCTTTTGGAAAAACGATGGATGTGCGGACAGCCGGATACGATGCTGGTACTCTCGGTGGATCATGTTTATGTCATTACGGCCTATGGAGAAGCAGGCATCATCCAGACATTTAAAGAAAAATCGATGTCTGTATTAAAAGAAACAAAAATATTGATGGAAGCTCCGATTGTATAATGGTTTTTTCAAGTATTACATTTTTAATTTATTTTTTGCCCATAACGGTAACTTTGTATTTTTTCGTTCCGGGGAAGTATCAGAATCTGGTTCTTGTTTTGTGCAGTATGTTCTTTTATGACTGGGGAGAACCTCGTTATGTGTTACTTATGATTGCCGGCATCCTTACTGCCTACGGATGTGGGCGGCTGATGGAACTATACAAAACGAGAAAGGGGCGAATGATCTGGTACGTGTGTTCGGTCTGCGTCAGTCTTTTTGCGCTGCTGTTTTTTAAATATGCAGATTTTATTCTTGAGAATCTGAACCGGTTCTTTGGACTGGATATGCCGCTGCTGCACGTATCGCTCCCTGTTGGAATCAGCTTTTATACGTTTCAGATCATTAGTTATCTCACAGATGTATACAGAGGAGCACCTGCAGAGAAAAATATGCTGCATCTGGCTGTATATATCTGCATGTTTCCGCAGCTGATAGCAGGGCCTATCGTGCGTTATGAGGATCTGGCGCATCAGATTCGGATGGATGGAGCGTATGGCGCAGGGCGGCGTACGTCTTTCGAAAAGGCAGCTTATGGTATTCGGCGTTTTGTAACCGGGCTGGCAAAAAAAGTACTGCTGGCAGACCAGCTGGGACAGCTGTGTCAGATTTTTCGACTTTCAGAAGACAAATCGGTACTGTTTTACTGGATTTATGCGGTCAGCTGCTCGTTGTATATTTATTTCGATTTTTCAGGATACAGTGATATGGCAGTCGGTCTTGGCAGCATATTTGGATTCCGTTTTCCAGAAAACTTTAATTATCCTTTTATTTCTACAAGTATTACGGAATTTTGGAGACGCTGGCATATGTCGCTCGGGTCCTGGTTTCGGGATTACGTCTATATACCGCTTGGAGGCAGCCGGAAAGGACGCAGACGACAGATCGTTTGTATCTTTATCGTATGGATACTGACCGGATTATGGCACGGCGCGGAATGGAACTTTGTACTATGGGGATTGTATTTTGCCATATTGTTATGCATAGAGAAGGTTTTCATAAAAAAACGTACGGTTTTTTCTCGTTTGTACTTTCTCTTTCTGATCAGTATCAGTTTTGTAGTTTTTCATGCAGAAAATGTTTCGCAGGTCGCTGCCGATCTGAGGGGGCTGACTGGTGCGGGAGGGATTGCGCCTGTTTCCGGTGAAGCGCTTTATTATCTGCGCAGTTATGCGCTCACGCTGGCGGCTGCGATACTGGGCGCGACGCCGTTTTTCCGCTATGTGTCCGGCAGGATGCAGGGATGTCTGACTGGCAGAAGAACGGCCGGTCTGCTGGAGCCCATATGGCTGTCGGCGCTGATGATCGTTATCAGTGCATATCTTGTGGATCATACGTTTCAGCCGTTTTTATATTTTAGATTTTAAAAGCAGAGCTTAAAAAAGAGTCAGAAGCCGAAAGGAGATTGGATCATGGGCAGGAGAAACGATGATTTTTTTATCTGCGTATGGTTTGCGTTCATTTTAACCGCTGGATTTTTCCTGTGTATGTTTCTTGAAAAACCGGATTACTCGTACAACGAACGGCGGTATCTGGCTGAGATGCCGGAGTTGTCTGTCGATACGGTAAGCTCCGGAAGATTTATGTCAGACTTTGAAGACTATGCGCTGGATACGTTTCCGTTTCGGGAGCGCTTTCGTAAACTCAGGGCATGGACAACGGCAAATATATTTTTATTCAAAGATCATCATGGGATGTATCTTGCGGACGGATTTCTTGCCGCTATGGAATATCCGATGCAGCAGGAATCTCTGGAACGGGCGGTACGTCAGTTTGCAGAGATTTGCGCCGGGCTTACAAAAGAAAATCATGTCTATCTGTCGGTTATTCCGGATAAAAACTGCTTTCTTGGGAAGGAGAGCGGTCATCTTACGATGGATTATGAGGAGTTCGAACACGTGATGCGGCAGGAAGCGCAGTTTGCAGAATATATAACGATCTCAGATCTTTTGGACAAAGAGGATTATTATCGGACGGATCCGCACTGGAGGCAGGAAAAGATTACGGATGTCGCAAAGCGGCTGGCAGTAAGTATGGGTACGACGCTGAATGAAGACTATCAGACGCATACGCTGAGCAGGGATTTTTACGGCGCCTATTATGGACAGGCGATGCTTGCGGCGGCGCCGGATACGCTGCGGTATCTGACCGGGGACGCCATCGACGGCTGCAGTGTGTATGACTGGCAGAATCAGCGACCAATACCGGTATATGACAAGAAAAAGGCAGCGGATAAAGATCCTTATGAATGCTTTTTGTCGGGACCGTTGTCGCTGCTTACGATCAAAAATCCGAATGCACGAAACGAGAAGCGGCTGATTATTTTTCGGGATTCGTTCGGCAGCGCAATCGCCCCGCTTCTGATCAGCGGATATGAGCAGATTACACTGGCAGATCTTCGTTATATTCGTCCGGAAATACTTGAAAAATTTATTTCATTTGAAAAATGTGACGTACTTTTTTTGTATAGTACGCTTGTACTGAATTCTTTTGCTTCCAATTGTTGACATTGTTATAAGCAGGTGCTAAACTTATTATATCTTATTGCCAAAAAAGCATTCTTTTTTGCAATCGTTGTAGATATTTTGCATAATGCTGCATGGAAAGAGATGTACAAGGAGGATAAAGCATGAATCATGGTCAGGAAAGCCGCGAAAATCTGCAGCCAGCGAATCAGAACCGCTGGAATGAGGCGGAGCTGTTAAGAGACAGCAGAATACTGGAACATACACATTCTTTTATCGTAGAATATAATTTTAAGACGAAGCAGTGTTATATAGACCCTGCACAGCGCCAGCATTTATACGGAGACTGGCAGAACGAGATAAATAATGATAACAAAGATTATAAAAGAGTTGTGTTAAGAGATGATATCGCGACACTGCAGGAATTTTTTGACTTTTCTGATTTAAAGGCGGGCGAAAGCCGCAGTATGGACGCCAGATTCTATGTAAAAGCACACGATTATGAATGGTATCGTGTCAGGCTTATTTGTCACGCAGATGAAGCAGGCGAAAAAGAACGTGTGCTGATTACATTTACGAATGTACAGCAGGAGCTGGAAACGGTGCAGAAATTAAAATTCCTGCTTGCCAAAGATCCTCTGACCCATATGCCGAATCTGGACAGCTTTATACAGATGACAGAAAAAATGATCCGGTCGCATCCGGAGCAGAGTTATGCAGTGATCCGGATGGATATCGATAAGTTTCGCATGATCAATCAGATGTATGGAACAAAAGAAGGAGATAATATACTGCGTTATATCGGCGTAAAGATTCAGGAATGGGCCGGCCCGATTTTGGAGATGAGTACATACTGCAGAATATCTTCGGATATGTTTTGCGTCTGTATGCCGGCGGAGGCGGGCAGTATCCAGGAGATTATCGATTTTATACAGACGTCGCGGCATGCGTATCCGATTAAGTTTGACATGATTATGTCTTTTGGCGTTTATATTACGAGCGAAGAAGATCGGACCGAACAGATATCGGTTTCCACACTGATGGACCGGGCGGCTTCGGCGCAGCGGACCGTAAAAAACAGTTATATGAATCATATCGCCTATTATGACAGCGTCATTCGCAAGAAAGAAATTGCAGAGCAGATTATTATATCAGAAATGAAAAAAGCGCTGGAGACGGATCAGTTTCAGGTATATCTGCAGCCGAAATGCGAGATGGATACCGGAAAGATCATTGGTTCAGAAGCGCTGGTACGATGGATTCATCCATCACAGGGAATCATATCTCCAGGCGAATTTATTCCCGTATTTGAAAAGAACGGATTTATATCCGAGCTCGATGCCTTTGTGCTGCGAAAGACCTGTCAGATGATCCGCAAATGGCTGGACGATGGAAAGAAAGTATATCCGGTTTCTGTGAACGTATCCAGGACAGATTTATATAATCCAAATTTACTCGAACAGATTCAGGAATGTGTAGAACGGTTCGATGTGCCGCATGAGCTGATTGCGTTTGAACTTACGGAAAGCGCGTTTGTATCGGATAATATGCAATTGTATAATCTGGCGAAGCTGCTGCAGGAAAATCATTTTAACGTTATGATGGACGATTTTGGCAGCGGATATTCCTCTTTAAATTCCTTAAGAGAAATACCGGTAGATGTGTTAAAAATAGATTTAAAATTCCTCCCGCCATCCACAGACGACAAACGCGGCAATGTCATTTTGCAGTCGATTGTAGAAATGGCAAACCAGCTTGGACTGGAAGTTGTTGTTGAAGGTGTGGAAACGATCGAGCAGGCGGAGTTTTTATTATCGATTGGCTGCCGGAATGCCCAGGGGTATTATTTTTACCGTCCGATGCCGGTTTCGGAATATGAACGATGTCTGGAAGAAAAGCCAAAGGAAATCGGTATACGCAGACAGGAAGAGCAACACAGATAACATGCACAAAGTGGGAGGACGGAAGAATGGAAAAGCTGATTCTAATTGTTGACGATGCGAGGTTTGCCAGAATCATTGCAAAAAAGGCGTTACAAAACGGCGGATACGATCAGATTGTCGAGGCGGCGACTGCAGCGGCGGCACTGGAGATCTTTCAGGAAAAGAAACCGGATCTGACGCTGCTGGATATTACGCTTCCGGATAATACAGATCTGACTTTATTAAAAAAATTGTTAACAATCGATCCAAAGGCGTCGATTGTGATTCATTCAGCGATCGGCCAGGAGCTGATTATTATGGACGCGCTCAAAGCCGGAGCAAAAGATTTTATCGTAAAGCCGTTTGATGAAAAAGAGTTTATTAAAATTGTAAACAAGGCGCTCGGGGTTTAGTGCTCCATCCGGGCAAAAATTAGAGCTTATTACAGCAAAACTCTGATTTCTGCCCGGATGAAGCACCAGAGCGTGTCTTAAAAATGCTTTCCGTGAGATGTGCTTCGCAGTTCGCGGAGTTTTCATACGCGTCAGTGGGGATGGGGGAATCGCAATGAAGTTATTTGACCAGAGTGGAAAGCTGGATGCAGATGTGCAGGATATACTGTATGAACTTGGGAATGTGGGCGTTGGTATGGCCAGCATTACGATTGGCCGGCTCCTTGGAGTCCGGATAGAACTGGTCTCGCCAAATGTAATATCGGTGACCGATTTGTCAGATCAGATGCTGCTTTCACATATCGAAAAGGAAGAAGTGGGAATCTGGATGCGTTTTGCAGCTCCGATGAGCGGGCTGGTGCTGTTTATTCTCAAACGTTCTTTTGTGATCGAAGTTGTAGAGAAGATGACGGGGACACGATGCGAGGAAGAACAGCTGTATAAAAATGAAATTCTTTTCTCAGCCCTGACAGAATTTGCCAACATGCTTTCAGCCGCATATATGAAAGCCGTTGGCACATATACAAAGATGCGGATTTATTTATCGCCGTATCTGTTTGTATCCGGAAACGAGCAGATCAGACTGGGAGACGTAAGCTATGAGCTGCAGATGGCGGCAGATCAGGCAATCTGGGTAGAAACAAAATTTTTGCTGCTGGAAGAAGAAGGACAGACGGATGACGCAGGACGGGTTGTGATGCTTCCGGACGGCAATACGGTAGAAATGCTGATGCAAGCGTTGGGATTATAGAAATAAAGAAGAGGATCATTCAGAGAGCTTCTGATCTGTACGGCACAAAAGGGAAAATGACGGACAGCAAAGAGGCTTTTTTTGTTATGGTTTGTCTGGATATGCAACCATACGAACGATCATTGCGTTATTATATTAAGGAGCTGTTGACAGAAGCAAAGGGAGATACACATGGAGGATGAAAAAATTATTGAATTATACTGGAACCGTGATGAAGAGGCACTTAGACAGACAAATCAGAAATACGGTTCTTTTTGTTATTATATCGCTCACAATATATTGAAAAATGAAGAGGATTCCAAAGAATGCGTAAATGATACCTGGTTTAAGACCTGGACCGTGATTCCTCCGAAGCGGCCGGAATTTTTTCAGTCATTTCTGGGAAAGATTACAAGGAATCTTTCCCTGGATCGCTATCGAAAGAGCAGGGCATCCAAACGGGGAGGAGGAAGTGTGGACGCTATTTATGAAGAGCTGGAATCGTGTATTGCGGATCGTGGTACAGAGGATACCCGTACCGATGCGATTGTGATTACGGATGCGCTGAATCAGTTTCTTACGGGACTTTCCAAAGATGCCAGGGTTATTTTTGTGCGTCGGTACTGGTATGCAGACAGTGTGTTACAGATTGCGCAGCGTTACTGTATGAGTGAAAGTAAGGTAAAGTCGTCTTTGATGCGCAGCAGAAATAAATTAAAAGCATTTTTGGAAAAGGAAGGGATCATTGTATGACAAAAAATGCGGGAGAGCGGTTGTTTTTGGCAATCGGGCAGATTTCGGACGATATGATTCTGGAGGCGGACAGGGAGCGGCTGACAGTAAAAGAAGAGACCGTATCCAAATCGCTGGCAATACAGGAACCGGACCCGAATACGAAAAGCGGAACAGATACAGAGAAAGAAAACGAGGGACTTACGAGCGCAGACACGGATAAAAACGAAAAGAAACGTATTTATGAAACCAGAAAACGACCGATCAGAAATAAAGAAATGATAAATGCGGGCAAATATTTAAAATATCTGCCTGTGGCAGCATGCCTGTGCATTGTTTTGGGCAGCGCAGGGTATATTATTCATGGTTTTATGCAGGCAGGTTCGTCTGACAGCATGAGTATCCGAAGCGCGGTCGATCAAAGTGCGGATCAAACGGACGATTCGTCTGACAATGGTATGGAAATGGCGATGGATCAAAATGCGTCCACCGGAAACGCGGAGCAGGATGAGGAAATATCTGGCAGCAGCGACGGCAGTGAAAGCGGCTATACGCAAAATCAGGCTGAAGATATACAGGAAGGCATACCGCAGAAACAAAAGGAGCTGTTCCCGATCTGCTATGACGCCTATCAGGGGCCGGTTTTTCCTCTGACGGCAACCGGAGATACGCAAAAGCTGAAAGTCAGCCGTAATCTGAAAGGTATCGTTGCTACGGATGCAGATGGCATGTCGCCGTATCTTCGGGTGACGGACGTCTATAAGATTAAAAATACATCCGGACATGATAAGACCCTGCAGCTGGTATATCCGTTTGTATCGACGATGAACCGCACATCGGAAACAAATGAAGAAATACTTGAGATTCAGGGAGGCCTGGAGAGCGATCAGACCGTGGCTGCGTATAGTATGGGAGAAAGCGTTTTGGCATATAGAAATGCGGATATGTCTGAGACATCTGCAATGTCGGATTACCAGAAGATTTTTAATGAGCAGACCGATTATCAGGAACAGGCGCTGGCAAAAGAAGCAGACTGGAATCAGAAGGTAACGGTTTATAACTTTTCGGACGTTTTGATGCAGGAAGAAACGTCTGGTACCGGTCAGCCGCTTGTATTTGGGGTTACGATAAAAGGTACAGACGCCGCTGTGCTGACTTATGGATTTGATCATTCGTTTGCGAATGAGAACAGCGATTCCAATCATTGTTTTTTCGTTTCAGAGGAACAAAAGAAGCGGGTGCTCATTGTTACAGGAGAGCAGGAAGGAGATCCTGTATTCTCGTATTATACGAATCTGGATTGTGAAGAAAAGATCGATGGTCCGGACTATGAAATCACCGGTCAGGAGATGACTTATACGGATGCGCTGCGTTTGTGCAGCAACGATGCCGCACGAAAACTGCGTCAGGATTATGAAAGAGGCGTGATTGCCACGGAGCTTCCTGATTACATGAATGAAGACGCCGCATTTCGGGTACTGACGATGATCAGCGAAGAAGACCGGTTTTATGATACGCTTCTGCAGCGATACCAGAGCGTGGAATTATCTGAGATCTTTGAACGGTTATTTGGAGAAACAAGAGTGGTATATGCGAGAGCGACCGTGACAATTCCGGCGAGGAAGACGATACGGGTTACCGTACACATACAAAAACGGCAGAAGAATACGATGGATGCAGGAACGAAAGAATCGGATGCAGAAACACAGCAGCAGTATGACTTTTTCCCAGGTATGCAAAGTCATCTGCAGATTGTGAAGACCTCGGTTTCTCTGCAGCTGAAAGAGGAATGGCAGCTTGCCGGACAGAATCTCGGACTGACGGAAAAACAAAAACAGATCTGGAAGGCAGACGCGCTGGATCAGGCCGGTTTTGTAATTGTAAAATATGGAAAAATGGAAGAATTTATGGACGAATCATAATCCCTTGTTTTGAATCGAAAACATTAATAATTAAGGATTGATTTCTCTTTTAGATAGTGTTTTAATAGAAATGGAAGAATATGTAATTCGTAGAATTCGAATCATTCGATGAAAGAAAAAAGAAATCAGGAGGAGAGCAATATGTTTGGTTTTGGGCAGATGATAAATATTTTAAAAAAGAGTCCGAAAAAAATCGTTTTTACAGAAGGAAATGATCCGCGTATTCTGGAGGCGGCGTCCAGATTGCTGGCAAGCTACTTTTTACATCCGATCCTGGTAGGGGACGAAGATGAAATTATTGCTGCGGCAGAAGACAGCGGCTTTAATATTCGCGGAGCGGAAATTATTGATCCGAAGCAATATAAGGATATGGACGCAATGGTGGACATGTTCTGCGAACTGCGTAAATCAAAAGGGGTAACGCCGGAAGAGGCGAGAAAAACGCTGGAACAGACGAACTATTTTGGCGCGATGCTTGTAAAGATGGGCCTGGCGGACGCCCTGTTAGGCGGAGCGACGTATTCGACAGCAGATACGGTGCGTCCGGCGCTGCAGCTGATTAAAACAAAGCCGGGGAACAGTATCGTGTCTTCCTGCTTTATCCTTGTACGGCCTTCTGCAACAGGCGATAATGAAGTGCTGGCAATGGGTGACTGCGCCATTAATATTAAGCCGACAGAAGATCAGCTGGTAGAAATCGCAGGGGAGACGGCAGAATGTGCAAAGATCTTTGGGATCGATCCGCAGGTGGCATTTTTAAGCTATTCTACGTTTGGCTCCGGTGAAGGCGAGGATGTAGATAAGATGCGCAACGCTGCACAGAAAGCAAAGGCAAAATATCCGGATCTTCCAATCGAGGGAGAACTGCAGTTTGACGCAGCGGTATCGGTACGTGTCGCACGCACGAAATGTCCGGAATCGGAAATTGCAGGACATGCAAATACGTTTATTTTCCCGGATATCAGCGCGGGAAATATCGGATATAAGATCGCCCAGCGTCTCGGCCATTTCGAAGCATACGGACCGATTCTGCTTGGCCTGAATGCGCCGATTAACGATTTATCCAGAGGATGTAACGCGTCCGAAGTATATTCCATGGCCATTATTACAGCTGCGCTTGCAGACTGATCAGGGAACTATAACAGCAAAAGCGCTGTCGGAAGACGATGATTTCATATCTTCCGACAGCGCTTGTTTGTTTTTAGCGAAGGTATTCTCTGGCCAGAGCTTCAAATGCAGGCAGAGATTTTTCAATGCGCTGCGTTGGCACGCAGTAAGAGATACGTACATGTCCGGGACACCCAAAACCGCACCCGGGAACGATCAGCAGATTATGCGCTTTGGCGCGCTCTGCGAAAGCGACGTCGTCTGCTTCCAGAGAACGCGGAAACATGTAAAACGTACCGCCTGGTTCTACGACATGATAACCCATTTCCCGCAGGCTGTTGAGCAGCAGGTTTTTATTTGTTTCATAGATCTGAATATCAGACGTCTCGTCCGCGCAGGCTGCACATACACGCTGAAACAGTCCCGGCGCGTTTACATAGCCAAGAGAACGACCGGCTCCGGCGACCGCGGCATAGACGTTCGCAAAATCGTCCACAGTATCAGGAACAAGTACATACCCCATACGTTCGCCCGGCAGGGATAACGACTTGGACCAGGAATAGCTGACAAGCGTATTTGGATAATAATCCGGCAAAAATGGCACTTTGGTACCGGAAAATACGATTTCCCGATAAGGCTCGTCTGAGATCAGAAAGATCGTATGTCCGTATTGCCGGGATGCCTCTTCTAACAGTGCAGCCAGCTTTTTTACAGTTTCGGCTGAGTACACAGCTCCGGAAGGGTTATTCGGTGAATTGACAATGACCGCCTTTGTCTTCGGTGTCAGAGCCTGCTGCAGCGCGGCAAAATCGATCTGGAACGCTTCAGTATCCGCCGGCACAACGACCGGTTTTGCGCCTGCGCCTTCCACAAATACGGTATATTCCGGAAAATATGGGGCAAAGATGATCACTTCATCTCCCCGATTGCAAAGACCATGAAAGCAGCAGCATAAAGCAGCCGCAGCTCCGGTGGACATATAAAAATTGTCTGCTGTATAAGCAGTATGGAAACGACGGTTGACAGATACCGCAATCGCCGCACGTACGCCGGCATCGCCCTGCGCGCTTGTATATCCATGAAGAAGAACCGGATCTGTTTCCGTAATCAGCTTTATCGCTGTCTGGTTGACGCTTTCCGGGGCGGGAACGCTTGGGTTTCCGATGGAAAAATCAAATACGTTTTCCGCGCCGATTTCTGCCGCTTTTATTTTTCCGAATTCAAACAGTTCACGGATAACAGAGCGTTGCGTGCCGAGAGTAACCATTTTTTCATTTAAATTTAACATAGCGGGATGCTCCTTTGTGTTTTTTCAATCATTATGTTAGTGCAACCAGGGGTGGGTGTCAATGTTTTTTTGTGAGTTTAGGGAATTGGAGTGGCTGCGCGGACGTGTGCGTGGCCGCCGGCAGGGGCCCTGGGCGGGGCGGCAGGGGACTGAGCGGACTGGGGCAACGCTGCGGTGAACTAATCGCTAACTGCGACTAAGACACTCGGCGTGTGGGCCTCGTGCCAAGTCTCCGTAAGCGATGGATTTCACCTCCGCTAAAAGCACCCCTTGGACGTCCTTTCAGGGTATGTCTCCCGCAGGCGCCCCCATCCACAGCCCGCAGCGTCTGGTTTTCTCAGGCTTTAAATAATTATGGATACGTCCGCGCAGCCGTCCAAAAGTAATATTTCATCTATAATTGCAGCCAATCTGTGTTTTAAAGAGTTTTTCCCAGAAATTAATTGTATATACTGGTTCGGCATATCTGTTGAATAAGCTGCATACGAAGCAGGAATTATAACGCCATTATACTGCAAGAAAATATTTATAAAATAACTGGACAAATCATACAATTTTATGGTAAGATTAAAAAAGTTAAGAATTTCATAAAAAACATTAAAAAACGAAGGCGTTTTGCACATTGGTGCAGGGCGTTTTTTTGCTTTTTTGGAGGGAAAAAGGTATGAGACGTAAATTAGACTTTATCGATCACCAGATTATCAGTTTATTGCAGGCGAATGCAAGAATGTCGTTAAAGGACATTGCATCGAAAGTGTTTTTATCTTCTCCGGCGGCTTCTGCCAGGCTGGAGAAACTGGAACGGGAAGGATATATTACAGGGTTTCATGCAAGTATTAACCATGAGAAGATGGGATATAACATCAAGGCGTTTATTACGCTGGCAGTAGATGCCAGATTAAAAGAGCAGTTTCTGGACGATATGCGTCAGTGCAGAAATGTGATTGAGTGTAACTGCATCACCGGTGATTATGCCATGCTGCTGGAAGTTGTATATCCGGATACCGAATCTTTAGAGCGTTTTGTCGGTAAGATGCAGAAATATGGGAAAACGCAGACGCAGATTGTTTTTTCTACTGCAGTGGAGCACAGGGAACTGTCACCGGCTCTGGAGATAGAAAGAGCCGGATAAATGAACATGATTGTGATACATATGGTTATTTGTTACCCTTTTAAAATTGATTGTTAACAATTCTCGGTACTTCTATTGACAAATGGTAAAAATAGTCTATAATAAATAATGTCAAATAGTTAAACAAAAGAAAGAGGGGGTTAACAATATGAAAGAAGAAACAGCAACGGCATTACCAATCCGCCAGCTATGCTCTGTCGCGCTCATGTCAGCCATTATGTGTCTGCTTGGGCCGGTATCGATTCCGATTGGGCCGGTACCGATTTCTGCGATGACGCTCGTTATTTATCTGACATTGTATGTACTGGGGATGAAGCTGGGGACAATCAGCTGTGCGATTTATTTGATGCTGGGATTTGTCGGTGTTCCGGTATTTGCCGGATATACCGCAGGGGCTGCAAAGCTGCTCGGCCCGACAGGAGGGTATCTGGCCGGATATCTCTGTCTGACGCTGGTCGGCGGACTGGTTATGGAAAAAGCGGCTTATAAAAGAATCTGGTGCATCGTGGGTATGATTGCAGGAACAGCAGTGTTGTATGCGTTCGGCACCGTCTGGTTTGTAATTATGATGAAATGCGATGTTTCTTATGCAGTTTCTGTCTGCGTGACACCGTTTCTGATCGGTGATTTTGCAAAAATTGTGCTGGCGGAATTAGCTGGCCAGGAAGTACGCAAAAGACTTAAGTCTGCGCATCTGATCGACTGAAAAGCGGTCATAAACCCACTTTCCGCCGGCGGACAGATGTCGGATGCTTCACAGATTTCAAATTAATTCGGAGACAACTATTGGAAGGCCGTTATCGATGGCAGTCGGAAGTTTTTTACGCATTGCTTCTTTGTGGGCAGATGCATAAAAATGAAAGGCATGCGTCAGATGGCGGCCTTTAAGCGGAGAAGCAGCTGCACAGTCGATATCCTGCGGCCAGCACGGCGTACCTGTGATAATAATGACATGTTTCCGTTTGGTTCGTTACATATTTCATAAATTACATGATCCCACGCGCAATATCGTCGGGCCATTTTCTGAAAAAAGGTTTTGGTCTGTTCTGACCGCTTTATCTATAAACGTTTCCAAATCTTTCTGGTTTTGAGCAGAACCAGTTGGAAAGAATGTCAATATTTCTGAAAAAAATCCAACGGCAATAGCAAATACCACGCACATATGTTAAAATAAATGCGTATCATACAATCATATAAAAAGCAAAGGGATGAACTATGAAAATATTAATTATCAGACATGCAGATCCGGATTATGAAGCGGATTCGCTGACCGAACAGGGATGGAAAGAGGCGGGTCTGCTGGCAGAACGGATTTCGGCTATGGAGATCAAAAATTTCTATGTGTCTCCATTTGGCAGGGCAAAAGATACGGCCAGCCTGACATTGAAAAAAATGAACCGCGAAGCGGAGGAGTGTCAGTGGCTGAGAGAGTTTTCTCCGCTGATCCGGCGTCCGGACAAAGAAAATATGTCTATTGTGTGGGACTGGCTGCCGCAGGACTGGACCGTAGAGGCGGACTTTTATGACAAAGACGCATGGATGCAGCATAGGATTTTCAGGGAAGGAAAGGTGGCAGAAGAATATCGGTGGGTGACCCAGTGTCTGGATCAGCTCCTGGCAAGGCATGGGTATCAGCGGGAAGGAAATTATTATCGTGTGACAGACAGTAATATGGATACGATTGCATTTTACTGCCATTTTGGGCTGGAGTGTGTGCTGCTGAGCCATCTGCTTGGCGTGTCGCCAATGGTGCTCTGGCACGGTTTTTGCGCGGCTCCGTCTTCAGTGACAACGCTTGTGACCGAAGAGCGCAGACAGGGGATCGCTTCTTTTCGGATGAGCAGCTTTGGGGATGTGTCGCACTTAACGATCGCGGGAGAACAGCCTTCCTTTGCCGCACGTTTTTGCGAGTGCTTTACGAATACGCACGAACGTCATGATTAAATCAGAATCTGTTGGCAGGCATGGAATTTCATGTATATCATTAAAGTATCGGTAAGAAATCTTGTAGAATTTATTTTACGCAGCGGAGATATTGATAATCGGGGAGCCGGAGGGATGCAGATGGAAGCCATGCAGCGGGGCAGCAGGATCCATCGTAAACTGCAGAAAAAGGCAGGGCCGCTTTATCATGCGGAGGTTCCGCTGAAAATGGAATTTGAGGAAGAACAGTATACGATTGTTCTGGAAGGACGGGCGGACGGGATACTGGAGTCAGAGGCCTCCGAAACTGAAGCGGTCGTTATGATCGATGAGATTAAGGGGGTATTTTTTGATATTTCCGGTATGACAGAACCGGTTACCGTGCACCTGGCACAGGCAAAATGCTATGCTTTTATTTATGCGTTTCAGAATCATCTGCAGGAGATCGGCGTCCGAATGACGTATGTCAATCTGGATACGGAGGAACTGCGGTATTTTGCGTTAAGGTATTCGTTTCAGGAGCTGGAGGAGTGGTTTCTGGCACTGATGCGGGAATATAAAAAATGGGCGCAGTTTCAGTATGAATGGCGTATGATCAGACAGAAGTCGATCAAAGAGATGGCGTTTCCGCTGTCCTGGCGGACAGGGCAAAAGGAACTGGCGGAAGGCGTCTACCGGACCATTCTGCGTAAGAAAAATCTGTTTATCCAGGCGCCGACCGGAACCGGAAAGACGATCACGACTTTGTTTCCGGCGGTCAAGGCAGTCGGTGAAGAGCTTTCGGACAAAATATTTTATCTTACGGCAAAGACGATCACGGCGGCAGTCGCAAAAGAAACGCTGGATTTGTTTTATAAAAGCGGATATCACGCGAAGACCGTACAGATTACGGCAAAAGAGAAGCTGTGTCTGATGGAAGAGACGATATGCAATCCGGATGCGTGCCCTTATGCGAAAGGGCATTTTGACCGGGTCAATGACGCCGTGTATCAGCTTTTGCACGAGGCGGACGTATTTACGAGAGAGGAAATGATCGAACAGGCGCAAAAGCATATGGTCTGTCCGTTCGAGCTGTGTCTGGATACGGCGTCCTGGGTGGATAATATTATATGTGATTATAATTATGTGTTTGATCCCCATGTATATCTGAAACGTTTCTTTGCGGAAGGCGTGCGCGGGGATTATCTGTTTTTGGTTGACGAGGCGCACAATCTGGTAGAGCGCGGCCGGACGATGTATAGTGCCGATTTATATAAAGAAGATTTTTTAATAGTAAAAAAACTGGTAAAAGAGCGCAGCCCAAAGCTGGCAAAACAACTGCAAAAATGCAATCAGATTCTGCTTGGCTACAAACGGGAGTGTGAACAGTATCAGTATCATGAAAATATCTCGGAATTTGTATTTGCTCTGATGCGGCTGGCAGGAGAATATGAGATTTTTCTGCAGAAAAACAGAGAGTTTGAAGATCGGGATACGGTATTGAATCTGTATTTTCAGATTCGGCATTTTTTGGAAATCAGCGAGCGGCTGGACGAAAATTATGTCATATACTCCGAGCATGAAGAGGAGCGGTTTAAAATACGGCTATATTGTGTAGACCCTTCAGGCAATCTGCAGACGAGACTGGATAAGGGGCGCAGTACGATCTTTTTTTCGGCGACGCTGCTGCCGATTCAGTATTACAAAAATCTGCTGAGTACCAGAGAAGATAATTATGCGGTATATGCAAAGACGGTGTTTGAGCCGCATCAGCAGCTGATATTGATCGGAAATGACGTAACAAGCAGATATACGCAGCGCAGTGAAAAACAGTACGAGCGTATGGCAGAGTATATTTATCAGACCGGTATGCAGAAAAAGGGAAATTATATCGTCTTTTTTCCTTCGTATAAGATGATGGAAGATGTGTACGAAAAGTTTCTTGCAAAAAATCTGGCGCAGATGGACTGCATCCTGCAGACGAGCGGGATGAAAGAAGCGGATCGGGAACAATTTCTGGAGGAATTTACGGTTGTGCGGCAACGCTCCATGATCGCGTTTTGCGTGATGGGAGGTATTTTCGGAGAAGGGATCGACTTAAAGGAAGAGCAGCTGATCGGGGCGATGATTATCGGTACCGGACTGCCGCAGATTGGAAATGAGAGGGAGATTTTAAAGCAGTTTTATGACGGGCGTTCCGGCAACGGATTTGATTATGCGTATCTGTATCCGGGGATGAATAAAGTACTGCAGGCGGCTGGACGCGTCATTCGTACGGTTTCGGATGTGGGAGTCATTGAACTTTTGGACGAACGTTTTTTGCGTCGGGAATATCAGGAGCTGTTTCCGAGAGAATGGGAGCGCTTTGAAGTATGCCATGCAGGGAATGTGGCAGAAAAGCTGCGGCAGTTTTGGGAGCGTGCAGATACCTAAAAGGAATGTTCGGACTCGCTTCAGAGCGTGTCTGAACATTCTGTGTAGCTGATCCATATGCCTGAAAATGCAGGAAATGATGAAAAAAACTGGTCTGTATCCAGGCCGTTTTTTGTATCAAACGAACCGGAACACGCCAGTTTTTCAACGATTTTATTTCATCGTCATTTGCAGATGAATAAATATTTATTTTTCAGACATGCGCTAAGACAGCGTTTCCAGATATTCTTCGAGACAGACGCCGCTTTCAAAGATCTCCTGTGCCGCTTTTACTCCGACATATCGATAATGCCACGGTTCGTAAATAATTCCGGTAAGCTGGCTTTTTTCGTTTGGATAGCGCAGGATAAATCCGTATTTCCAGCTGTTTTTCATAAGCCACTGCTGTGTGGGCGTATCTGCCTGTGCGGCGTCCAGTGCCTGATAGTTCTGGTCTGCGATATCGACGGCAAGCCCGAGCTGGTGCTCGCTTGTACCCGGGCGGGCGACGGATGTGGCGGCTTTGGCCTGTGCTTCTTTTTCCGGATATCCCTGCGATATCAGTTCATCGATGCGTTCCTGGAACAGGGATTCCTGTTTTTCCGGCGTCCGGTAAGAAGAACAGATAAGCGGGCTGTACCCTTCGTCCCTGCAGGCATTCAGCATGTCCATCAAAGCGGAATAACAGCGGCTGTCAATGGAATGTCCGTCCGGCAGCCTGGCCAGCTGTATCTGGAAGCCGTCCGGCAGCTCGTTCCATGGATTGGCCAGAATCAGGTTCCAGTCGAAGGACTGGTATGTAATATGGCTGGCATTGGAATTTCCGGCATCCGGAACCGATTCCTGTGGCAGGCGTTCGGAACCGGACAGAACCTGGCTGCCGGAGCCGGTTTCTGCATAAAATATCCACTGTGTGTCTGTGTCCCTGGGCGAATGGTATATCGGCGATTCCGAAATGCCGGAGCCGTCCGGGTAAATCTGGTGCTTGCCGGAATCGCTGGAATAGCTGTATGGTTTGGCATCTGTGTCCGGCTGGCTGCCGGAGCCGGAACCAGATGGGGAACTGCCGGAATGGGAGCGGCCATCGGTATTGCCGGAACCGGAACTGTCAGCTGAACTGCCAGAATGATAATTGCCAGTCATGCTGCCGGAACTGGAATTGCCATCGGTATTGCCGGAACTGGAATTGCCAGCCGAATTTCCGGAATAATAATTGCCAGTCATGCTTTCAGAACCGCCAGCTGGATTTTCAGAACTTCCAGCTGAACCGCCGGAACCAGCAGCCGAATTGCCGGAAGCATCTGTCATGCTTCCAGAACCGAAACGGTCAGGCACGCTTCCAGAACCAGCCGGATTTCCAGAGACCGAACTGCCAGCTGAACTTCCGGAAGCATCAGCCATGCTTCCAGAACCGAAGCGGTCAGATACGCTTCCAGAACCAGCCGGATTGTCAGAACCGGAACTTCCCGAATCATCTGTCTGACTGCCGGAACCGAAGCGGCCGGATATGTTTCCAGAAGCAAAGCGGTCAGCCAGGCTTCCAGAACCAGCTGGATTTCCAGAACCGCCAGCCGGATTCGTTTCACGGATGCCCGGCAGCTGTGCAGTAAAATGCTGCCAGGAGCCTGAGAGGGATTTTGAAAACGGCATATTGGAAACAGCCAGTGTCAGCGTAAAGGCCGAGATGCCGAACAGGCAGCCGGTACATGTCTTGATGGCTCGTTTTCTTTTGCGGGCAGCGTGTTTTTGGGTACCGGGAGCCTGGCGGAATGTTTTTTTTCGTATGTGCATGATAAAACCTCACTTTCTTTGGCGGAGTGTATCGGGATGAACAGGGATGCCGTATCGGACAGGATAACAGATGAAAACAGCATAAGTCCGTGTTTCCGGCATCCCTCTGGCATATTTAATTCAGCATCATATATTCCGGGCGTATGTGCAGCGGCATCTGGATTGCTTTTCCGGAATCTTCTTTCAGCTCTATCACATAATTTGCTTCGAGTGCAGCCGGTGCTTTTTCGAACAGCGTGGATGACTCAAGAAGCGATTTCAGCCTGGATTCAGACGGGAGCTCGTAATAATCCTGCAGGAAGTCTGCGATTTTTCCGGCAAAGGAGTCCAGGTCCTGCGTGCTGCCGGAATCCGTCAGTATCAGCGTCTGTTCGGTATACATCGAGAAAGCAACTGCTTTGCCGCTTTTATCGTCAATCCAGAAATTCATCCAGTAGCCTGAGACAAAATAAACAGAACACGCCCAGACCACGGCAGTTGTAATATTGGGAGAAGAATCCCCGGATGCTTCCGTGCTGCTGGCGGATTCGCCGCCGGAAAGCTTTCCGTCTGCAATGCCGTAGAGTTCTGTGTAAATATTGCTGTCGGATGCAATCGCAAGCTGCAGGGTAATCGTATGGTTTGTAACGGTAAACTCCGAATCTGACACGAGAATGCCGTTATCTTCAAACTGGCGGATGATGTCCAGTACAATTTCATATATTTCATTGGCGCTGCGGCTGCTGCCTGTGAGCGGGTAATCGACATAATAGTGGCCTTTGGAAAGCAGGCGCAGCGTGTCATAGAGACTGGAGCTGTAGGTCAGCTCCAGCGGTTCCATGGACATGTGCTCGATTTTGGAAAAGGTCTGCCTGTCCTGATAGGCAGACATCGCAGAGGGCAGCAGAAAACCCGCGGCGGTTACAGCCAGTGTCAAAAGCAGGCACAGGCATGCGGTAATCAGTTTTTTCATGCCCGGCCTCCTTTCAGGTCTGCGGTTACGGTTGTGCCGCGGCCTTCTTCGCTTTCAAAAGAAATCGTGCCGTTGTGCATCTTTGCAATTTCCGCACAGAGAGTCAGCCCGAGGCCGGCACCGCCCTGGGCACGGGAGCGGGATTTATCCACACGGTAAAAAGCTTCTGTAATATGCGCCAGTGCTTCTTTTGGGATGCCCCTGCCGTTATCCGATACCTGAACGCGGCACCCCTCTGCGGTCATGGCTGACCGGATGGAAATAACGCCGCCGGCAGGGAGCGCTTTCCTGGCATTTTCAATCAGGTTTACAAGCAGCGAGCCGAAAAAATCGGTGTCCAGCATGCACCAGCCTTCCTCACAGCTGTATTCCAGAATAATCTGTTCCTGAATCAGGCCGTATTTTAAGTGGCCGGCAAGCAGATGGATAATTTCGGCCGGGGAAGCTTTTGCCAGCGTGCAGGATTTCTGCTTGGAAACAAAAATATCAAGCAGCTTCAGTGACAGGCGTTCCAGGCGTTTTCCTTCTGAAAATATATATGTGGCAGCCTCTGCTTCATCTTCCCTGGACAGGGACTGGCTTCGGAGCAGGTCCGCATATCCGATAATGGATGTCATCGGCGTTTTCAGTTCGTGGGTAAAATTCCCGATAAACTGATTCTGGCGCTCCATGGCTTCTTTCAGCTCCTGGATGCTTGTCTGCAGATGGTCAGCCATCAGGTCAAAATCCCTGGAAACCGCGCCGACTTCGTCGCTGCTTCGGATGCTGCTGCGGTAATCGTAGTTGCCGCAGGCAATTTCGCGCGAAGCCTTTGACAGGCATGCCAGCGGCCTTGTCAGAAAGAAGGCAAGGACATAGGAAAAGCATGCACAGGCTGCGGACAGTATCAGGAAAATTTTCTGGTAAATTTCCTGCTGCTGGTGCCTTGCCTGATATATGGAAGAAATATCATACGCGGCATCCAGGTAATAAATGTCTTTTTCAATATAAAAAGAACCGGAAAGCTGCAGGTAATAGTAAGCCTCCGGCGTTGAAAAAATCGTGCAGGCGAGGTGTGTTGTGTCAATCTGTCCAGTCAGGTTCACAAAGTGTGCGGCAAGGGTTCCTTTGGAATACAGCGTTTCTGTCTGGGAATGGAGCTGCAGTGCGGCTCCGAAGGCATCCTGGGCTGAAAGCTGTTCCAGTGTTTTGGAAATGTCTTTTTCGTCGTTCCAGTCATCCAGGCTGTTGACGACCTGAAGTGTGTTTAATATGGTACGGTAAGATTCCTTCGCAGCCCTTTTTTCCTGAAGCAGGGAATTCTGGAACGTAACCGATATCAGTGTGCTGCCGCCGGCGCTGTACAAAAGAGCCATCAGGGCCAGCATGCAGCAGGTTGTTTTCAAGCGGAATTTCATTCTTTCACCTCAAGGCGGTAGCCGACCTTGCTGACTGCCAGCAGTTCCTTTTCCAGATGTGTCTTGCGGCGCAGGCGCTGGATATGAAGGTCTACGGTCTTGCTGCCGTATACAAATTCTTTTTCCCAGATGCGCTCGTAAATCGTTTCGCGGTACAGCGCGGTATTCGGGTTTTGTACAAACAAAAGCAGCAGCTCGTACTCTTTGGGGGTAAGCGCAACCGGCCTTCCATCCCGCGTGACCTTGCGGGATTTCGTATCGATGACAAGCCCGGCAGCTGTAATGACTTCTTCTGTTTTATGGTAACGCCGCAGCACGACATCGATGCGTGCCAGCAGCTCAATAATTTCAAATGGCTTGACAATATAATCTTCCGCGCCCATGCGCAGGCCTTTTACTTTGTCTGTCACGGAATTTCTGGCGGTAATGAATATGACCGGGATTCCGAGCGGGCGTATATATTCCATCAGTTCAAATCCATCCACATCCGGGAGCATGATATCCAGAAGAATCAGGTCATAACAGGTATCTTCTATCATGTCGGCAGCCTGTGTGCCGGTAAAGGCACAGTCACAGAAATAACCGGCGTTTTTCAGGCTCAGGCGGATGAGGTTTGAAATGGGTTTTTCGTCTTCTGCAATTAGTATGCGAATCAAGGCAGGTTCCTCCAGTCTGATATTTTGCACATATACTTTAACGAATGAAAGCATCAAAACGGCAAATGCGGACGGCGGGACAGCACGTACTGTTACAAGTTTTATCTAAATTGTAACAAACAACTATAGAAAAAGCAAATAGAATGCGTTATACTAGAACGTGTTTGAAAAATGCTTTTCGTGAGATGTACCCTAAGGGGCATGCTATGCTTCACAGTTTGTGGAGAATTTATCCCAAATTTATGAGGCATAGCAGGCTATGTTGATTAAATTTGGGATAAATTTTCCGTTGTGAGATTTAAGGAGGAAAAACAGAATGGGAAAAGTTAGACGTGTATTTGCTGAAAAAAAGCCGGACTTTGCGGTGGCGGCGAAGTCTTTGAAGCATGAAATCAGGCATTTTCTTGGCGTGGAGGGCGTCACGGATGTGCGGGAGCTGATTCGGTATGATGTGGAAAATGTTTCAGACGGAATCTTTGAAAGAGCGAAAATAACGGTTTTTTCAGAGCCGCCTGTAGATGATATTTATGAAGAAACGTTTGATGCAAAGGGCGGGCGTGTATTTTCGGTAGAATACCTGCCGGGGCAGTTTGACCAGAGAGCGGATTCTGCGGAGCAGTGCATCCGCCTGCTGGGCGCGGACGAGGAGCCGGTTATCCGCACGGCAGTGACGTATATTATTTCGGGGGATATCAGTGACAGCGAATTTGAAGCAGTGAAAAAGCACTGCATCAATCCGGTGGATTCCAGGGAAAGCGGGGACGAAAAGCCGGAAACACTGATTCAGGAATTTGAAGAACCTGAGGACGTCCTGATTTTTGAAGGATTTACCGGCATGGATGAGCCAGCCCTGCGGGAGCTGTATGAATCCCTGAACCTGGCAATGACCTTCCAGGATTTCTGTCACATCCAGAATTATTTCCGCGGAGAGGAAAAGCGCGAGCCTTCCATGACGGAAATCCGGGTGCTGGACACTTACTGGTCAGACCACTGCCGCCATACGACATTTTTAACCGAGCTTAAAGACGTTACATTCGGCGAGGGATATTACCGCAGGCCGCTGGAAGATGCCTATCGGGATTATATGCGTACCTTTGAAAACCTGTATGAGGGACGCAGCGATAAATTTGTCTGCCTGATGGATCTGGCGCTGATGGCAATGAAGCGGCTGAAACAGGAAGGAAAGCTGAATGACCAGGAAGAATCGGATGAAATCAATGCCTGCTCGATTGTCGTTCCGGTGGAAATCGACGGAACCAGGGAAGAATGGCTGGTGAATTTTAAAAATGAGACGCATAACCATCCGACGGAAATCGAGCCGTTTGGCGGTGCTGCAACCTGCCTGGGCGGCGCTATCCGTGACCCGCTTTCGGGACGCACGTATGTGTATCAGGCGATGCGCGTGACCGGTGCCGCAGACCCGACCCTGCCAGTCAGTGAAACGCTGCCTGGGAAGCTGCCGCAGAAAAACCTGACACGCGGCGCGGCAAAGGGCTATTCGTCCTATGGCAACCAGATTGGGCTTGCGACGGGCTATGTCAAAGAGATTTACCACCCGGATTATGTGGCAAAGCGCATGGAAATCGGGGCGGTGCTGGGCGCTGCGCCAAGGTCTGCGGTGCAGAGGCTCAATTCTGACCCGGGTGATATTATCGTGCTGCTTGGCGGGCG
>OFHA01000777.1_pt1 | contig 25826 bp, 31 predicted proteins | sample 1521891 | NCBI WGS metagenome assembly OFHA01 (sample SAMEA3504089, study PRJEB24116) | mouse gut metagenome | biome: mouse gut; feature: mouse-associated habitat; material: faeces | place: Denmark | collected 2011
TTTGGCGATAATATTGAGCGGGCCCACAGAAGCGGCGTGGTTTATGTGGCAGAACCGGGAGGCTCTATCCGTGATGATCACGTGATTGCAACCTGCAATAAATATCATATGGCAATGTGCTTTACAGGTATCCGTCTGTTCCATCATTAAACCGTTATGTATGAAAGGCGCCGGATAATGGCTGCTGTGACAGAAATGTGCGGCAGAGATTATCCGGCGCCTGTTACAGTCGGATAACAGGCTGTCTGTAATCATTTTTCAGACTGAAATCCCCTCTGGCGGTTACCCCGGCCCGGTATAGTTCAGAGGCTTTCAGGTCATATGCCAGCAGGCGGTATGCAGAGTCTGAAAGAGTCTGTCCGGCCTGGGCGGGACTGGTAACCAGAGGAAGAGACCCGGCATGCTGCATGGCAGAAAGCAGAGGAACAGCGCTTTTGCGGAAACCCAGTATGCGCAGACAGGAAGGCTTTGGAAATAACCGGTAATCTTCCTGATAAATGTCCAGCAGGATATGCAGGAACATGCGGCTGAGACGGCTGAACGTGATATTTTTGGTTTTCATATGTTCACAGAAACTGCTCCAGGAGCGGAATGCGCCGATTTCTTTTTTTATACGATGGGCGAGATCCGGAGAGGAATCTGCATAAAGGGAGAGCTGTTCGGCAGATTCTGTGAGCAGTTTGTAGTGAAGAAGCATGGAAAAATCGTCTTCCCATAAAAAGGGGTGGGGATATTGCTTCAGTATATCCAGTGCAGGCTCCGGCAAGACTTTTCCAGGCAGTTTGCTTACAATATCATCAACAGGAAGAGAAGATTCGGCAGATTCTCTGCAATGCTTTCGGATGGCAGAGGCAGAACAGAAGTTTCTGTCCAGAGCTGTATCATGATAGTCTGCACCCCGACGCAGGACAGGGCAGGGGAGAATGGGGGAATGGTAATACTCCAGAGCTTTCAGGTATTCAACAGCCAGAATGTTGTTGGGGGAGGAAAGAATCTGTTCTCCGTCTGCTGAGAAAAAAATATTTTGACTCTCAAAATATTTTTTCAGAGCAGCGGTTCTGGCGGCAGGGAAAGAAAGGCCTTTTTTTAATTCCTTCCGCAGGGTCTGCCGGAAATCCTCTGGCTGGCGGTTCAGAACCGAGGCTGTTTTCAACAGTAAGTCAGTCTGTTCTGTTTCCGTTCCGAAGCCCAGGTGAGTGACTACCCCTGTGCTGTTAAGGAGAGAAACACCACCTCTGGCAAAATATTCGGCGCTGGAGGAAGCATAGAGAACCGGAAGCTCCAGCACCAGATCCGCACCGCAGCTCAGAGCCATCCGGGCCCGGCTGAATTTATCTGTCATTGCGGGAGCTCCCCGCTGTACGAAATTTCCGCTCATGGCGATAATTACATAATCTGCCTGCAGCTTTTTTTTCAGTGTCTGAATCTGAAAGGCATGTCCCTGATGAAAGGGATTGTATTCTGCAATAATTCCAGGAATAATCATATTTTGTTTCCCCCTGCCTGTCTGTTTGTATAGATTATATGCTTTTTGGCGTGCATTATCAATGTTTTCCCAAATTTGAGAACCAGGCAGTTCAGCCTGTACTCTGTACGCATTTGCAGAGCATGAGATGCAGAGATGAATGAACTTTACCTGAAAACTGATTTCCGGAAAAATCTCCTTGTATAGCGGATGGGATTGGTTTATAATGAAAAAAGACGGTTAAGCAATATGCAGAAGTCAGGAAACAGAATAAGAAATGAAATAAAGTCAGAAAGAAGAGGGAAAATCATGAATGTACTGGTAATTAACTGCGGCAGTTCTTCTCTGAAATATCAGGTAATCAATTCTGATACGGAGGAAGTGCTGGCAAAAGGACTGTGCGAGAGAATTGGTCTGGACGGAAGACTGGTATACCAGAAAGCAGGCGGGGAAAAGGAAATTACAGATGCGGACATGCCTACCCATAAACAGGCAATCCAGATGGTGCTGGAAGCGCTGGTAAATCCCCGGTCGGGAGCTTTAAAGAGCCTTGGGGAAATCGGGGCAGTGGGCCACAGGATGGTTCATGGAGGAGAAAAATTTGCATGTTCCACGATTTTAAATGAAGAAGTTCTGAAAGTAGTGGAAGAATGCAATGATCTGGCTCCGCTCCACAACCCGGCCAATTTAATCGGAGTCCGGGCATGTCAGGAACTGATGCCGGGAGTACCCATGGTTGGGGTATTTGACACTGCATTCCATCAGACCATGCCGGCAAAGGCATATCTCTATGGCATTGATTATGACTATTATGAAAAATACGGGGTACGGAAATACGGTTTCCACGGAACTTCTCACAGCTATGTTTCCAGACGGGCGGCAGAACTTCTCGGAAAGCCGTATGAGGAATTAAAAACCATTGTCTGCCATCTGGGAAACGGTGCTTCCATCTGCGCGGTAAAGAATGGTAAATCTGTGGATACTTCCATGGGACTGACTCCGCTGGAAGGTCTGATTATGGGAACACGTTCCGGTGATATTGATCCGGGAGCCATGGAATATCTGGCCAAAAAAGAAAATACGGATCTGGAAGGCATTATGACAATTTTGAACAAAAAATCCGGTGTTCAGGGACTTTCCCATATTTCCAGTGATTTCCGGGATCTGGAAGCGGCAGCTGCCAGAGATGATCAGGGAGGAATCCGGGCGCTGGAGACTTATATTTACCGGGTAGCAAAATATGTGGGAGCCTATACCGCAGCCATGAACGGAGTAGATGTAATCTGTTTTACCGCCGGTGTGGGAGAAAACGGACCGGAGACCAGAAAGGGTGTCTGTGATTACCTGGGCTATCTGGGCGTTGCAATTGATGATGCGGCCAATCAGGTGCGGGGAGAAGAAAAGATTATTTCCACTCCTGATTCCAGGGTAACCGTACTCTGTCTGCCCACCAATGAAGAGCTGGCCATTGCCCGTGAAACAGTGGCGCTGGTAAAATAGAGAACTGCTGCGGTGACAGTTCAGCCCCTGTCCCTCAGGCCGCAGACCGCCTGCCAGATGAAAATAATGATTGACAAACCAGGATTTGACAGTTATAATATACTACGATTGTTGCGCAATCCATGGTATGGTAATCTATGCGCACTTCGGCATGTATAATACCAGCAGGCATTATATTGGGTGTGAATCAGGAGACTGCCATGAAAGTAGAATTAGCGGACATCCTTTCCTGTGAGAACAGGGAAATGTCAGAACAGGTGGAAATTGAATTACTGTCCTTTGATTCAAAACTGGGACAATTTCCCATCGTGCGAAAAGCACCTTTTGTAATGAAGTTTACCAATGAGGAAAACAGGAGACTGTTCATTCAGGGAGAAACGGAAATTACAATCGCAATTCCGTGCGATCGCTGTCTGGAGCAGGTGGAGAGAGCATTTTCTGTTGTAATAGAGAAGGAAATACCTCTTGAAAAGGGCAGCCCGGAAGCGGACACGGATGAAGTCGACTATATGACAGGAACGAGTCTGGATGTGGATCAACTTATTTTTGGAGAAATTTTGGTGAGCTGGCCGATGAAGGTTCTGTGCAGAGAGGATTGCAGAGGCATCTGTAAACGATGCGGAGCCAGTCTGAATCTGAGAGAATGTCAGTGCCAGAAAGCAGAGCCGGATCCAAGAATGGCAGCAATCCAGGATATTTTTAACAAATTTAAGGAGGTGTGACCATGTCTATATGTCCCAAAAATAAATCTTCCAAAGGAAGAAGAGACAGAAGAAGAGCAAACTGGAAAATGACTGCTCCGACTTTAGTAAAATGCAGTAAGTGCGGTGAATTAATGATGCCTCACAGAGTTTGCAAGAGCTGTGGAAGTTATAATAAGAAAGAGATTATTCCTCAGGACTGATATTCAGCAGGGCCTTTCCGGATGGAAAGGCCTTTTTTTCTACAGGAAAGACCCTGTGAACTCGTCCGCTTTGTTCCCTTACAGGAAATACCGTGTTACTGTGAAAGATTTATGATTTTATGAAAAAGGAGGAATCTGCAATGAAATTATTTAATCTGGACAGCGGCCTTATGAGGTCTTTATCCAAATTTACAGACTGTATCTGTCTGAGTTTGCTGTTTTTTGTAAGCTGTATCCCGGTAATCACCACAGGGACCGCGTGCACAGCCATGTACTATACCACTCATAAGGTGCTGCGCCACGACAGAGGTTATCTGTTCCGGGACTATATCAGCGCTTTTCGGGATAATTTCAAAAAGACCACCGTTGCCTGGGTACTTGCTCTGATCATCGGAGGTGTGCTGTGGGTGGATTTGTATATTATGAATTTTTATGCAAAAGAGGGAAGTCCCCTGGGGCCGCTGGCAGTGTTTTTCGTAGTGGGGATGGCCATATGGTTTGCCTGGGTTTCCTGGCTGTTTCCCTATATGGCCCGTTTTGAAAATTCAGTCAGACAGTCCATGAAAAATGCCATTCTGATGACGATTGTACACTTGCCCATGACAGTTCTGATGCTGGTGCTGGCTGTGATTACAGGGCTGGTTTTCTATATGGTACCGGTTCTGATTTTTCTCCTTCCCGCTGTCTATACCTGGATTCAGAGCTATATTCTGGAGCGGGTTTTCCGGAAATATATGAGCGAGGAGGACAGAATGGCAGAAGATGAAAAATATAAAGAAGATTTATATTGATTTCTCCTAATACTTATAGTATATTCTTAAATAGGCATTCGACAGACAGGAAAAATATAGTAACAGCCATCATGCCCGGCCGGCCATCTGGCGGGATGTATGGCTATCCTTACTGTGGAAGTGGAAGATTTTCAGAGTAAACAGCAGGATTCTGTCTGCAGACCGTAAGGAGGAAATTTCATGCAGGAAATGATAAAAGTAGCAGTAGATGCCATGGGCGGGGATCACGCGCCCGCAGAGATAATCAAAGGGGCGGTAAATGCTGTTACGATGCGGCAGGATATCAGAATATATCTGACAGGCCAGCAGGATGTGATAAACCAGGAGCTGGCAAAGCATTCTTATCATGGTTCACAGATTGAAGTGATTCATGCCGAGGAGGTAATTGAAACCGCGGAACCTCCGGTGATGGCGATTCGGAAGAAGAAACAGTCGTCTATCGTAGTGGGAATGAATATGGTAAAGGACGGGAACGCAGATGCTTTTATTTCAGCAGGCAGCTCCGGTGCCATTTTAGTGGGCGGACAGGTTATTGTTGGAAGAATCAAAGGCGTGGAGCGTCCCCCTCTGGCCCCGCTGATTCCCACGGAACAGGGAGTATCATTACTGATTGACTGCGGTGCAAATGTGGATGCCAGAGCTTCACACCTGGTTCAGTTTGCAAAGATGGGCTCCATATATATGGAAAATGTACTGGGAATAAACAGGCCCAGAGTAGCCATTGTCAACATCGGGGCAGAGGAAGAGAAGGGAAACGCACTGGTGAAAGAGACATTTCCCCTGTTGAAAAACTGCCCGGATATTAACTTTGTGGGAAGCATTGAGGCAAGGGACATTCCTCATGGAGAGGCTGATGTCATTGTCTGCGAAGCGTTTGTGGGAAACGTTATTCTGAAGCTGTATGAAGGCGTAAGCGATGCGCTGGTAGGTGTGATAAAAAAGGGAATGCTGGAGAATATCCGAAGCAAAATCGGTGCATTGCTGGTGAAACCTTCCCTGAAAAAGACACTGAAGGCTTTCGATGCCACGGAATATGGCGGAGCGCCTCTGCTGGGACTGAACGGGCTGGTAGTTAAGACCCATGGAAGTTCCAAAGCCAAAGAAATAACCAATGCCATTATCCAGTGTGTGACTTTTAAGGAACAGGAAATCAATGAGAAGATCAGGAAGAATATTGGAACATCTCCTATGGAGGAGTAGAAAGGAAGTATCATGGAGTTTGAAAAATTAAAGAAAATCATTGCAGAAGTATTAAACGTTGACGTGGAAGAAATCACAATGGACACTACCTTTGTAGATGACCTGGGAGCGGATTCCCTGGATATTTTCCAGATTATTATGGGGCTGGAAGAAGAATTTGACATTGAGATTGCCAATGAAGAAGCAGAAAAAATAGTAACGGTTGGAGACGCAGTAGAGCAGATTAAAAATGCCACAAACTGACAGAAAATCGTTTCGTGAGTATAAAGAGACAACCACTTTCACATGTTGCGCGAAAGTGGTTGTATTTGAATAAAAGAGTTTTCTGAAAACAGGAGTAATGGAAGAAAGGTATAATATATGAAATTACCACAGGAATTTGAAGAAAAAATTGGGTATCATTTTGAAAATGAAAAGTTACTGCTCCAGGCTCTGACCCACAGTTCCTATGCCAATGAACACCATATGGGCAGGCTTGCAGATAATGAGCGTCTGGAATTTTTAGGAGATGCGGTACTGGAAATTACAGCCAGCGAGTTTTTGTTTCATCGGTACCCCGGACATCCGGAAGGGGAACTGACCAGGCTGCGCGCCAGTATGGTCTGTGAACCGGCGCTGGCATTCTGCACCAGGGAACTGGAACTGGGCAGGTATCTGCTGCTGGGAAAAGGAGAGGACCAGACAGGAGGAAGAGAACGCAAATCCATTCTGTCGGACGCGCTGGAAGCGGTGATTGGAGCCATCTATCTGGATGGTGGTTTTGCTAATGCGAAAGAGTTTATACACCGGTTTGTACTGAACGATATAGAGCATAAGCAGCTCTTTTTCGATAGCAAAACTATCCTGCAGGAACTGGTACAGGGGAACCATGGGGGAGAACTGAGCTATTTTCTGCTGAAAGAAGAAGGGCCCGATCACAATAAGAAATTTGTTGTGGAAGCCAGGATAGGCAGCGTGCCTTATGGGACAGGCAGCGGGCGGACAAAAAAAAGTGCGGAACAGGAAGCAGCCTATCACACCCTGCTGCAGCTGAAAGAACAGGAAAAGAAACCACAGTAACCTGAACAGCGGAGGAATGCATGTATTTAAAAAGTATAGAAGTTCATGGATTTAAGTCCTTTGCCAACAAAATTCTGTTTGAATTTCATAACGGAATTACCGGAATCGTAGGACCTAACGGAAGCGGAAAGAGCAATGTGGCAGACGCAGTGCGCTGGGTGCTTGGGGAACAGCGGGTGAAGCAGCTTCGCGGAGCCAGTATGCAGGACGTGATTTTTTCCGGCACGGAAAACCGCAGGCCTTTAAGTTATGCCTGGGTGGCCATTACCCTGGACAATGGAGACCGGCAGCTGAATGTGGATTACAACGAGGTGACGGTGGCCCGGAGAGTGTACCGCTCCGGAGAAAGCGAGTACCTGATTAATGGCACAGCCTGCCGGCTGAAAGATGTGAACGAACTGTTCTACGATACCGGTATTGGAAAAGAAGGATATTCCATTATCGGCCAGGGACAGATCGAGCGGATTTTGAGCGGAAAACCGGAAGAACGCCGGGAACTCTTTGATGAAGCGGCAGGTATTGTGAAATTCAAGCGGAGAAAAGTCACAGCCCAGAAAAAATTAGAAGACGAGCGGCAGAATCTGGTGCGCGTTAATGATATTCTGACGGAGCTGGAAAAGCAGGTGGGGCCGTTGGAACGTCAGGCGGAGAAAGCCAGACTCTATCTGAAAAAGCGGGAAGAATTAAAGACATATGATGTAAATATGTTCCTTCTGGACATGGAACGGATGGAGGAACAGCTGAAATCTCTGGAAGAAAAGCTGAAGATTACAGGCCAGGACTGGAAAGAGTCAGACAGTGCTTATGAAAACATCCGAACAGAATATGCCAGAATGGAACAGAGCATGAAGGAAGCCGATGAAAATCTGGAAAACCTGCGGGGAAAACTGAGTGAAACCACTGTACAGAGCGGAAAACTGGAAGGACAGATCAATGTTTTAAAAGAGCAGATTCGTGCTGCAGTACAGAGTGAAGAGCATTTTAAAACCCGGCAGGAGGCTGTGGAGCAGGAACGCCTTGAAAAGATGGAGCAGAAAGCAGCCTGTGAAAAAGAAAGGCTCCAGCTGGATAATCAGATAAAATCCATGGAAGAGCAGAAAAGCCAGGTTATGGCCAGATATCAGGAAATCCAGGAAGAAATTGCCCGCTGCAGCAGAAAGATTGAAGATGGAAAAGGTGAAATTATTGAGCTTTTGAATCACAGGGCCTCCACCAAAGCCAGACAGCAGCGTTACGATACCATGCAGGAGCAGATGAATATCCGAAAAGCCCAGCTGAGCAAGCGCTTTCTGGAGCAGAAAAGCCAGGAGGAAGAACTTAAGGCTCTGGAACAGGAATATGAAGAAAAGTATGAGCAGTCCAAATCTGTCTGCCGGAAACTGGAAGAAGAAGGAAAACATCTGGAAGAGAAAAACAGAGAATGGCAGGAAAAACGGACAGAAACGCTGAATCTTCTGGAACAGGACACTGCCCGTTACCACAGAGAACAGTCCAGGCTGGAATCCCTGATTAATATTGCAGAACGGTATGACGGGTACGGCAATTCCATCCGCCGGGTAATGGAGCGGAAGGAAGCGGAACCTGGCCTGCTGGGAGTAGTGGCAGACCTGATTCAGGTGGAAAAGAAATACGAAGCTGCCATAGAGACTGCGTTAGGGGGCAGTATTCAGAATATTGTCACTGCAGACGAAGCCACTGCAAAAAAAATGATTGGATTTCTCAAACAGAACCGTTTTGGGCGAGCTACCTTTCTGCCCCTGACCAGCGTGGGGAAAAAAGCGGCTTATGTAAACCAGGAAGCCCTGAAAGAACCTGGGGTTATCGGTCTGGCCAGTGAACTGGTACAGGCTGACAGCAGGTTTCAGGGGCTGAAAACCTATCTGCTGGGCAGGACTTATGTGGTGGACACCATTGACCATGCCATTTTGCTGGCCCGGAACTATCAGTACAGTCTGCGGATTGTGACACTGGAGGGAGAATCCTTAAATCCGGGAGGCTCCATGACGGGAGGAGCGTTCAAAAATACCAGTAATCTGCTGGGACGAAAACGGGAAATTGAAGATCTGCAGAAAGAAACGGAAAAACGGAAGCATACGCTGCAGTCTCATCGAGACCGTCTGGAAGATATTAATACAGCAAGGGAGCTGTTAAAAGAAGACATCCGTAATATACAGGAAGAGCTGAATCAGGCCATGATTCTTAAGAATACCGAAGAAATGAATCTGGAGCGGGTCAGAGAGCAGAAAGCAGAAAATGACAGTCAGTTTCGGACACTGCAGATGGAAAGCCGGGAAATAGAACAGCAGATGCTGGAAATCAGTGAAAATCAGGCGGCCATTCAGGAAGAAATAAAGGCGGCAGACCGTCGGGAAAAAGAAATCGAAGAAGAGACGAAAGAATTTCGGCAGATGCTGGAGAATCAGAACCGGCTGGCAGAAGAAAGCCAGAGCGCTGTATCCGGAGTGCAGTTAGAAGAAGCCAATTTCCATCAGAAAGCAGAATTTGTCCAGGAAAATATTTCACGTATTTTAGCGGAAATCCGGAAACTGGAAGAAGATCTTCAGGCTGCGGAAAAAGAGAAAAACCAGTCTCAGGAAGACGTTCAGCGAAAACAGCAGGAGATTGAAACCCTGAAAGACTCCATGGAACAGTCCGGACGGGACAAAAATTCTCTGGAGGAGCAGATTTCGGCACAGCAGAAACAGCGGGAGGAAATGTCTGAGCAGTACAAAGGATTTTTCCAGAAACAGGAAGAACTGTCAAAGCGGATGAACGATCTGGATAAAGAACTGTACCGACTGAACAGCCAGAAAGAAAAACTGAACGAATCTGTGGAGAATCAGACCAATTACATGTGGGAAGAATATGAACTGACTTTCCACAACGCCATGGAACTGCGCCAGCAGGAACTGGACAGCCCCGCGGAGCTGAAAAAACAGATTTCTCAGATAAAAGAAGAAATCCGTAAGCTGGGAGACGTGAATGTCAATGCCATTGAAGATTACCGGAATCTGTCGGAGCGGTATGTGTTTCTGAAAACCCAGCACGATGATCTGGTGGAGGCGGAAAAAACTCTGCTGGGAATTATCGAAGAGCTGGATACCGGAATGCGCAGGCAGTTTATGGAAAAATTCGGACAGATTCAGAAAGAATTTGACAAAGTATTCAAGGAACTGTTCGGCGGGGGAAAAGGGACGCTGGAGCTGGTGGAAGACGAGGATATTCTGGAATGCGGCATTCGCATTATTGCCCAGCCTCCCGGAAAAAAACTTCAGAACATGATGCAGCTGTCCGGCGGGGAGAAATCTCTGACTGCCATTTCCCTGCTGTTTGCCATTCAGAATCTGAAACCGTCGCCCTTTTGTCTGCTGGACGAAATAGAGGCGGCGCTGGACGATTCCAATGTGGGACGGTTTGCAAAATATTTACATAAGCTGACCCGCCACACCCAGTTTATTGTAATTACCCACAGGCGGGGAACCATGGAAACGGCAGACCGGCTGTATGGGATTACCATGCAGGAAAAAGGAGTGTCCACTCTGGTATCGGTGGATCTGATCGAGACGCTGGCCACAGAGTAAGGACAGGAAGGAGTGTTGTCAATGAGTGAAGAAAAAGAAAAGAAGGGCTTTTTCAGCCGGCTGGTACAGGGGCTGACAAAAACCAGAGATAATATCGTATCCGGAATTGATTCCATATTCAGCGGATTTTCCAGTATAGATGAAGATTTTTATGAAGAAATCGAAGAGATTCTCATTATGGGGGATCTGGGGGTTCATGCCACCACGGAAATTATTGAGAACCTGAAAGTAAAAGTAAAGGAACAGCATATCAAAGAGCCGGCCCGGTGCCGGGAACTGCTGATTTCCAGTATCCGGGAACAGATGGATGTGGGAGAGACCGCATATCAGTTTGAAAATGAAACTTCCGTGGTTCTTGTAATCGGCGTCAACGGAGTGGGAAAAACCACTTCGGTGGGAAAACTGGCGGGAAAACTGAAAGATCAGGGAAAGAAAGTGGTACTGGCAGCTGCAGATACGTTCCGGGCAGCCGCAGGAGAACAGCTCAGCGAATGGGCCGGCCGGGCAGGCGTGGAAATGATTGGCGGCCAGGAAGGGGCAGATCCGGCCTCTGTAATTTACGATGCGGTGGCAGCCGCGAAAGCCAGAAAGGCCGATGTGCTGCTGTGCGATACGGCCGGACGTCTCCACAACAAAAAAAATCTGATGGAAGAGCTGAAAAAGATCCATCGGATTCTGGAAAAGGAATATCCGGAGGCATTTCGTGAAACACTGGTGGTACTGGACGGAACTACGGGACAGAATGCACTGGCACAGGCAAAACAGTTTTCAGAAGTGGCAGATATTTCCGGTATTATTCTGACGAAAATGGACGGAACGGCCAAAGGCGGTATTGCAGTGGCCATCCAGTCTGAGCTTGGCATACCAGTGAAATACATTGGTGTGGGAGAAACCATCGAAGATTTGCAGAAATTTGATTCGGAGCAGTTTGTAAACGCTTTGTTCTCCGGCAATGAGAAAACCGGGGAAGAGGAACAGGAACCGGAAGAGTAAACCAGGAAGACAGGAGAGAGAAAACCATGCTGACGCTGGAAAGATTTGAAGAAGCAAGTAAAATTGTAAAAGAAGTGACACTGGAAACAAAACTGATGTACAGTGATTTTCTCAGTGAACAGACCGGAAACAAAGTCTATCTGAAACCGGAAAACATGCAGTTTACGGGAGCCTATAAAGTGAGGGGTTCCTATTATAAAATCAGTACCCTGTCAGAGGAAGAACGGGAGAAAGGGCTGATCACCGCATCTGCGGGAAATCATGCCCAGGGCGTTGCCTATGCGGCAAAATGTTTTGGAGTGAAATCCACCATCGTAATGCCCACCACTACTCCTCTGATTAAAGTAAACAGGACCAAAGGATACGGGGCCGAAGTGATCCTGTACGGAGATGTATATGACGAATCCTGTCAGAAAGCATACGAACTGGCAGAGGAACACGGATATACCTTCATCCATCCCTTTGACGACCTGGCGGTGGCCACGGGTCAGGGAACCATTGCCATGGAGATTTTTAAAGAACTTCCGCTGGTGGAATATATTCTGGTTCCCGTGGGAGGCGGCGGACTGGCAGCCGGCGTATCGGTGCTGGCCAAACTTCTGAATCCCAAAATAAAAGTGATCGGCGTGGAGCCGGCCGGAGCAAACTGTATGCAGGCTTCCCTGGAAGCAGGGAAAATTGTTACGCTGCCCTGTGTCAGCACCATTGCAGACGGAACAGCGGTCAAAACTCCGGGTGAAAAAATCTTCCCGTATATCCGGGAAAATCTGGATGATATTATAACAGTGGAAGACGATGAACTGATTGTAACCTTTCTGGATATGGTGGAAAATCACAAAATTGTGGTGGAAAATTCCGGGCTTCTGGCTGTGGCGGCTCTGCGCCATCTTCCGGTGGAAAACAAACGGGTGGTGTCCATTTTAAGCGGCGGAAATATGGATGTGATCACGATGTCCTCCGTGGTCCAGCAGGGCCTGATCATGCGCGACAGGGTATTCACGGTATCCATGCTGCTGCCGGATAAGCCGGGCGAGCTGTACAAGGTGTCAGGCATCATCGCCAAGGCCAACCCCGATATCTACGACTACGACATCCCGCAGTCGCTGCGCGACCTCCACGCCTCGGGCGACTACGGCCGCTGGAGCGCCCTGATCGACGGACGCCGCACGGTGCCCGTGTGCTTCCTGGCCGACAACCAGACCACGGGAGGCAACTCCGGGTCGCCCGTGCTGAACGCACGCGGCGAGCTGATCGGCATCAACTTCGACCGCACGTGGCGCTCGACGATGAGCGACATCGAGTTCGATCCCGAACTGTGCCGCAACATCGCCGTGGACATCCGCTATGTGCTGACGGTCATCGACCGCATCGGCGGCGCCGGACGCCTGATCGACGAAATGACGATCCGCTGAGGCCCGCACCCGCCCGACAGGGCCCGCAGAAACGGATTTCCGGAGAATTCGATCCGGAAATCCGTTTTTTTTGCGATAAAATTTTGCAGAAACCGGAATTATAGTTACATTTGCACTCCCGAATACGAAAAACGGGAGGGAATGCCCAGGTGGTGAAATTGGTAGACACGCTACTTTGAGGGGGTAGTGAACATTAGTTCATGCAAGTTCGAGTCTTGTCCTGGGCACTGAAAAAGAAAATCGCAGCTGATTGTCAATCGGTTGCGATTTCTTATTTCTATTTTGCACCACATTTGCACCACTCGCCATTACCAGACAGGTATTTATAGTGCATTCATTGCATTCCCCTCGGCGACCGATATGTGTATCTGTTCGGTCAGATACTTGTTGATGACCTTGCGCACGCCCTCGACAGCCCGCAGCAATTCATCGTCACGAGGAGCATCCGTATAGCAGAAGCCCCGGAGGTCCTCCAGCATTGCGAGTGCGACGATCCATCGTTTCGTCCCGGGCGATATGGTTGTTATGGTCCGCACCCGTTCAGTAGTCGGCGTATCATGTCGGATTCGGTCGGCGGCCGGTCTTTTCTTGCGTCTGTTGTTTTTCATTTCGTCAGTTGTTGAATTCATACACTGCATTCATCGTAGGATCGAACGTGAGGTATTCGCCATCTACGCCCCATTCCCGGACCGTATAAACGCCTTTGGGCAGGAACTGCGCCCGCTCCCGGGCGGCAGCTTCGGTGGGGAATAACCCCAGCCGATAGCCGTCATAAGAGAGTTCGTAGATCATCGTGCCCCTCCTTTCTGCGATTCGTTCAATACCTCATCGATCATCTTGCGCATCGCTTTGAGCTTGCGGGCATCTACCGGTTCAAAGTCCGAGGAGCCGATCTTCACGGACCATTCGACCGTCCGTTCGCCGTTACTACGGAATACCGTCGTTTTCAGAAACACAATATCGTTATTCATAATCGCCTATCTGTTTGGGTTTGTCTTCTTCGAGCACTTGCCCAATAAGGGCGTGCAGCGCTTTCAGTTCATCGTAAGTCAAGGAATCGCCTTGCAGAGTGCTGTCCTTGCCCCAGCCGAGGCTGTAAGAGTACTCCGGGACTTGCCCGAAATAGCGTAACTCGTCCCGCTGGACTTGAATGTTGGCCAGCAAATCGTTTCGTGCACTCATATCGTCCCCTCCTCTCCTAACATTCGTGCATAGATGGACGATCCCATTTCCGATATGACGAATCGTTCGACCGCACCCATTATCGTTTGGAACTCGTCGAGCTTCTCCTTTCGGCCGGGAACCCCCGGAGAATAAGCATCCTCCAGTTCATGCCACATCGCTCCCCGGAGGTCTTGGACCGCACCCATAATGACGAGCCAGTTGCGGGTGTTGTTGCTGATCTTGTTCACGGTGCGCATATACGCTTCCGAGGTGGTCATTTCAGATTGGGCCGTTTTGCCCGTTGTCGTTTTTGAAGCCATTGTATCGTTGTTTTATTGGATTATTGTTTGTTTGCCCTGCTCTCTGCCCCGGCGGCCGGATTACCGCCGGGGGCGTCGTGTCTCGGTGCATCGTCACCTTGTTCGCAGGAGTTGAGAGAGCTGCTAATATGCTGTTACGAAATTCTCGACCTTGAATGACCGCCAGTCGTCGGCCTCAACATCGTAGTATCTGACCGTGCGCCCGTCGTCGGGGCGGCCCGTGCCCTTGACGAGGGTGGCCACCTCTTTGAGTGTGCCGATTGCCTTAAGCAGCGTGCCGTCGGCCTTTTCGTAGGCGAACTTGACTATGCCAGCCCGCATTTGCTTCGTCAGCCGGTAGAGCTGCCACGACTTCGAGAGGGCCACGGCGAACGCCTTGCCCGTAGTGCGGGCGATCTGCCACGCCCGGCGCATGATCGTTGAAAGATCGGTCCTTTTCATGGTTAAAAGTTGGCTTTGAGTTTGAGCAGACGCAGGCACTCTTTCAGTTCGCTATCTGTGTATTTCTCGGCGATTTCACGTGATACGCCGTTCAGGTTCATGGCAAGCTCGATTGCTCGGGCTTTCGAGACTTTCGGGGTGGGTTTGCGTGTTTTCATTGTTGTAGTTGTTTACCACCGGCGGCAGGTCGCCGCCACGCTTCGGGCTTGAGGTCTCTTTATAGCCGCCCGAACGGCTTTAGTCGAGGCGATAGAGCAGCAGTAGGCCGTTGTCGCTGTCTGCTACATGCAGAACTCTCGTAGGCTCGATTTTCTCGAAGAATGACGAAAATATTTCGTCTTTTTCTGCATAGACGTATGCCCACTGGCCTTTCAACTCGACGTCTTCTACGGTGCCAAAATAGGCCACGGTGCTATCTACCTCTTTGGCAAGACCCCATTGGCCGTTGTCCATACCCTCACGATTGATTGCGTCGATCACTTTAAATGCAAATGCGTTCATACTCTATTGTTTTTTGATTGTTAGTTCAACATATTCTTCAACCACTCGGCGGCTTCAGCATCGTCGCCGTCCTCGTTATAGACCGCTACAACCTTTGCCTCTTCTCGCTTAACCCACCAGCTCGGGGCGGTGTAGCGGTCGCCGTCATCTTCGCCGATCTCGGCCGTGTAGGCGATTACTGCGGTCAGGGTGTCGCCCTCGATCTCGAAAGTCTCGCTTTCGCCGTTCAGCTTCGTAATATATGCTGCGGCCTCTTTGGCTATCTGCATCAGCTCGGTATGGGTGGCGGTGGTCATGGCTTGTTATATCTTTAGTTTTGTTTTGGTATCGCAAATATAACTCAAAATATAATACCAGCCAAATAAAAAGGGATCAAAATTACCGTTATAGTAATTTTATTGCGCATTTTATTATACTTATATGGATATTTGTTATATTTGTGGCATCTAACGATAAATAAACTATTCGTATAATGTCCAAATTTCGTATTTTGGAGCTGTGCAAGGAAAAGGGCATAACTCAAAAAGATTTAGCTGAAAAAATCGGGATGAGCCCCGTAGGGTTGGCAAAAGCGGCAAACGGGAATCCGACAGTCGAAACCCTTGAAAAGATCGCAGCAGGTTTATCCGTATCCGTTACAGAACTTTTTACACCGAAATCTAACACGCTCGTCTGCCCGAAGTGCGGGACGGTGCTGGAGGTTAAGGAAAGGGAGTAGTTATGGAACAAGAATTGATACTATACACATCCAGTGATGGCAAAAGCCGTGTTTCGTTATTAGCTCGTGACGGTTCTGTATGGCTCAACCAAGCCCAATTGGCCGAACTTTTTGCCACCTCAATCCCAAATGTTAGTCAGCATATAAACAATATATTAAAAGAGAAGGAGTTAAATCCGGATTCAGTTGTTAAGAATTACTTAACAACTGCCGCAGACGGCAAACCGTATCAGGTCAAATTTTACTCTTTGGAGATGATTTTGGCAATAGGGTTTCGTGTTCGCTCTATTCGTGGTGTACAGTTTCGCCAATGGGCGAACCGCAACCTTGCCGAATATCTACGCAAAGGGTTCATAATTGACGACGAGCGGTTAAAAAATCCCGACGGGCGACCCGATTATTTTGATGAACTGCTTGCCCGTATTCGGAATATTCGGGCCTCTGAAAAGCGATTTTACCAAAAGGTCCGTGAATTATTTGCTTTAAGCAATGATTATGATAAAACAGACAAAGCTACCCAGATGTTTTATGCTGAAACACAAAATAAACTTCTGTATGCTATAACAGGGCAAACCTCCGCAGAGATTGTAATGGCAAGAGCCGATGCAAGTGCTCCGAATATGGGACTAACCTCCTGGGAAGGTTCGGTTGTACGCAAGCAAGATGTCATTATAGCCAAAAATTATTTGACAAACGACGAATTAGATTCTTTGAATCGACTTGTTGTTATCTTCTTGGAGACAGCCGAATTTCGAGCAAAAAATCGCCAAGACCTCACGATGAATTTTTGGAGGGAGAATGTTGATAAAATACTATTGTCGAATGACCAACGATTGCTGCCTAATGCAGGTACAGTAAGTAAAATCCAAAAAAATGAATTTGCACGAAGAGTTTACGAGGAATTCAACGCACGACGCAAGCGAAAAGAGGCACTCGATGCGGATCGAGAAGATATGGAGCAGCTCAAAGAACTTGAGGCAGAAATCAAGCACCGAACACGATAAACTACAAGGCACACGAAATCGAAGTGGCCAGCCTTAAAAGGGCCCACTAGCGGGCCCGGCCACGCACTCCGATCAGCTTCAAGAAAGGCGGCGAGGAATAGCGTTGTGAAGATTCACATAACGGAATCTATTGCTGTTGTCGGAATAATTATTACCTTTGCAGTGTGAGGGATGACCTCGAAGATTCAGCACGGTATTTGCCCGTGTTTACGACGTGGATAGAGGCGCAAGCCTCGTTCTGCACCGGCCCGACAGAGCGATAATCTGTCAAAGGCGATCCACAAGGGTCGCCTTACTTTTTCCATAACGATTTCAGTAAGCCATTTGGCATATGCCGAATTTGGCATATGTAAATTTTCCTCTTCTATTAACGCCTCGAATGGATAACCGTTCGGGGCTTTTGGTTGTTGTCGTATTATGCGACGCCATGAACCGAGCAGCAGAACGTTATATCGGGGCGCATTTGAGCACCGCCTGCAACATACTCTGTTCTCTCGATGACAATTCAAAACTGAATAGTCGCATTTCGCTACACCACTCCCCGCAACATACGCAGAAAATTGCGTATGCAAAATGATGATTGCCAAACCCCCGACAGGCTGAGGAAACAAGGAGTTCCCGAACCGGGAATCCCCCGGGCGGCCGAGGTCGGAATCCCGGCAACGGACCCACCACGACAAAGGGGGCCGGTTACTACCGACCCCCTCTTTGAATCTGCGAATCCTCCCGTCGGCGGATCGCCTCGCACTTGCGCCGCACGCTTTCCAGCAGCTCGGCCAGTTCCCTACGGTTAAGGCCGATCGTAAGATCGCTGTCGTCCCGTGCACCGCCCCGGCGTTGTTCCTTTGGTTTTATCCTGCTCATCTCCCGAAAAATGATTACCTTTGCTCTTGTCGAAAAGTGCAGGCAATCATTTGGGGGCGGTCAGCTATGGCCGCTCTTATTTCTCGAATCCACGCCGCATACTGTCATTCTAATACTCTTCGTTGAGTTTTAACCCATATTGTTTCGCTTCCTCGGGAGATAGAGTACGGGGCGGAATAAGATCAGCGCCGTCCGGCCCTGTGACCTCTTGCCGCTCTACATAGCCTCGCTTTTTGCCACGTGTTTTAAGTGTGAAGATAATCGCAGTCTCGGAGGGACGTTCGATCCACCCGGCAAATTGCTTTTCTCCTTTCTCGTTGGTCTCAATGGCTGGAACCCCGGCAACCAGTTTGCGGAGGTTGCTTTCGGCAAGGTCGATAAAGCGCTCACGGGAATCGTCGAGAGCTTGCTTGAACTCGGGGTCATTCCTGCACCAGGCATATACGGTATTTCGTGCTACTTTGAAGTTTGCCGCAATATCCGATAATATGCCTCCGCAAGCGTTAGCTATTTGCTCGAACTGTTCTATAGATGGTTTAGTCTTCGGATATGCCATTTTTTATAGTGTTCAACTTGTTTAACATATTTATTCATCTCTCGTGCTGTGACTACGCCTCGGCATAGGATGGTTGCGTCACTTCTCTTTTGTCTTTTTCCATTGTCCAATCTATTTGTCTGTTTATAGTCTCATGCCATTTGGGGCGGGTGGGGTTGCAAGGTTGCACCCCTATATAGGGGGTGCAACCTGCAACCCGCCTCCCACAAGCCTGTAACGAGACATAGATATTCAGAAAGGTTCATCGTGCAACTCGGGTTGTGCGGCCTCAACTTGTGACCCCGGGAGGTAGTAACCGCCGGCCTGGTTTTTCACGACAAGACCAGCCTTGACAGCTCGTGAAATTTTCGATTTGGCGCTACCTTCTTTAAGGTCAGCAGCACCCATTATCAACGCCACCAGCTCCGAATGCGCATAGACCTTTCCTTTCTCCATAATCTCGGCAAATACGTCCTCTTTCGGTTGAGGTGCAGGAATACTGCACGCCTCCGGCAGACCGTCCGCATTGATTCGAAATGCGAACTCTGAGAACGGCTCGTTGCGGCAGTACTGCGGCGAGACGACCGAGGTCGCACCGTCGGCTTTGACGAGCATCACCGTCTCCGCCTTGCGGAGCAATGCCGAACCGAGGTGGCCACGTGCTTTGTCGCCTCCGGGATTGGAGTGCAGCACGCAAAGGATATGGTTGTCGTACTCGCTGCTCCAACGCATCAGTTCGCACGTCAAAGCCTCGGATTCATGCAGGTCGTTCGGGTCGTTGCAGAGGTCGGCCACGCCGTCGAGGATCAACAAGTCTGGCTTGTATCGGCGGAGTATCTCGGCCGTAGCCTCCTTGCGCTGGTCCGGCGTCAGCTCCCGCAGGGCCGCCACGATCAGCTTGTCGTGGTTGCGGTCCGTCGGCAGCCCGATGCTCCGGAGGATCCGCCGGGCGATCTTGTGGACGTGGGCCCGGGCCTGCTCCGTGTCGATGTACACGATCTTACCCACGGCAGGTGTATCGAACCCCAAGAACTCCGCATCGGCGAGGAAGCCCGAAGCCACGGTGCACGTCAGAAAAGTCTTGCGGCTCTTGGCCAGCCCGACCACGGCGGAGATGTTGCCCCGAGAAGCTATCAAATTACCCCATAGACGCACGATCGGCTGCGGGTCGGGTAGTTGTTCCGACAAGTCGATAATCAGTGCAGAAACGTCTATTTTTGCGCTTCCCTCCGGCTTGTTCATTATACAATCATCTACGAATCCCATAATCGGCTACGCTTTGAAATTGTCAAGATTTTCAAGAATCAAATCAAACCTATACTTGACACTCGGGGATTGTGACGTATCGTGGGTGTCAATAGCCTTTTGGTCGCATTTCTCGATATCAAGTAGTTCATACAGTCCTTGCTGCGGGTCCTCGAGACGGGTGCTGTAAACGAGGTCGGCCAATGCTATACGCTCGATTCTCGGTTTGTCCGTGAGCCGCATCCCAATAATCAGCGCATCGTCCCGCCTCTCGACGTGCAGGGCCTTGTAGAGCGTATCTCGCAGCAAAATCAACAGCTGATTATCTACGCCGCTGTCGTTGAGGTCCACGCAGTTATCCAGCGCTTTAACCTGCGCCTCAAGTTTATTTACGATATAGGGCTTTGCATCGGGCCGCTGACGGTAACGGGCCAACTCCTGCTGCTTCGACAACTTGACGGTTTCGAGTGTCTCCATAACTATACCCGTTTGAAGTTAGCATCGTACCACTCGACGAACGATGTGAAATCTGTTGCGATAAAGTATAACCCGCCAGCCTGCTCGACAGCGACCTGATAACGTCGCTGCGCTTCGCTCTGACGGTCGGGACCGATTTTTACCTCAACCTTGACCGAACGGCCGCCAATCGTAGCCGATATGTCGGCGCTGCCTTTCGTGGTGTTGGATTTGCGCCATATGATCCGCCCGCCCCGCTGTTCGGGCATCCCCGTGGTGTTGATCCGTTCGGCCTGCCCACCATTGTAGCGGATGAAATCGACCACGCAGCGGGTCAGCCCGTTTGCCGTGTCGTCCCGGTAGGATTGCGGAGCGATGGCATACTCGGGGAAATTAGGATGTTCCCGGCGGAAATGTTCAAGGGCCAGCCGTTCGAGCTCTTTAACAGCCTGCGGCTTTTGATAGCGGAGCTTATTCATGGTGAGTGTCCTCCTGCCCACTGAAGAGATTATGATCCTGTCGTATTTTCTCCAACCGATAAACAACCCGCCGGTCCCACAGAGGATAAGTGCGGACGATGTAGTCTTTTGTCCTGCGCCGCACCTCGGTCATCCAACGCCGGGCATCATTCGCACCGATCATCACGTTGAGGGCCATTGCCGTGGCCTGCATTCCGCCCTTAAGCAGTTCGAGAACGATAGCCTTGCGGACTTTCTGCGTGTCGGCTTGGATAAGTGCGGAATTATGGCTATCTTTGTATGTACTTATAGGGGCGGCTACGGCCGCTTTTCTCTTTTTCATAGCGCAGCCCTCCCGTTGTTAAGCATCCGACGAACATCCGACATGCGATAGCGGCGCTTCCCGCCGACTTCGACAGGTACAAGCAATCCCCGTTTCGCCCACCGCCAAAGTGTAGATAAATCAACATCGAGCAATTCTGCCACTTTCTCCCGGCTGGGATAAGTCTCTACGGATTGATCTGTGATGATTTGTTCCAACTGCTCCTTTGTCCTTGCGACAAGAGCCTCGTTCGCCTCGATAAGGTCGCCGACCTTGACCGAGATAATGGCATCGGGACAAGCCTTTGCCAACTCGATTAAATTCGCCTCCATAATTTTCTATTTCGTTTTATGGAGTTCCGCCCTTCCGCTACACTTCACGGGGTGCGCTTGTTCGACGGATCCAGCGAACGCCGTGAATCGTTCGCTATCGGACATTGCAAAGGTAGGGTGTACTCTCTATGGCGTGTATATGGCATATACCATATAAATACAAAAAAACGCAACACACAAACAACTAATTATCTGTGCGTTGTGTTTACAGTAAAATAGGGCGACTATAGCAAGACTATGGCGATGCAATTATTTTATCTGCCTAATATCTGTATCCCAACCAACCGGGACACTTGCGCCACTACATTTTTGAGGAGTTGAGTCAATGCTATTAGCGGCTAATTTATACCACTCATCTGGCATTTTTTCTTTCAAAACAAAAATCGTGTATTTCAGTTTTGCTTTTTTAACTCCTTTTAATCCCCATATCGCAGAAAAATCTGCAGCGCTTACGCAATTTAAAAACATTGTATTAGTTACCGTATTCGGAATAACATCCTCCGAAATATGATTATATATTTTACCAATGTATGTCAAATCGACGGAGAAATGGGCACTTTGTGCATCTGGGGCCGCTTGAACATTCGCATTATAAGAACCATTGGATGGTATTAACGATTCAATTTTAGCATACATTCCCGCAATCCAGTCAAAGATTGTGTTAGCCCGATCAATTACCTGCCATATAGATACCAATATCGTTTCTGCCTCCTCTTTGGTAATTAGTCCTATGGATTCTGCTTTTCGGATGTGGCGGGAATACCCATTATCGCCGAAAACCAAATCATCCATCGAGTACCGTTTCTTTCTGCAAGGTAATTTTACTTCGTCATACTTTGACAACGCAAGTGACAAGTATTTTCCGATACTATCCATATCCGGGCAAACCTCCATAAATTCGTCTTCTAAATCTTTAACATAGATAGGTTCCCCGAATGATTCTACGGTATCCAGAATAACATCGGCGTATGGGTCTCGAACTGTACAAACTTTTACATACTCAAGCTGCTGATGTTTATCGGCAATTTTGACCATTGGAGAAAGCACATAAAAAGTTAATGCTTTGAGAAAGGCCAAACGACAAAAAATGTCATCTTTGTCGAACACGCTTTGAATTGCCTCTTCATCGGTTAAGAATCTATCTTTACCCGATTTATCCTTGTAGTATTGCCTAATGGCTTCGCCTTTGTTGTCAGCTTCTTTTATAATTCCTGCGAACTTATCGCTACAATGAATATTGAAACAATAAAGACGTAATCCAAGCTGTATCTCTTTCAACAGTTCGACGCACTTGTCGGTCTTGACCATCAATTTCATAGCCCTTATATTTACTCCAACATTTTAACCAGTTCCGTTTTCATCTCCTCGTCGATGTCCCGATAGCGGGCGAATGCCCGGCTGCCCTCCTTGTGACCGCTCAACGCTCCGACCAAATTCGGGTCCTTTACCTGCTTGTAGAGGTTGCCGACAAATGCCCGGCGGGCGAGGTGCGACGAGGCTACCTCCCAAATCGGCCGTTGCTCTACCTCTCGGGTTAGCGGGTTCAGTATCGTAACCTTGCGCCTCAACCCGGCAGCAAGGAATATCCGTTTGATGGCCCGGTTATACTGCTGTTCGGCAATCAGAGGGAGTAGCCCAGGCCCGACATAACCGGCATAGCGGTCCAGTATTTCACGGGCTATCGTGTTGAGGGGAACTCGCACCGTTACCGGATGGCCGTCCTTCGTCTTACGAGGAATATACTCGACCGCCCCGCCGATCAGGTTGTCCCGTGTCAGTTTGTAGAGGTCGCCCACACGGCAGCCTATCAGACATTGGAACACAAAAATATCCCGCTGCGTGGCCAGCTGCGGATGCCGGATGAGGTTCGTGCGATAGATTTTGTTGCGTTCGTCGATAGAGATGTAAAAGGGCGTACCGTAAACACACTCCTCGACGGCATAGTTCCGAAACGGGTTGTTCGTCGTCTTGCCTACGTCGTTCGCCCAAATGAAGAACGTGCGCAGCTTGGTAAGGATGCCGTTAATCGTATTCTGCCCTCTCGGTTGAGGCCGCCGACTTTCGGGCACCGCCTCATAGATTTCGGGATATTGGTTGCAAAAAGTATGTTCGTTGCGCAGGAACTCCTCGATGTCCCGCAGCACGAGCGGCGTTACCGTATCGAGGTCGAGCACAAAGCGGCTATCCACCGTCCGGCGGGCATAGAGTTCGTACCGCCTCAACGCCCGGATTACGACCTGAATAGCACGCACCCGCCAATCGGACAATTTGCGCTTATCGATAAATTCCTCGTATGCCTCGAAGAATGTTTGCCAATGTTCTTCGACGATATACTTTTCGGGGTGCAGACGTTTGTCGATTTCCAATTCCAGCCAGTCGGATGTCAAATTCTCTTTGACCGTCGCAGCGTTGTATATCTCCAGCATCATGTTCTTGCGGTCGGCCACGGCCCGGTTGAAGGCGGCCCGCTTCTCCGCATCGTAAAGCACCTTTGCCTTGATCTCCTGCCTGGTCGCATCCCAGTCCGAAGGATTGATCTCCAACTCGGAGGCGTGGAACAACTGAATATTCCGACCATCCCGCAGACGGAAGCGAATGTTCGCCCGATCTATGCGTTTTCTCGATACCCGTATGAAAGCCGTAACCGATGCCATCTTGCAAAAACTTTATTCCGTGGTGCAAGTTATAAAATTTGCACCACCGTTGCACCACATAATAAAATTATTTGCAATATTACGCAATTTTATCAACCTTAGCAAACAATTGATTATCTTTGCAATATAAGCTAAAACAGCCAATTTTCAGCAAGTTGTAGATACCCCTGAAATTGCGGTTTTCAAATATTGTCCTGGGCACTGAAAACCGCGTCAGAAGAAATTCCGACGCGGTTTCGTTTTGTTCCCCGCCCTGCGCTCATTGCATCCCCCCACCGTGCAGCGCACCGCAGCACGCAACAGGATCGACGAACCGGCGTATCGCACGCCGAAAAGGCCTCCGGTCCGGCGCAGAAAGCGCCCTCCGGTCCGGAAAAACCGCCGCCGGACGGCCCCGGATCGGATGGCCCCGAAAAAGCCCCCGAAAAGACCCCAGGCCGCAAACGAACGCTGCCGTCCGACCTGCTAACGGGTCGGACGGCAGCGCCTTGCCGGACAGGGGTCCTTCTACTCGCCCTTCGCAAGGGGCGAGGGCACGGAGTAGACACGGGCCGCCAGCTCCTTGTCGAGCATGTAGGTGCCGAACTTGTTGCCCTCGACCGCCTCCATGGCCTCGATCATGCCGCGGGCGTTCTCCTCCTCCTCGACCTGTTCGTTCACGAACCACACGAGCATGTTGGCCGTGGCGTAATCTCTCTCCTCCTCGGCGATGCGGCACAGATTGTCGATCATCGCGGTCACCTTGCGCTCGTGTTCGAGCGTCTGACGGAATGCCGCCAGGGGCGACTCCCACGCGGTATCCACCGCAGCGATGGGCGCCAGCTTCACCTCGCCGCCGCGTGCCAGCACGTAGTTCATGAAGATCTGCGCGTGGTCCTGCTCCTCGCGGAACTGAATGGCGAACCAGTTCGCCACACCCTTGTGGCCCTTGGCCGCGCAGTCCATCGACATCGAGAGGTAAAGATAAGCCGACCACATCTCGGCATTGATCTGCGCATTCAGCGCTTCCTGCATTTTTTCGCTCAACATAATCTTATAGTTTTTTAAAGCCGTTTCATTTTCTGGCACCCGCGCCTCCGGGCCGTATCGCCTGCTCCGGCCGCACATGCGACATCCGCCGTTGCTCTCCCGTAACTGCACCCCACGCCGCACCCGGCGGGTTTCACGGCCGCTGCCCCGTGCAGCGGAAGTATTTCGCCAGCACGAGCAGCGATACGAGCCGTTCGCGCCTGCGGTCGCGGAACTGCGCGACGTACTCGTGGGCATGGGCGACAATGGCCTCCGCCTCCTCGGGATGCGTGGCGTAATAGTGCAAACGCTCTTCCAGATCGGAATAGTCGCTCCGGATCTCGATGTAGTGGTAGTTCGGCACGAGGCGCCCCTCCATAAACCACGTCTCGTAGGTCGGACGCGGCATGACGGCCACCGAATTGGTGGACATGATCCACTTGAGGTTCGTGGCCACGTCGTTGCCCTCGATCGCCATGATGAATTTGTAGCCCAGGTGGTCGTAGAGTCCGATCCGCGGCTTCTCCCACTCGGGCGGGTACTCCGGGCGGGGCGCGATGATGCCCGCATCGCAGCATGCCGAGCCGAAATACATCTCCATGAAGCGGCGCCGGTGGGGCTTGCCGTTGATGTCCAGCTGGAAGATTGCCTTGTCCTGCTTCTCGCGGAACGGAATCGCATCCCGCAGGAAGACGAAATGGCGGCATTTGTCCAAGTTCAGCACCACCGAGAAAGCGTTGTCGCCCGCCACGGGGCGGCTCTTCACGATGCACGGACGGTCGCCGGGCACCTCGGTGATGTCACCCGGGAGGTAGTCCCACAGCAGGGCGTCGTCGAACCAGCGCGTGTACTCGTACGTATCGAAAAAGTAGGCGCTCTTCACCTCCGAGCCGTAGCGA
>OFHA01000779.1_pt1 | contig 25821 bp, 39 predicted proteins | sample 1521891 | NCBI WGS metagenome assembly OFHA01 (sample SAMEA3504089, study PRJEB24116) | mouse gut metagenome | biome: mouse gut; feature: mouse-associated habitat; material: faeces | place: Denmark | collected 2011
GGCAGAACTTATCCCCCCACTGCACAGAAAATCCAGCGTTGGAATGTTCCACGCACGTTGTAAATGTTTTGAAATTGCGGGTACATTTTCCATCATTGTCATAAACCAGTATGTACTGAATTGCCTGATTAGGCCATTTCTTATCCGGCCGGATGTCGTTCTGAAACTGCTCCATGAAGTACCCAGGCTGCTTATCATCATCAGCAAAATCAAACAGTACAACAATCATATCTTTGCCCGTCTTTGACTTCGTTTCGTTGACCTGTTTAATTACCATCTTGTGGCCGCCAAGCTCTACGGGGGTAAATTCTCCCCCTGCCTGTGTCTCGTCATAGTTTGTAGGTTTCTGCATTTTCAATCCTCCTTCGGCATGTCCGATATTTCTTTTATTGATAATTCCGCTCTTGCAATCTGCAAAGCCTGAATGTCAGTTAATTTATGCTTATCACGAAAAGGAATAACCAAATCGCACATTGCCTTTTTTGTTGATCTTCTTTCATCAATCAGCTTTTGATACTCGCTTTGAAGTTCTCCTACTTCCTGCATTAAATCTGTCATTTCCCATTAATCCTCCTTGTAATAATCCCTGATTGCCTTTTCCACTAGAAGCAAATCATTTTCGATTGTCAGCGTTTCAAACATTCCGATGGGGCTTTTACTTACCGCTCCGTCCGATGCCTGCGTCACAAACAGATGTTTGCCGGACTCCTCAATGCACCGCAGAACAATGGTAAACATTCCTTCAAGGCACACCTTTTCGTCAATCAGTTTACCGATAGTCTTGGGCTTCACATCCCCGAAATCATTCTTGTCTTCATGCATCATCACATAGACAATCTTGTCTGCAGGGAGCTGATTTGTGATGCAGTTAATAAGATTCCAAAAGTTGTCACCTATTTTGTTGTAAAGAGTGAACACTCCATTTCCATTCCCGGCGTTTGAGTGTCCACGCATAAACATATTCGTAATAAGATACCCAGCATCATCAATGACAATATTGTGCGCTTTAGAGCCTCCCAAACATTTTAATACTGTCTCATAATCGTCCGTTTTCCACCCGTCCACCTTGCCCTTGAACGGCAACGGCTTATTTATTACTCTGATAAGGTTCCAGTCAGGATTGCCCGAACAGTTCCGTAGGCTTGTACTTTTGCCGGAACCCGATTTCCCAATAATCAATACTGGTGTCGCCATATTTCCCTAATCCTCCAATCTCCTAATAATTATTCCATTTTATCAATAAGGTTTTTTAATTCTTTCTTTGCCACATCAGACAGTTTTTCAGAATAAGCATCATACCACCGCAAGAACCTATCTTTTAATGTCATGCCCGTGACGCATGGAATTTTTACCAATTCCTCAAATCTCTTTTCTGTTTCGTTTTTTAAAAGACTTGCCACCTTTGACGGAATAACAACCGGATTTCCGCCATAAGCCTTGACTTTTTTATTTCATCCTGAGAACTAACAGGGATTGAATAAGGCTGTGGATTCTGCTCATCAAACGATTCCACAAGCATCTCCTGCACCTTTTTCACATCGCCAAGATAAGTATTAAATTCCAAATGGTACACATCATCTTTGTTAGATTCCACCATCTGCCTTACAATCTCAATCGGAATACCACCATTTACCATGCCCTCTGCAATCATCTTGGAAGTAATATCCTCAACATTCCATGTATCACAGGTTTTTCGGTCACGCTCCAAATTTATGTATTTCGGTTTGAAATTGTACCCATATTGCAAATCGCTGTTACAATCAACAAACAATCCGTTCACAAATACTTGTCCTGCAAATTCTTCATCTGTAAGAATTTCTCCATACTGTGTTTCAACTTTTTCATAGTCAAAATCACACATTCCAATCCAAACATCTGATAGGTTGCTATATTCGCTCCAAGATACATTCCCGACTTCTATACAAAGTCCAGTATCTTCCGTTTCTTTCTTGCTGATATAAAAAGCAAGGATTTTTTCAAGCCACTTTTCGGAGTTCTTAAACCTTGATTCCCATACCTCGTTTTTCTCATTGTTCAGCACTGTAAAGGTCTTTCCAATACGATTCAGTACAAGAGCGGCAATCTTATACCCCTCGCCGAACTGCCCAACAGTATCTTCATTTCCCGCCTTACTGCTTCTGCCAAGCAAAAGAGTGTTGATTTTGAGTGCAGATTTTCTGTTTTTTAACTGCAAAACCTGTCTTTCTCTGTCATACTCAATGCTGAAATGGTTTTCATTGTCCAAAACCTCTTGGTCTGTACCGTTCTGAATCAACTCCCTGATTGCATCGTTGAAAGTCCAGTCCGACACATAATTAGGGGTCAATGTCAGTTCATAACATTTTGCATTTTCCAATTTCCTTATCCTCCTATAATTCCTTTCCAACCGTCACAAACGGCAGTCCGCATATTCATTCAACTTCCAAGCATTCCTTTTCGCACTCAATAACCCTGCTTGCCCACATATCCGCAAAATGAAGCAGCATATAAAGCGGCGTTTCCTTGCCCTGAATCTGATGGCGGAAACTCCCATACAGGCCATTGTGCCAGAGAATGGCAAGTTCCTCCTCTTCTGTCAGATCAATAAACTTTGAAGCAATCTTAACCGACCTCACTTCATGATCTACTGGAATAAGATCTGCATTTACCCTGAATGGCTTGTTTGTCGATTGGTATGGGTCCGGATTTGGATTTGACTTTGTTGCTCTTCCCTTGAGCATATTTGGCACATATCCAGGCTTTCCATGATCACCGCATTTTCCAAGGTCGTGCAATAATGCGCAAATGCAAATTGCGTCCTGATTTTCCTTCGAAAGAATCCCCGGCCCCTCGCATACCAGAAATGATGCATTCTGCATAACCTGAAAAACATTCAGGCTGTGTTCTGCAAGGCCTCCCTCCCTTGCCATATGTTTCCCGCCACTGCACGGCATCTGGTAAAATTTGTTTTCTTCCATCCAGACGAGTAAATCCTTCATTCCTGTTCGCCCTGTAGACAACAGTAATTCTTCTATCTTATTCTTCATCTTCCACACCCTCTTTGTATTCTATTTCCTCGTAATCCAGCCTCATCCTTTTAAGTCTCGCTTTGCTCGGAACGCAATATTCCTGTTCTTCCCATTCACTATCAACGACCATTTGATTCTCAATCATCTCCGTCATGCCAAATCCCCTTATAATCCTCGCAAACAGGATATCCCACCCGTTCGCCACAACAGAATTCACCAGATGTTTTCCAACCAACAGTTATTAAATCTTTATTGCATTTTCTCTCAATGTTATTTCTGCACTTCGAATTATAGCACCGAATTTGATTTTTCACGTTCATTCACCTCCTCCGTTTTTTGTTCTTTTTCAAATCTTTCTATATTCCCGTTTGAAATTACCGTATAATATCCCTCTTGATATTTTTCTCTGCACTCTTTTATAGTAATTTCATTCATGACATCGCCCTTCTTTTTTATTTAATTAAAATTTCATTTCCATGTTGATCTGTTATGAGAAAAGGACGGTCTGCATGATAAGCCTTAAACAACAGATCTTTTGCAAGATCAAGAATTAATAATCCATCAAGAATCCATGTGTCTTCGCTTATTAATGTTGTTACTATCTTCTCTGCAATCATTTGATTTTTCTCCATCCCTTTCTACTCCTTTCGTATTTCTCTCTGTCTTCTGAGATAAAATGCAGAAAAAGAAATCAATTATGTAAAAAAGTAAGATCCACAATCTTTTTTTTCTATACCTAATGTTTCCGCCCAGATTTCTATATCCGATTGAGTAAATTGTGTTTTACAATTTAACTTTCCAGACACGGAATTCTTTGATCGTCCAATTTTTTTTGCAAACTTTTCTTGTGTTTCGAATTTCAATTTTATGCGGCACTTAAGCAGCCGGTATGTGTATTTATTTTTCTTCATTGCTCCCTTTCTTTTTTGCTATTCAAATTTTTCTTTTTTCTCATCTTTCTCACCTCCTACACTTCCTGTAACTGCTTGTCTCTCTGGCTGCCCTTTGCAATAGACTCACCCAAATAGCAGCCAAACATCAAATGAGACACCGCTTCTTTTGATCTCTCATTGAGCAAAGGAAAAATAATATTTATATTTGCTAATGGGTCTTTTGTGAGTTCTAATTCTTTAAGGTTCGACATTGTAACACCTCCTTGTCTATCTTGTGAGATTATAGTATCACACTCTGTTTTATTTGTCAACAAAATATTTGACACAGTTAGATTTTTCTGTTATTATAATCATACAAACAGGAGGTGAGGTATTGAAAGACAGAATTTTAAAGATAAGAAAAGATAATGGGTTAACGCAAGATGCATTTGCCAAAAAATTGAATTTATCAAAAAACTTTGTGTGGATGCTTGAAAATGGCGAACGCGTTCCGTCTGATAGGACCATATCTGATATATGCCGAGAATTCGAAATAAATGATGAATGGCTTCGGACAGGTAAAGGAGATATGAAATCAGAAAATTGCAAAGACAACCGCTATTTATCTAATGTAGGAAAGCTACAAAGGGCGGATGACGAAACAATCATGCGTTGGGTGAACGCCATTGCGGAAACAGACCCAAAAGTTTTGAAAGCAGTAGAGGAATTTATGAAGAAGCTATTTGAAACGCAGGAAGATTGAGCCGGTCAGTCCGGCTCTTTTTCTTTTAGATAATCTGACATAGATATGTAGACGGCTTTTAAAAATCTTTTTTCTTCGATCTCTCCAACCATCTCAATAATCTTTTCTTTGTACCACTCTACCCCCCCCCAACAAATTTTCACATGTAGTTTTTTCTGTATTTTTCACAATATGCCCTCCTAAAAAACATTTCTTCCTTATTATAATACAAGCACTGATTGTATTTTGTCAAAACGTGGGATTGACTTTTGGGTATATATGTGGTATTCTGTATTAAAAATATAGGAGGATATGAGAATGTCGAAAAACGAAGGAACAAAAGTGTGTAAGCACTGCAAGTCTGAGATTCCAGCAGGGGCAAAGATTTGCCCACAGTGCAGGAAGAAACAGGGAGGTATTGGAAAGTGGATTGTTGTTGCGCTGGTTGTTGTGATAATAGGAGCCGTTGCTTCAAGCGGCGGAAATTCAGACGATAGTTCTGGAGATACAAAAGTTGCAAGTTCCGGAAATGCAGATGCGTCTGGAAACGAAAAAGAAACGGATGAAAAAAAGGAAAAAATAGAATATATTTCCGTTACTGCACAGGATTTGGTAGATGCAATGAACAAAAACGCCATGAAAGCATCAGAAACATACAAGGAAAAGCATCTTAAAATAAAAGGGAAATTAGGAAACATAGATAGTGACGGAAAATATATAAGCATAGATTCGGATGAGATTGATTTTGTAAGCATACAGTGCTATATACAGTCAGATGAGCAAAAAGATATAATCATGGAAAAATCAGCTGGAGATGAAATTACAGTAAAAGGATACTGTAAAGATGTAGGAGAAATCCTTGGTTATTCCATAGATATAGATACCGTAAAATAAATCACTTTAACGGAAAATATTTAGTTAGGAAGAAAGCGGAATGAAAAAAAATCAAAAGTATTCTGGTGATGGTTCTTGTCATGATATTTGCGGTAATGGCGGTTCCGGCTCAGGCGCAGGCGGCTGCGACGTTGAATGCAACAAGTAAAACAATGAGCATTGGGGAGAAAGCAACGTTAAAAGTCTACGGATCCACATCAAAGGTCAAATGGACTTCCAGCAATAAAACGGTCGCTACCGTAACACAAAAAGGAAAAGTTACAGCAAAATCTGCTGGTACCGCAACAATCAAAGCAAAAGTGTTAAAAAAGACACTGAAATGCAAGATCACAGTAAAGAATCCGGAAAAAACATATGAAAGCAAATTAATATATGAAGATGAAAATATTAACATTACATTTACTGGTATTTCCGGAGAAGAAGGGGACTATAATATTGACCTGATAGCAGAAAATGTTTCGCAAAGAAACATTGTTATACAGGTAGAAAACATTTCAATAAATGGATTTATGGTAGACCCTATATGCTCTATGGAAATTTCATCAGGGAAAAAGATCAAAGACAAAATACAAATTTGGGATGTATTGGGAGACGTTACTCCAATGAGTGAAGTCAGCAATATTGAAGTTAAATTCCGCATATTTGATTGGGAAGATGATAATTTCGGATATAATACTGATGATATTTCCATACTTGATTAGAAATTATTGTATTTAATAAAATCTGAATATTGAGAAAAATATAATAGAATATCTAAACGAAAAAAATAAAAAATACTAATGAAATAAACAATCAAAAACCGCCAGCAGGAAGGAAGTGTCCAGCTGACGGTTTTTGGTTTGATTGTAAGGAGATTTTATCTGTCCGGAAATGAACTTTGTATCGTATCAGATACGAATACAGTATATCACATATACTCAATCATTTGTACCAAGTTTATTATTTATTCTCTTTTCTTTTCGTCCTTGTTGGCTGCATCTGTCAGACCTTCCCCAATGATGTATGCGATCAGTGTGCCGCCGGCCATGATAATAGATGTGATCTGAACAGCGGTGTTGTCCGGAATATTTGAAAGCGTCATAATCGGTGTCACAAATCCAATAACTGCCGCCCAGAATTTGCGGCTTGTAAGTTTTCTTGTCCAGTTAATTTTCTCCATATTTTCATCCTTTCTTTTCTAAGTTGTCAATACGATGGTTTGCAACCTTTATCTTTTCTTCCATAACGGCCTGTTTTTCTTCCAGCCTGTCAACTCTTTCATCCATTACCGTACAATTTTCACATTGTTCTTTTAACGCATTTTCCAGCTGCACAACGCGATAAGTTAAGAGCTTGGCACTTCCCATAACTCCCAGCACGGAACCCGCCAGGCTGCCTATTAGTCCAACGACGGCAATTACGATTTCATTTGTCATCATATCACCTCTGCATGTTTTTGATCATATTATACATGATAAAAATAGATTTTTTGTACCATTTATCGACATGTGCAAAATGACCTTTTAAACATATGGAAACGCAGCAGACAAAAAGACTGCCACAATCAGTTTGGTTTTGCTCTGGTTTTTCCTTTATAGATCAAAGGCACCCAGTAATCGGATTTCATCTGACCCCAGACGTTTCCGCCCGAAGATTTCACCCGTACAAGTCGGAAATTCTTTTCTTTTTTAAAGATCGCAAATCCTGCTTTCTGCCTGCACTTCTTTTTAACCGCATCAGATAAAGAATTATAATCCACCTTGTTGTCTCCGGTCCCAGGACTTTTTCTAAGATAACAGGCCTGGGTAGTGACATAGCTTCTGTCGGTCTCAAAATTGTGGTTCCGGATTCGATCTTTGAATCCTTCCCACGCTGCATCGTTCATGAAATACGCCGGGCAATGCTTTCCGGTCACATCAAAGTGCCGGACAATATGGTCAATGTCGATTTTGTATTTTTTCATAAGCTCGAGGCAAAAAGAAACTGCATTTCGCATAGTTTTTTCGGATGCCGTTCCTTTCCCGTCTTTTTTCGTCCCGCACATCTCAATACTGATGCTGTTTGTATTTGTGACTTTTTTATACAGCTTTCCGCCGCCTGTTTTTTCGATATCAAAATACCGGTTCCCGCCAACCGACCACGCAACGTAATTATCCGGAACAGACTGTACGATTTCGTTATCATCAACGAAGTAATGCGCAGACGATGCCGGATCGCGCGCTGTCTGAAAGTACTTGGCGTTGTTCTCGGCCTTATCGCCGTCGTTTGCGGTATAGTGCAGCACGATGTATTTGATCGATGAATATGCCCGTACCCCGCCGAAATTTTTTTTATTAGCTAAAATTTTCTTTCTCTCCATGCTCCATCTCCCATTCTACGTCGCCGCGCCATCTTGCCGGTACATCATCCAGGATAAAATCTGTTTTTTCATCTTTGATCATCATAATATAGAATTTCACCATTGTTAGTTACCTCCATTCATATTTGCCAATTCTGCAATGGCACCGTTTTGGATTGACTGCCCCTCCTCAAGTGCATCCAGCCGTCTTTCGATCTCGCTTTTGATATGCATAGTGACAGCGATAGATCCATCTTCGAATTTTGTGATGCTCTCAAAGGAAAGAGAAAACTGCGGTTCCGCATAGACTCCGTGCGGCTCCTCCAGTACCGGATCCTGATCGCCGCCTTCCGAATATCCGGATAATCCACTTCCGCTCTCAAATGATACCGTCAGTCCCTTCACATCGCGGAAAAATGCCTCTATATCATCCGCATCCCTGTTTTCCATCGTCAGCGTGATGAAATCGGCTCCCGTTGTTACTTTGCTGCATTCAAAAATCCTTCCATTTGCTGTTACAAATTCTTTCATAATTGTTTTTCCTTTCCATGTATTATATTTGAATTTAAGTTATTGAATTAACGTCATATCCATTCCGTATATGCTGTTTCCAATAAGAAACCTTAATCCTCCATTTTCAAGATACAAAAGACCTGCAGATCTTCCGGGATTGTGGAATGTAATTCCTGCACGGTCCTCTTCGAGTGAAAGATTTTGCCCTGGGTATGTTCTTGCATTGACAGTTATCGCTCCGTGGTAAACGGTTCTCTCTCCTATGTTGAATCCTTCTTTGCTCGTAAATCCGGTCGATGGATTTTGTCTTCCGTGGAAAACTGCTCCATTGTTTATTTGTCCTATTTCGTTTGCAAAAGTCCCTGTTACAGACGGATTTTGATGTATTGCAGACATGACCAGTCCGCTGTCCCAGTCTGTTACATTCGATCCACCGTAAACCTGAGAAAGTCCCATCGTTCCAGTTGTTGCCCTGCTTCGCTTTAATTCTTCCACTTCTTTTTCAAGCGCAAGAATCCTGTTAATCAGTTCCTGTGTTGCACCTTCGGTAGGAATTTTTTGTTCTCCGTCCGGTGTTGTAATTGATACGCTTATCTGAATCACCGCCTTCATGATTATTTTGTTATTTTAACCCCGTTGAAATATATGCCATCCCATCCGAAATCGTAGGCGCCGTATCCGCATCGCAGTACCGGCATACCATCTGCCATGCACCCGATTCCTGCCCAGTTTGTGTCTGAGTATTTATAAAGAATAACGTTTGCACTTCCTGATTCGTTTTTGTCTGTCATTCCAGCAATGCCTGACGGGTGGAACGATTGAAGATCTCCCTTTATTTGTTCTATCTTTTCTGCAAGGCTCCCCCGCACCAGAGGATTTTTCTCCTTTGCACTGAGCACCAGGCCGGATGCTGTTTCTGTTACCGATCCGGATCCGGATATTTTTGCAAATCCAAACTGTTCCTCTGTTGCAATTCGTTCTTTCAGAGACTGCAGTTCAGTCTCAAGGTTATGTATTCTTTCTGACAGTTCTGTATTTACCCCCCCCCGGTCCGGATGGGACCGGTATTGCCCCTGATGGCAGTAAAAATGATACGCTCATGTTTTTCTCCTTTCTTTTATGTGCCTGCCGAAAACGGAATCCATATGTTTTCTGCGCTTTTATATACAAACATTTTGCTTGTTGCATCAATCGGCAGTGCAATTCCGAAGCAAAGACGGTCTGACTTTCGCATTCCAATCAAAAACGTGTAGTTTGCAACCACTGGGACAACCGGCATTTGAGGATATAAAGCCTTTGGATACGAATAGTCGCCAACTATAATTCTTGCTTCTACCCCGTATGCTCCTACAGATGAGGTTTTTGCAGAATTTATTAAATTTGCCAGTGTCCCAGGCAGTGCGGCGTTCTTTTCCCTTGAAGGAAGTGCAAGTCCTTCAATTTTTGTAACCGACGTCGCATCCGAAATTTTTACGAGACCGTATTTTTCTTTGTCCGCACGGGAATTTTTAAGGTCTGACAGTGTTTTTTGGATGCCTTCTACCGTCTGCTCTATTCCGGAAATCCTGTTTAAGAGTTCCAGATTTACCCCCCCCGGTCCGGATGGTATTTGAACCGGTCCGGACGGCATCATATATAATATGCTCATATAAACCTCCTATTTATAAAGAACTGTAACATAGCATAAATGCGTTTGACGTTCTTGACCCAGCGAATTTATTCTGAACATCGTTCCTACAACCACACACACCGCAGTCTTGTGCCACCAAGAGTTTTGCTGCGCCGCCTGCGGAATGATTGCGATGTACTCTTTTGGAAACCCTGGATGTGTTGCGAGATCTATCTCTGCATACCAGATTCCTGCTCCATCAGCTTCAGTTGTCAGAGAAAATTCAATTGTCTTTGCCTTTATCTCGCTCTTCTTTATCTGGTTTGCCAGTGTCCCATCAACCGCCGGATTCTTCTCTATCGCGCTTAACACGAGGCCTGCGTCTTTCTCCGTGACTGTTGATGATTCTGTTATCTTTGCAAGTCCATAGTCTGTTTCAGTTGCTATGGATTGTTTTAATAACTGCAGTTCGGATTCCATGTCCGTGATTCTTTTTAGTATGTCAGTGTTTACCCCCCCCCGACGGAATTGGTATCTCGCCGGATGGGGTCATTAAATATAGTCCCATGCTTCTTACCTCGTTAAATATGTTATGTTTGCACAAATCCAAAATCCGGAATACATAGATTGTTCGAATGACAGTGTTCCATCTCTCGTGATCTTGCACATGACCGGTTTTAAATTTATATGAGCGATAAACTCTTTGTTTCGCTCTGGCAAAAATTCGTCCGGAAGTTTAAGTACCGACTGAGACGGATATGTATACTGATCGGCGCATACAGACAGCTGCAAATATACAATTCCGTTGCGTTTTTCTGCGTAACACTGATTTATGTCTTTTGTTCGAATCAGGAATGATCCGTTTTTAAATCTCCTGACAATTATTTTCCCTGTATTTTCTGTTGTTTTTGCCATATTCTCTCCCGTTATTTTATTTTGTAAGAAAAAGAAATCAGAGCTTTCCGGATGTTGCTCCCGATCATTTGTGCAATGTCTGCACTGTTTCTTTCGCTGTTTATATGAACCTGCAAAATTTCTTTTGATAAAGTTCCTCCGGATGAAACCTCGCAAACTCCATATTTATACTGATTTGAGTACGGAAGAAACTCTTCCGGAAAATTGAAAATGGGAACATCCCCAAACGACTCGTCGCTGTATACATAAGCATCGCAAAATCCAATCTTCCCTATTTTTAGCAGAGACACATTGAAATACTTAAAACCGCTTACGTTTTGCACCGCTCCGTAAACCGGCTCGAAACCATTTATTTTTTGCTGGACTTTCGATATTTCACCTGCCAGACTTCCGTCGGCCGCTGGATTCTTTTCTTTTGCGCCAAGTACAAGGCCTGAATCTGCTTCTGTAATTGTGGTTGCATCTGTTATCTTCGATAAACCGTATGTATCCGGTGTCGCTATTGTTTTCTTTAAATCGGAAATCTCCTTCTCGAGCGCCTCAATACGTTTTAATGCCTCAATGCTTGTACCCCCCCCCCACGCGTCGGAACGTCTGCGGTCCCGTCTTTTGTCAATAATGATATGCTCATAAATTTTCCTTTCTACTTTCCCATATATGCCACCTGCCCAACAAGCCATGTGTCAGAGATTATTTTGTATTCATCCGATCGAACTCCTCCGTCTTCCGTAAGCGTAACAGAAAAAGCGGAAGGATTCGGGTTATAGTTCAAAATCGCATGCTTGACATAAAGCAAAGTGCAATACTCGTCTGGAATTTTTAAGAAATTTGTACCCGCTGATACATCGTTTGTGAATTTTACTGATATATTTAAAAAACAAATCCTTCCAACGCGGGCAACGTAGCTAAAATTAGAAACATTGATCGGAAGAAGAAATTTATCATCCAGGTTTAAAATATTTTCGTCTGTAAACCTTCTTTCCAATCCTGCGATTCTGTCCCCCAGCTTTTGCATTAAAGTTCCTGGAACGCTTTCGTTCTTTTCTTTTGCCGATAAAACAAGTCCAAAATCTTCCGTTACGCTTTCCGAAAATGATATTTTTGCCAGTCCATAATTTTCATTTGTTGCTACTGCTTTCTTTAAATCATCGATCTCTTTTTCCATTAGTGAAATTCGATTTATTAATTCCAGATTTACCCCCCCCCGCGCGCAGGGATATGGGCCGGTCCGGATGGCATCATGTATGATATTCCCATGTTTTTCTCCTTTACAAAAATGGTCAAATCTCCGTAAACGTCGACTTTCTCCATCTATTCCATTGGCGTTCATCACGCATTCTGAAATAAATGTCTCCGGTGAAAAAATCTCTTATTGTCTGAGTCGGGTATGCAAGTCCGGAACCCAGCTCGACTTTCATTGTAAATGCGTGCGCTATCGGACAATTCAATATGCTTTCTGCAATGTCATTTCCTGTACAGAAATAATTTCCGACATTCATATACGCGTTTAAATCGGATCCGCCTGGTATGTCTTGCCCGCCTTTTAATGAGTAATGAGTTTCAAACTTTGAATCAACGATACTTATTTTATTTGCCAGACTCCCTTCGACTGCGGAATTTTTCTCGAATCCTCCACACAAAATCCCGTTTGCCTCCGTAATGTTTACTACATCAATCGGGCAGATCTTCGCAAGTCCGAAACCGATCAGGGATGCCCGCAGAGCCAGCGCCTCAGCAATTGACTGATCAATCCTGTCGATTGCCGCTTTTACCACTCTGTTTTGTACAGCATTATCCGAATCTCCAAGTTCAGTATCGAACGGCCCGCCTGCCATTTCGGCGCCGTCATATGTTTTAAAAATTAATGATCCAACGGGAATAAGGCCCTCTGCCATTGCGGCATCATATGCCTCCTCGTCTTCAAACACGTAACAGGGGACGCCGGTATCTTTTCCTGCACTTCCGAAAATAACCGGCTTTCCGTCTACAACTTTAACTACAAAGTTTGCCAAATGTTCACCTTCTTTTTATAAAAATTTTATTGCGACAAGAAATGCGTACGCGCCGTCCGCATGGATTACACTCTGCCTGACCTGTGCATTGACTCTGAGCGTCGCCGTGGTTCCTCCTCCGCTGACTGCAAAACATCTGTTTGATCTTTCGTATTCCTCTCCGACTGCATAACTGCGTGAAATGTGACCCCACGTCACTCCGTCTATGTACTGATCTCCTGATGCAAGCGTCTGCCCGATCAAAAACCATTTTCCGGCAGGAATATTCAGACTGCATACATCGTAAATCCTGCCAACTTCTGTCAGTACCTGCGTTTGAGGACACGAGAATAACAAAACCGGCTGATCAGTGATTTTTTCATTTATCGACCCAATCATATTTGCCAGGGTCCCAGGCAGTGCAGAATTCTTTTCTGTCGCCGGAAGTGCAAGTCCTGACATCTGAGTCACTGACGATGCGTCAGAAAGCCTGACGAGTCCGTAATTTTCCTTATCTGCATGAGTGCTTTCCAGACCTGCAAGTTTGTCTGTCAGATCTAAAAGCCTTGATTCGATATCTGAAATTCTGTTTATTAATTCCTGATTTACCCCCCCCCGATGGGATTTTGACCTCGCCATGCGGGGTTAAAAATGATAAGCTCATACAAAAACCTTTCTTTGTTCGTTAAAATGGATAATGGAAACTTATATTCAATCCGTTCATTGATGCACCGAAATCGTTCGCGACAACTATTGCGCCGTCCCTGTTTGCTCGTGCACTAATCAAAAACTGACCTTCCGGACTGACTCCGGATTCACCATATGCATACCCTGCAAAAATCCACTGCGTGGTTTCCGGCGGTCGAATGCGCTCCGGAACAACCATTATTCCGTTTGCATTATTAACTTTTATACCAATGTTGATTGAACATACGACAAACGCAACGTTTCCGATCGAATAACACATCAGCCGTGAAACATTGTTTTCATCTACAATCAGCTGTACCTGATGGTGTTTTATTGAAAATTTTTCTTTTACTGATTCAATATTGTTTGCCAGAGTCCCATCAATAGACGTGTTCTTTTCCTTTGCGCCAAGCACAAGGCCGGCGTCTTCGTCTGTTACTGTGGTTACTCCCGTAATCTTTGCAAGGCCGTATTTTTCTTCTGTTGCAACCTGATTCTTTAGTGTCTGCAGTTCGGCTTCAATGTCCGCAATTCGCTTTAACAGTTCTGTATTTACCCCCCCCCGGTCCTGATGGGACAACGGATGGCCCTGTTGGTGTCATGTATGATACGCTCATGATTAATTTCCTCGCTTATTAAAGTTATATTTTTCCAAATCCGAGAATGCTTGCAGAAACATATTGATTATCTGTCATCTGCACGCCTACGCGCGTCCCTGTTATGTGCCAAAATTGAATATGAACATCGCCACTTGCAGAATAAAGAATTAAGTGCTGATTTCTTGATGAAAATACAGAAGTTGGCACAATACTTTGGCTCATAATTGAATAATAGGTATCCCATTCAAAAACAAATAGAACCATCATATATTTTTCCATATTATCAATAAGATCAATATCTTCCCTAACCCCACCATTTATGTGCACTCTATTCATTAAAACGGACCACGTATTTAATTTGTTTATCAAAGAAGTTAATCTATTTGAGAATATGTTTGATATAGTCCCTTCTATAGATGCATTTTTTTCAACCGCACTCAGAACCATGCCGTTATCTTCTGTCACGTCTGTCAAATCTAACGGGCAGATCTTTGCGAGTCCAAACTGTTCGAGGCTTGCGCGCAACGCTCTTGTTTCATTCTCAAGCTGTTCGAGACGTTCCAGTGCCGCAGTAACGATTCTGTTTTGTACAGCATTTGAGCTGATCAGAGACAGGAAATCATCGACCGGAAAAAGAAAACTGTTCGGATGATTTGAGTCTTCTTCGTTTTCCGAATCTCCTCGTATGTACCCGATCATTCCATCCTTGATTTCTCCGGACGCAATGCCTTCCTGTAATGATTTCCATGTCCCCATGAAATCCAACGGTGTTCCGGTAAGCATTCCATTTTCATCGATCTGGATTGTTTTTCCGTCAGGAAAGTTTACACCTGGGTTTCCGGCTTCGGTTTCAGTTGGCGGTCTGGACAGGTCGGTTTTTTTGACATAATCATCCCCCAATGCTCCAGGAAGGAATAATCTCCAGAATTCGTTTTCCGCAAGCGTTCCATCATCATTTTTCGGATTGTCTGGCGGTGCGTTTCCCGTTGTTTCTTTTTTTGCTTCCCATCTGGAACCTTCATAAAGAACGGTGTTCATTTCTGTATATGTAACTTCTGGGTCATACTGTCCCATTGTAGTATACTTGATTCTTCCTATTTTTTTCATTTAGCTTAAAACCCCCCAGAACAAATCCCCATAAATATCCATGATAAAATCAAATGCTCCTCCTTGAAAATACAAATCTCCCGTTTCTACGTCCAGGAAAAATTCCGGTTCGGCTTCATCCAGCGCATTGTTAATCGTGTCAAGCGCGTCCTGTTCTGCCTGATCTATGCTGTCAAGGGCATCCTGTTTCGCGTCCCCAATGTTTTCAACAGCATCTATGCCAGCCTGCTCTGTCTGATCTCTAAAATCTTTTGACTGTTCACTCCAATATTTTGAATTATCGGTGTCTTCACCTTCCCGAACGCCAGTTCCTCCATGATTGTGAGATTCTGACATCTTTGAAAAGTCTTCTGATTCCTTTGCGCTTGCAGCAGATGCATTCGCAGACGATAGAGAATCATTCGCTGAACTTTCTGCCTTGTCAGCTTCATTTTTTGCCCGATCAGCCTGTGCAGTCGTATCAGATAAAAGTTGCTGTATTTGCGGAATATATATTGTTAAAATTTCTGTTTTTATAACCGCAACTGAATCTTTGTCTGTACGAACCTGCTGTGCAAGGGATTGTACTTCTGCAAGTATGATGTTAAGCTGCGTCCGGTATTCCTCCAGGATCTCCGCTGTGGCCTCTTCAATCTGCTTTTTAAAATCTTCATATGTGCCCATCCGCTTTGTAACGCCTGGCGCAAAGCACATCCAAACTATTTGATTGTCTGTAGCCGCATCAATTGACACCGCCCATTCGCCAGGCAAAAGCTTTGTCGGCTGGAAATCTTTGCGCATTCCACGTCGCATCTGGATAGCCATGATCTATTCTCCTTTTAATTCATCTGACAGCCTGTCCCGTTCTTCTTTTACCCATTTTCGAAATTCAGAATAATCTTTTTCTACTTCTTCATAATGCAAATTGTACAGTTCTTGATTTTGTACAGAACCGTTTGTATCAAACCTGTTTTCTGAAGGGCTAATTGTAGCTGTCATATACATAACAGGGATTCCTGTATTTGTTTTGGCATTAATATTAACCGTGGATATTCCACTCATGCTTATTTTTTTTGCTCCTTTTGCAAACATTTTAAATTCCACCCACCATTTCCATTAATTTATTAATTTCAGATTTTAATTTTTCTATTTCCTCTTTATGTTCTTGTAACAAAAAAACTATCGGAGGAATAAGCGGCCGCGCACTCCAATTTTCCGGATCTCCATTACTGTCATAATCTACGGCTATTGGATAATCCTCTTCTAATTCTTCGATAATAAATCCTGGGATTAATTTTTTATATCTGCAATCTTTTTTTGAAAGGTAATCATCTTTGTATCTAAACTGTCTGGGCCGAACATTGTACAGCCTGTGTGCGTCTATTTCTTCATCAATAATGTTTGTTACATCATCTTTCCATTTCTTTGATGATCCTCCTGTTCTTCCTACGTATCCAGTTCCTGTTATTCCGAGGTTCGCATCTCCGCTGATCGTGTTTCCGTATACATTCGGCAGGTATACGTTTCCGTTTATTGTCATTCCAGAATCAATATTTACTATATTTCCGGTGTAAGACGATATAGAATTGCAATACAGCTGGCTCCCGCTGATTTCTATTCCGCTCCCCTGCAGGGAACCGTAATTTGTTAACGTAAAAGAACCGATTTTTCCTCCAGACATCGTTGCATACCCGCTACTTGTCACACTAAAATACGTTGAATCAATTATGATCGCTCCACCTTTCAGTCTAATAGAGTCTGCTTTTTGTTCAATCAGACTGCTTACCTCTCCCGCAGAAACTTTTGTGCTGATCTGACTATCAGTTATTGATAGCCTTGCGGACAGATTTCCTTCTGCCTGCGTTGCCCTGCTCACTTCTGCAGTAATACTTGATTCCGTAAGACTTATTCTTGAATATAAATCATTTTCTACACCCTGCGCCCTGCGGACTTCAATGTCTATGTTTGATTCTGTTATGCTAATTCTTCCAGAAAGATAATTTTCTGCATCGATTGCCCTGCGGACTTCAAGATCTATACTTTTTTCCGTCAGTGTAATTCTTGAACTGATTTTTTCTTCTGCAGACAGCGCGCGACTAACCTCTGCGTTCAATCCTTCATTTGTCTTTTCCAGAGATACATGAAGCTCTCCAATGTTCTCGTTTACTTCTCCGATGTTCTGACTAACTTCATCAAACTTTTGATCTGTTTCCTCAATTATTTGATCAAATTTCTCATCCGTCTGTTTTTCCACATCTGCGATGATTTCTGCTGCAGCTGGTTTGTATTCAGAACTGTTTCTCAGAACACTGTCAGCCGAGCATTTAATTGTCGTATATCCGTAAAAAGAAAAGTTTAAGTCTGTAATTACTGACTGATAAAAATTCCCCTTTCTGTCAAACACATAACAGATATCCCCAAATTCTGCCAGCGGGTATGATGTATGATCAACCGTAAACGGCCTGAACCGCATTCCGGTTACCATTCTTCCAATTACATCTACTCCCTCCCGAACTTTTCCCGCTATCAGCTGATTTTCTACACTCAGAACATAACCCTCAGTTCCATACAGCCAAAAAGAATCTCCCGACGAAGACTGTACACCTGTTATTAGAATATCGTCTGTATCAATCGTCGGGGTCTGAGACTGATAAAACATATGATATCTTCCAAGTTCTTCAAACCCACCGCCATCGTAAGAATCTCCGCTCGAATAATCCAGAAAGTTTCCTCCGTCCGCAACATCTCCGGTCTGATACAAATGATCTCCTTTATCGAATATTCCGCCATCCAGTCCCTTTCTTGAGAAAAAGGATAAATCATACGAGATAATCTCCAGACGGTTTTCCTGATCCATTCTGGCGTTCCCTCCGGCAAGCATCGCAACCATTCCCCATACTGAACGGTGTGTGCACTGCGTCGGTTTTTTTAATACAAGAAAATTGTCGTTTGCAAATGATTCTTTTTTAAGAGTTATCCCACATTTTATGCAGCTGTCAATCAGAATCTGTTTTGCAGTTGCCGGAAAAGTCAGGGATGTATCATAATCAGTATCCCCCTTATACATATCATCCGTTCCGGTAATCTCTATTTCTCCCTCTTTTGCAGATGGCGTTCCTATCGTGAATGTTCCTATCTTTAATCGTTCTTTATTTTCTTTTAAATCACAGCAGCACCACACGGTTATTCTTGCGTGATAAAAATCATATTCAGAAAGCTGATCCTTATCATTTACCAAAATTGCATTTATGGACTTTGCCATTGCTTCTCCAAGCGCAAAGGCATTCGTTCCTGCTCCATCCGAAAAGCCATTTCCAGATAAATAGAAATCTTTCTTTCCAAGATCTTTTGTAGACCCGTCGGAAAATACAATACGCGCCTCCTGGTAGAACCTTGCCAGGCCATCTTCCATTGATTTTTTTAATTCGTCACTTGCCTGTCTCATCTGGGATTAATCCCCCTTATGTTAAACGACAGTTCGTCCCAGCACTCGTTATCATCTTCTAAAGATTTTGCAGGAGCGTTAAAGTTTGATGCATAAAACTCTCCATCTCTCCATTTCGCTGTCAAAATATCGTAATAATGCACAGTAAAACTTGACCTGTTAAGTACCTGCTGCAATATCTGCGCCGCCTCTTCCGGAGAAAGGTTTCTCCATTTCAAATCGTATCCTTCAACTGTTCCGATCGGCGTGTTGTGCATAACAAGCATCATGTCCCTTTCAGAATCATCCGTTGAAGTAGTTGCAAGAACCGCCGAATATCCATCTTCATCCGGCTGCGCAACTTTTACTCCATTAAATTTTAAGCAGTCCTGCATAAAAAAAATACACCTCCACACAGCAGAAGTGCATTTGCAAATCTGCCAATAACTTTTATGGTTAGCGGCCAGCTACAGTTCGCAGGTCGGTTTTTATTTTATTATAGCAAAAATTAATTAATTCGTTGTACCAAATTTATGCCAGTTCAAACGGATTTCTTCCGTTTTGTCCCTGTCGCATCTTTGCTTCACTTATCATCTCATCAAACAAAGTTCTGCGGTTGATCTGCGCCGTGAAACGATACTGTCCGCCTCTTCCACCATTACCAGATTCTTCTCGAACAACCTTTCGCAGTAAACTTTCTGGCATTTCCAAGTTGTTTCCGTTGCGTTGATCTCCAAGCATCGCCATAAACGGTGCGTTTGGTGGTATTACTGCGCCAGTCGCCAGATATGGGATTTTCGCAGCATTTACTTGCGGGATGTTAAACCCTAACGAATTTCCTCCAACGCCTGGAACCCAATCAGGGATATCTATGCTTAAATTGTTGAGCATACCTGTCAAGCCATTGATTGCAGATGATATTCCGCTTATTAAAGTATTTAAAAATCCTATAATTGCATTAATTGGAGATTTGACAGCATTCTTAATCCCGTTCCAAATGTTTGTAGTAGCTGTTTTAATGCCATTCCAAGCATTTGTTATAACAGACTTTATTTTTCCAAATGCATTTGAAGCAGAAGTTTTCAGGTTCGTCCATATACTTGAAACTTTCGTTTTTATTGCTCCCCATACAGATGATGTAAGACTCTTAATTGCGTTCCATGCACTGTTTATCACTGTCTTTATCCCATTAAACACAGGCTGGGCCTTTGATTTAATTGCGTTCCACACAGTCAAAACAGCTGATTTAATTGCGTTCCATACGGTTGATGTCACAGTTTTAATTCCATTCCAAACCGTAGTTACAACTGTTTTGATTGAATTAAATACTGTGCTTGCTGTATCCTTAATTCCATTCCATATTCCGGTAATAGTTTCTTTTACGGCATTCCATATTGTCAATGTTGCAGATTTTATTCCATTCCAGACAGTTTCCACTGCTGTTTTGATAGAATTAAATACATTAGATGCAGATTCTTTTAAACTGTTCCATACAGATGAGACATTTTCTTTTACTGCATTCCAGACGGCCACCGTATTTTCTTTTATCTGTTCCCACTTTTCTACAATCCAGTCCTTTAGTTTTCCGACCACTTCTTTCACTTCGTCGAAATGTGTTATGAGCAATATCACCGCAGCTATAACAGCTCCTATTGCTACTGTGAGAGGACCTCCAAGGGCAGTAACAATCGCACTAAGTGCAGCTTTCAAGCCTCCGCCGCCAGCTATGATACTTATAACTCCTTTTATAGCAGCCATAACCGCAGAAGCAATTGTCTTACCTTTTCCAGCAAAAATAATCAAAGCTCTTTGTACTGCTCCGATTTGATAAATAAATTCAGGAACAATTCTGGAGGCAGAAAACAATCCTATCAAGGAGGCTGCAATCACCTCAATAACTCCTTTGTGTTCTGAAAGAAATGTAAGGAAAGACGTTGCAATCTCTGCAATTTTAGTTATTACATTAAAAGCTATTTCTGCGGCCTTTATAAATGCATTTCCGACTATGTCAACGACTTTTCCAAGTATTGCCATTCCAGTACTTCCAATCCAAGAAATCAAAGGGACAAGAACGTTTTCCCACAATATTTTCAAAACATCTATGAGCTTTCCGACAAATTCTGCAATCTGATTAATTGCATCTCCAAACGGCCCTTCCATCAGAGATTTAAATTTTTCTCCAAGGCTTTGCAGAACAGGAACCACATATTTGTTATACGCATCCAGAATCTTTCCGAGCACTTCTGAAAGACCACCAGCAATCGAATCAAACAAAGGCTTAAGGTGGTTATCATAAATATTTGAAACCGCGTCCCTTACGGTCTGAACAGCCGATAATAATCCGCTAGTGAATGGTTCTATAGCTTGTAACGTTCCCTCAATAGCAGTCTTGATCTTGTCTTTATTTTCAACTATCGGCTTAGTAAGCATATTGAGAATGTCCCGGCCCAGCTTTAATGCAGTTTCTGAAATCATCATTCCGATTTCTGCGAATATCCCTATCAGGTTTGCCGTGATCTGTTGCGCCGTTTCACTTCCAAATGCAGAAAATATATCTGCCAATGCAGCTGCAAAATTTCCTATAATTTCTGCTATATCGGAACTGATATTGAACATATTAATTATGTACTGCTTTATTCGGTCTACATTTTGGCTTAGATATTTTTCAATTCCACCAATTATATTTCTTGCGATCGTTAACCCCACGCTTACTAAAGAACCAGCAATCTGTCCGAGAGAATAAGCAAGCTGTTTCGCAAAATTATCCGCAGCAGATATTACTGCAGGATCTGTAAATATTTCTTTTAACGACTGTCCTATGGACTGTATATCTTCAATAATACCTTCGATAGCTGGTTTATAATCCCCCAAGCCATCCCAGAATCCTTCAACAAATAGACCGGCAAGCTCTTTGATTTTTTCTATGAGCTTGTCAAATGCTCCTCCGAGATCATCCAGAACATTCTCGCCTTCTGCCAAATTTCCATAATCCACATCTTCAACCAGGCCACTACCGCCAGCTCCGCCGCCACCAGAACCGCCTTTTCCTCCGCCACCGCCAGCTCCGCCGGTGGATCCGGCAGCTTCTTTATTTACCTTGTTGATTTCATCGATTTTACTAAGATATCCGTTTGCTTCTTTTGCTGCTTTCTTGCTTGCATCAGATGCTTTTTTTGTTCCCCCAGCCGCTTTCTTGGCAGAATCTCCAAGGTTGCTCGCTGCGTCTGCCGCATCGTTGTATCCTGCAGCAGCAGATTCTATTCCTTTGTCATTTATTCCTGTGTTTCCACCGCCAGAAGATTTTTTTCCAGTAAGAAGTTCCGTAAATGCCTTAAATGCATTCGCTACTGTTGCCAGTTTTCCAAGCACTACATTGATCGCTTTAATGATCGGCGTAAAAATATTAATAAGGCCCTGCCCAATCGTAGCCTTTAAGCTGTCGATCTGCAGCTTCATAACCCTGACCTGATTAGCCCATCCGTCGGAAGTCCTTGCAAAATCCCCAGAAGCAAGCGAAAGCTGTTCAAGAACATATTGATATCTGAGCGCAACCTTTTCCTGCTCTGACATTGAACTGACAGAAGAATTAATCCCCTTTGAAAGAAGATAAGAATCAAGGGCCGTTTCCGTCATGACAACGCCAAGCTCGGTCAATGCTTCCGTTTCTCCCGTGAAAACGGATTTCAACTTTGTATAGGCTTCGTCCTGGGATATGTTGTAGAAGGACGCAACATCGCCGGAAAGCTGCGTTAGAGCGGTTGACATATTAAATGCTTCTGCTTCTGTAAACCCAAATGACTTGGCCATCGCTCCAAACATTCCGGCGTATTGCTTGGCCATAGTCTCGGATAATCCGGCTGACGCGGTTGCGGTTTTTGCAAATTCATCAATCTTATTTGACATCGTAGTAAATGTGACGTCGACTACATTTTGCACTTCCTGCAAATCACTGCCAAGCTCGATTGCTGAACTTGTAAAATCTGAAATCCCTTTTACAACAAATACACCAGCAATTAGAGCAGGTATTTTTTTTAAAACAGAACCAATTCGTCCAAGAGAAGACGAAAGCCTTGAAGATGAAGAAGAAGTTCTGTCCTGCGCAGAGGAAACTTCATTCTGAGATTCTGCATATCTTTGAGCGCGCTCCCGAATCGAATCATATGAATCACTCAAAGAATCATGCATTTGCAGAAGCCTTCGCTCCTCGTTTTCTAAACGTTCTGATGCACGACTTGTATCTGGAGATTCATAAGCTCTGCCAGATTCTTCAAGCTGCCTTCTACTCTGATTTGCCTCTTCTAGTCTTTGATTAAGTCTTTCAACATCATATTCCATGCGGCGATACGCTGTTGAATTAATGTTTCCTCCTGTTTCACGAAATCGAGTCTGTCTTTCCGTTGCAGATTCAAGCTGCCGGCTAAGTCTATCTATATCCCTGTTTAGCTGTCTGAATCCTTCTGTTTCAACCCGTTGTTCAGAAAGCTGGCGAAGTTCTTCCCGGAGCTGCCTTACCCTTTGCTCCTGCTGCGCATATGCCTGATTCTGTCTTGCAAAAGAATTCACCTGTCTTCTCATGGAATCTTCGGCAGACTCTCCAATTCCACGTACAGACTGAGCCATTCTTCTTGCAGAAGCTTCTATTTCACGACTTCCAGCCCTCATTCCTCCCGTATCTATTTCAGTATTTATGGTTATAGAACCATCTGCCTGCGCCACGCTATCACCACCTAATCAAAAAGTCCGAGAAGTCTTTTCTGCTCTTCTATTTCTTCTTCTGTGTATTTTTTCTGCATATCAATCAGTTTTTTGTTCTCTTTGTAAAATTCATTTTCCCATTTTTCCAGGCGTTTCCCCTTTGCCTTTTTTTGCCGTATGTGAAGAATATTTGAAAATAATCCATCTCCTATTTCCATATACGCACCAAGAAATGTCCACCAATGCAGATGTTTTTCAAGTCTTATTTCCATTCCAAGAACTCTGTTTATAGATGAAATGATAATCGGAGCATCCTGTTCCCAGTCCATTGTAGTTGGCTTTTTTTTTCCATCATCTTTAATTCCCATGTCAATAAACCATGTTGCCTGTTCTGCTGCCTCCTGTTTCAGATCATCCGGCATTTTTGTATAATCCTCGTAAAGTATGTCTAAGCATATCTCCCATTTTTCATCTATTTCATAATCTGGATCACCAAAATATTTTAATATATCTAAAACAGCGCGGAAATCTGTACGAATCTTCCATTCCGTACAGCCCACGCTTAATGATTCCGGCAGTTCCCATGCGCTCATTTATGATATTTTGAGGTAGCTTTCTGAATTTTTGCTTTTTTATCCTCAATTCTCTCCTCTGTTGTTTTTTCAATAATGTCACTAATTCCTTCTAGCACATTCTCGCAGTAAAAGCCTCCTCCCTTTATTGGAGTTAGGGGATTTGCCTTTTTAAATATTTCATCTGACACATTGTAATTGAGAAGATAATCGAACTGTTTTTTGATTTCATCCGTTACAGAAAAAATCTCTTCTTCTGTCGGATCATCAGAAAGCTTGATTGAATTTAGTGCATCAACAACGTTTTTATACCTTTTCACGATGTCAATATCAGCCGGATTGAACCTGAACCGCCCTATCGCCTCTCCCTTATCTTCAATATCTACGAGAACTGATCCAGTATCTACAGATAATGTCATAACTTCCTGTTTCATATATACAATTCCTCCTTAATCAGAAAGAGACTCAGAAAGAGAAGATGCACTTCCTTTTTCCGTAAATGTTTTTGTGTTCACGTTATAAGTTCCTTCTACCCGATCTCCGACATAGTTAACAGTAAACGGCGTCTGATATCCAGATGTATCTCCGCCATATGACGTTGGAACCACATAGCAGTCCTGCATGAATGCTTCATATGCAGTCTCTGTTCCTTTCCACATATGAACTTCAAGAGCCTTTGTCTTGCAGTTATCGTCTTTGTATCTGTGGTCAATGATTTCTTGCAGCTTGTTTGACAGCACACTGTCTGTCCTAGCATAATACGGATCCGCCTCCGAAGATATCTCGTAACCATTATGCTTAAATGTTGACTGTCCCAAGATATTTTTTGAAGTCTCAGTATCTGGACTTAAGTCTATGTTGTATTCTTCTAAATCCTCTCCAAGACGCTCCCATTCTGAATCTGATCCATGACACAAAAGACCTGCGTCAATAAGGTGCGCCATATATTTTCTGTCTATTTTTCCTGTTACTGCCATATAAAATCCTTTCTTCCTATAACTCTTAAGGCTTTTAGGTCACCGACCTGCTCTAATAGCAAGCCGGTAATTAATTGTTACCAGTTCGGTTCTTCTTTTTTATATTCCATCGTAACGTTTGCTGCATATACAGTGGCCCTGTCTCCCTCCACTTCTTCTACGTCAGGAAAGCTGCCAGATGCAGTTATTTTTGTTACTTTTCGGTTTTTCGTTAATGTTGGTAGGTTTTCCACATCTTCCAGCCAAGACGTTATGTTATCCACAACCGCTTGCGCATTTATCATCTGCCCGTTACCTTGCGGAAAACTTTGGTAGGCGATTTGTATCGTCAGTTCTGCTGTAAATCCTCCAAGCACGTTGCGCTTTTTGATGCTGCCTCCGGCCGTTATGATGTAGACGCACTTGCCAACGTCCTTTGAGTTGTACTTGACCCTTGCGTCCTCCGGGATATGCGGGCACTCCGCAATCAACTCCAGCAGCATTTCCCCAACTTTGTCATATTCCGTTTTTGACAGGCGTTCTTTGATTTCTTCGGGCATAGGCTACTCCTGCTTTCTTGGTACTTTGTCATAGGTTCTTTCTCCACGCATATTGTATTTTGAGCCAAAAACAATATCGTTTGAAACATTCATAGTAATGTCGAACCATTGATTGAAGTCTCCGACTGCACCGCTTATAGAAAATCCTGTGCAATGCTTTCCGAAATCTTCCCCATTTACTTTAAAGATTTTCTTTTCCACATCAACTTCAATAGTTTTCAGTTCATGTGGTATAAAAATTTTATTGTTTTCCATTATTATCTTCCTCCAATCTCAAACCTCGGTATCAGCGTATAAACGGCTTAATCCACAATTTCCCAGTCATCAGCCAGCATATCAGCCTGTGACGCAAGCCACCCCATCTGCACCCCGGACGTGCCG
>OFHA01000781.1_pt1 | contig 25758 bp, 22 predicted proteins | sample 1521891 | NCBI WGS metagenome assembly OFHA01 (sample SAMEA3504089, study PRJEB24116) | mouse gut metagenome | biome: mouse gut; feature: mouse-associated habitat; material: faeces | place: Denmark | collected 2011
ACAATCATCCTTCTGCAGGCGGCGCAGCACCGGATATAATGTAGATTCCGATATGTCGATGGCCCGGCGTACATCCTGTGTGATCTTGTAACCATAAGTACCTTCCTCTTCTTTTGAGACAACCGCAAGGACAATTGCGTCCAGCAATGTCGCCCCTATGCCGAATACCATTCCATCACCTCTTTTTATATAATATTATTTTGTGATTAATACTATACAATATATAATATTGTTTTGTCAACACTAATTTTGCTTCACACGGCAGACGCCAGAAAATAACACATGAAAAATTTACGGACGCCGCGGCTTTGCAGGGAAAACTTTGGAGGTTTGCGGGATCTTCGCATGATACACAGCTTTGCAGGAAAAACTTTTTATTGTAGAAATTCCGCAGAAATGCTATAATAATGTGATTTTACACAAAAATACATATAAGGAGGAAGTTATGAACAGTACAACATTAGGAATTTTTGCGATTATCGTTGTCTATATTCTGGGAATGGTAGGCATCGGCGTCTGGTTTTCCAAAAAGAACAACGATGTAAATGATTTTTATCTGGGAGGAAGGAAATTAGGTCCTCTGGTCACTGCCATGAGCGCGGAAGCTTCCGATATGAGCAGCTGGCTTTTAATGGGACTTCCCGGCGTCGCTTATTTATCCGGTATTGCCGACGCCGGCTGGACTGCGATCGGACTTGCCGTAGGCACTTATTTTAACTGGCTGATCGTTGCCAAACGGCTGCGCCGTTATTCTGCTGCTGCCGGAAACTCCATTACGATTCCGGACTTCTTCTCCAACCGTTTTCGTGATAAAAGCCATTCTCTGCTCGGCATATCGGCTTTGATTATTGTCATATTCTTTATTCCCTATACCGCGTCCGGCTTTGCAGCCTGCGGCAAACTTTTTTCCAATCTGTTTGGAATTTCCTATATTCCGGCAATGATTGTCAGCGCCGTCGTGATCGTCGGTTATACGGCTCTGGGCGGTTTTCTGGCAGCAAGTACGACTGATTTTATCCAGAGTATCGTTATGACGCTTGCACTGATCATTGTGGTAGGATTCGGCATACAGATCGGAGGAGGCTTTGACGCCGTGATGGAAAACGCATCCAATCTGCCGGGCTATCTTTCTATGACAAGCCTGCACGACGCCGCGTCAAACACCGCGCAGCCCTATGGTTTTATCAGCATCGTATCTACGTTTGCCTGGGGACTCGGTTATTTCGGCATGCCGCATATTCTTCTGCGGTTTATGGCAATCAAAGACGAAAACAAACTGAAGCTTTCCCGGCGCGTTGCCAGCGTATGGGTAACGATCTCCATGGCGGTTGCCATCTTCATCGGCGTAATCGGCTACAGCATGACAAAAGCGGGCGGAATCGAAACTCTAAGCGGGTCCGATTCGGAAACACTGATCATAAAAACGGCGCAGCTGCTCAGTCAGCACGGAACGCTTGCGATCGTCTTTGCCGGAATCATTCTTGCCGGAATCCTTGCCTGTACCATGTCAACGGCAGATTCCCAGCTTTTAGCCGCATCCTCCAGTATTTCACAGAATATTCTAAAAGATGTACTGCACATTAAAATGTCAGAAAAAACTACTATGCTGACGGCAAGGCTGACCGTAATCGCAATTTCTGTCATTGCCGTATTTATTGCAAGAGATCCGAACAGCTCCGTATTCGGCATCGTATCGTTTGCCTGGGCGGGCTTTGGCGCAGCGTTTGGTCCTGTCATGCTGTTTTCACTTTTCTGGAGAAGAACAACCAAATTCGGCGCGCTTGCAGGCATGGTCTCCGGCGGAGCCATGGTATTTATCTGGAAATATCTGATCCGGCCCATCGGCGGCGCCTGGAATGTATACGAACTGCTTCCGGCATTTTTGGTTGCCTGTGCATGTATTCTGATCGTAAGCCTCCTGACAAAAGCGCCGGATAGGGAAATTTTAGATGAATTTGATTCTATCTGACAATTCTGCCGGTTCTGTAAACACGACAGGAATCAAATAAGAGATATAAAGAAAACAGGAGCTTGTACCATATGGTACAGCTCCTGTCTTTGTTTCATTTTAAATCCGGGCATCCTGCTTCGAATCCTGACCCCGAACGTTACCTCCACAGTTAACTCGGCTCAGGCGCCCTTACGGCACACAAGAGTGTTTACTTAGGGCTGCTCCATTCCTGACCTGACCCGGTTCATAAATTCCTGTTGCGTAAGACCCAAACGTCACCGCCACTTATGAAGGGCAGCTTCACAATTAGAAACCCTCGGCAGAATATCACCCCAGCTATAGCGGATTGCTGGTACAAGGTACCGCTGCCACCCCGGCTGCCCGGAGATTTAAGTATATCCTGTTTCCTATGTTTTGTCAACCGTTGCTCCGGCAGCATTTCTCAAAAGAAACGATGTCAAAATTCCGGTTCGATCAGCCCGTAAGTATTTCCCTTTCGTTTATAAACCACATTGACCTTCTCTGTCTCGGCATTGCAGAATACAAAGAAATCATGCCCCAGCAATTCCATCTGTACACAGGCGTCGTCCGGATACATGGGTTTCATATCAAACTTTTTGGTCCGGATAATACGGATCTCATCGTCCACATCCGATTCCTTTTCGATAAATTCTTTTTTAAAGCTTGCAGCATTTTGATGCTTGCTGATAATTTTCTTTTTATATTTCTTTAATTGACGCTCGATGACCTCTTCCACAAGATCGATGGATACATACATATCGTTGCTGACCTGCTCCGAACGGATGATATTTCCTTTTACCGGTATCGTAACTTCGATTTTCTGCCGTTCCTTTTCCACGCTCAATGTCACAAATATATCCGTGTCCGGATTAAAATATTTCTCCAGCTTACCAAGCTTGTCTTCTACGGCGCCTTTCAGCCCGTCCGTCAATTCCAGATTTCTTCCTGTAATTGTAATACGCATAATAATCGCCCCTTTCCTTCACTGATGTTGCCCCTCTGTGAACAAGACCATTCCCCGTGTTCCCGTTCGTTGAGAGTGTCTGCGTATAGGGTAATTATACCATATTTTAATGCAATTACAAGAAATTTTCTGACTTTTTAGCGGGTTCCGCCGGGGACCGTCAGTCATGGCAAAACCAGTATTCTTCCCTGTCTACGCTTGTCAGCGCCGGACTTACGATCATCATACTTTTATCATCGTCAAATTCAACCGTATAGCTCTCCCAACTGCCGACGCTGCTTTTCGCCTTAAATTTGTTTTTCCCGGTCACTTTATAATCAAACGTTCCAATCGTTCGATCCAGCCAGGAATAATCCGTTTCGATCCGATACTCAATTTCATCGTCGGAAAAATCTAAAATACTGCGGATATATACCCCGTCCTCTCCGTTCAATTTTGACCAATCCCGCAGCAGCTCTTTCTTCAGCGCGGACACCCCGGAAGCATGAACGCCGAAAATAATTCCCCCGATTCCAAGCACCGCAGCAACACCGATACACAAAAGCTTTTTATTCCGCTTGAAAAAACCGGATGATGGCGGTACTTCCTCCGTCATCACAAGCCGGTTTGCCTGTGCCCCGCAATTGGAACAAAACAATGCCCCCTCCGGCAATTCCACTCCGCAATTCAAGCACTTTTTTTCTTCTGTGTGCTCCGTAACTTCTTCTGTGTGCTCCGTAACTTCTTCTGTTGTTTCCATAACTTCTTCTGTACGTTCCATAAAAAATCCTCCCCGTAAACATAACCCCCATAAAACCTTCTCATCTCCTGTTCTGACATCCGTCCCTTTCCGCAACAGCTACAGAAATCCCTCAAAGAATTTTAGTCCCGCATACTCCTCGGAGTGATCTCAGATCAGATATCTGTATTATACCGTAATAAATCACAATAATCTACATCTGTTTACATTTTATTTCTTTTTTTACGGTTTCATTTCTATGAACGCATGAAAGTTATTTCTCCGCTTCACTCTTCCTGGATTCCTATTCCAACATAGGCACAGGCGGCCGCATCGGATCCAGAATATCTGCCGCATCCACCAAATCCGCGATATTATTTTCCTTTCCGACCGCATTTCGGTAGAGCCTGTATCCGTCCAGATTTCTTCTGCCCTGCCGCAGATAATCCCTGCCGATCCATGTCCTGTAGGGATTGGAATCTACATTACAGAAAATTCGATATCCCTGCTCCCTTAGATACCGATATTTTGCATCGGACTCGTCGTATGCGCCCCATTCTCCCAGATCCTGCCCATGCGCAAATACAATTGTGTCTACGGCTCCGACCAATGGTTCTACGTTTTCACGCCACTTTGCCGTATCGCGCATCAGAGTTTCCAGACTGCTGTCTCCAATGCGGATATGCCCCCACGTATGGCTGGCAAATTCCCACCCGTCTTCTTTTAACGCATCCGCGACTTTTTTTGCTTCCGCACGTTCCGTCTCAATATCAAAATCCGGATGATCGATCAGCCACTGTTTCTTGTCCTGATTCAGATTTTTGTTTATAACCAGATAACTGTTATCGGTACGATATCCCAAAATACCGTTGTAGCCGGTAAGTGCAATGGTTCCTTTGGCTCCCCGGTACGATGCGTCCGGATGCTGTTCAATAAACGCATCCAACAGCGGTACGATATCATAAGCTCCCGTCACGCGCGTACCGTCTGCCTGAATATATTCACAGACCGGCTTCCCTTCTTCATTTACCACCATACGAGCGGCATATCCGTAATTATCATAACAGTGGTAATAAGACAGATCATCCTGCGACAGCACATAAGCTTTTTTCCCTGGGGGCAGCAGAATCTCTGCCGGCGAAAACACCGGATCTCCATTTTCATCCGCCGTACGATTCACCAAGTCATGCAGGCTTACGATCACGTATCCCCTGTCATACATTTCCTGTATGATTTTCTCAAATTCGCCGACTGTCGTCATCCATTGGTTATTGCCCGCAGCCTGCGGATCCCTCTCCTGACCGGCAAACGCCCGGATGGGATCCACGACTAAAGAGTGATAAAATACATGCGTAACCTCTTCCAGATTTACCGGTACGCAGGATGCTTTCTGCGCCTGATACAAACGAATCTTCGCCTGACACGCTTCGTCTGTTTGACAGCCTGCTATCGTACGGATCAGACGGATCGCTTCGTCGTAATCATAAGCAGCTGACATCCGTTCCGCCTGCAGAAGGATATTTTGCCGCTGCCTTTCTGCCGCATCGTCTTCTTCCTGCTTCTCTGTATCTGTCTCTTCTTCTGAATGTGTAAGTGCCGTTTCGGATTCTGTCGCATCTGCCGCCTTCTTGCTATATGCTGCCTTGAACTGATGGAACATAAGCGCCGCAGCAAAAAATATTACCGCCAAAAAAGCAACGGCAAATATTGTGCAGATCTGTTCCCGATATTTTTTTCGTCTCTCTGTTGTCATATTCTGCCTCTTTATCTGATCTCTGCCATTTCCGAAACATGATTCCGGTATGTACATCGTTTTGTTCTGCCTGTTCAGTTTATCTTCTGTTTAAAAAGATCCTATCACTGTCTGTTTCTATTATAGCAGAAAGCTATCAGCTGTACATTAAAATTTTCTAATATTTATGTTGTTGAAATTATATTCCAGCCGTCTGTATCCGGTTTTTTGCATTCCTAATCACCAATCTGCCGCTCACATCAGGCGCATGAATTTCCCTAACTCCTGGCTTTGGATACTCCGAAAAGACAGACACACGCCAAGCGCCGAAACACCGCATACGAACAGCATTGTAAAACACATCGTACCGATCGAAAGTTCTTTTTCCAACACCACTTCGTCCGAGGAGGTTTTCTTTATCTCAAGATGATAGCCGCCTGTCGCAGCCTCATACGCCTCGATCTCTTCCTTTGGCGCATAAATCCGCTCCATCGCGCCGGCACACCCGGACAGCAGAGGTCCCGCCAAAATAAATGCTAAGATCAACGACGCAGCCGATACGATCAGGCTCTCCGTCAGCATCTGACCAAAAATCTCTCTCTTTTTGATTCCCACAGAAAACAGGATGCACGCTTCCTGCTGCCTTCCCTGCACCCATAATTTCAGCACAAGCGAAAGGATTACGCCAAGCCCAGCCAGTCCTGCTCCCAAAAGCAGCATGGCAAATATACGGATCCGCTGATACGGCCTGGCCGACGCCTGATAAGCGGAACTGTCCACTTCCAGCTCCAGATTGTTCAGATCCAGCTCTTCCCAGTTCTCAACCCTCTGCATAATCGCGTCCAGTTCTCCCGGGTCCTCTACAAAAAACTCCACTTTTTTATAACCGTCCCCCGCCGCTACAAGGTTGACGCCCTTTTCATTCTCTTCCAGTTTCGCGTAAGTGTCCATATCTGCATAGATCATATTTTCTATATAACAATCTTCGCTTGTGCTCTCGGAAGATTTCTGGCTGAAATTTGCACGAAAAATCCCTACGATTTCAAGAGGAATCCGCTCGCCCCATGTCTTCATTGGTTCCTCGCTCATCCGCCACATCCCTTCCTTCGTCTCCACGGTAAATGTATCTCCTATGGAGAGACCGTTTTTCTCTGCCAGCCATTCGGAAATTACAGCTTTATAATGATCCCCTTCTTTGATATTGCGCCCCCTGGCAATCGTAATCGCTCCCATTCTGAAATTCGGATGCAATCCGCCGTCACTGCAGGGGTCGATCCGAACTTGCTTCTGCCACACCATCAACTCTTCTTCCGTCATCCAGCCGCCTCCCATTTTCTTGGCGAAAGCGATCTGCTCCTCATCGTCCGGCTTCTGGGCGCTCCAAGACCCTTTCCTTAATTCCAGGCTTGTCCATGCAATATCGTGCAGGCTGATAAAATATCCCTTCACGCCGTCCAGGGAAAGGATCTTATCGATCATTTCATCGGTCACGACAGGCCCGGTGTAAATAATGGAACCGCCTCCCCTTTCATACTCGATACGTTCATGATATAATTCATTTTCCGTATTTGCTTCAAGAATAAATCCTGCCGCCAGGCTTTTGCGCAGGCGATCCGTCTGCTCCTCGGCGTTTTTCTTAAAAGAAACACCCAAACAGACGCAGCAAGACATCAAAAACAAAAGCGCTGTCAGCAGCACCGTGCGTCCTTTTTTCCGTGTCAGATATAATACCGCTCTTTGAAAAAAATTCACAGATCACTCCCCCTCTCATTTTAATCCGCGCTCCAGAGAGCATTCGGATGATATCGGTTCCCATACCGTCCGCCTGTTTTCAGCCACATGGACAGCCACAGATGGTATCCTGCGCAGTTTGCCAAAACGCAGGAGGAACCGCTTGTCAGCTAGTATTTTTTTGAATAAAATCTTTCGGATACTCTCGTAAATTTTATTGCTTTAAGGCTGCCTTTTATATAAATCATTTGATCGCATAAATCAGATATACTTTTTAAATGCTCTCTTCATTTTTCGATAACCTCAAACTTCACTGCCGACTCGGAATCGCCTATGCGATACAGATTAATTTCACAGAGAAAGAATCCGATTTTCTCATCCGTGTGATTGTTCATCCATTCTATCGCTGCTCCCTGCCCTTTTCGCGGATCCCCTTACATTGATATTTAATTCTGTGATGGTGTATCACTTTCCGATGCCTCTTGTCCCTTATCCCATTCTAACAGTCTATGAAATATTTCTCTGCCTTCTGCCTGTCTCAATATATTCACCGCCCAATATTATTCTTGTAAAATCTTACCTAAAATTTTATATAGTTCTTTTATTTCATCTTTGCTCAATGTTATACCTTTTCCCATCTTTTCATGTTCAGGCGCCCAATCTCTGATATCGTATTTGGGAACTCCACTATTCCACGAGATAAAATTCAATTCTTTTTTCCACCCTTTAGCACTCTCGGAAAGAACCCCAAATTCTTCCAAAATATCATATTTAATATTCGCCATATATACCTCCGCTAAATCTATATTCCTATTTCTTCTCTTAAGTAACTATCACACCTGTCATCTAACACATTTTTGTAATTATTTACATCCCCCTATTCACTCTCCGCAACTCCAAATTTCTGTCGAAAATCTTCGTAACTATTTACCCAATCAAATCTTACCTGTTCAGATACTGCCTGAAAATGCAGCTTACCACACCGGATCTTATTCCTCTCTGCTTCCTGCAAGTTGACATCCTGCTTATCTGCTTTCGTTTCAACAATAAAGTAAATCCCCAATTCTGGACTGTGCAAACTATCTTTCCTACATACAATTGCCCAGTCAGGAGAATAATTTCCATATGGTGTATCAATGATAAAACCACCTTTTTTTAACTTTGTAAACAATAATACATTCTCGTTATTCTCAAGCTTCTGTGCAAACTCTTTTTCTCCTTTACGATCCATTTTGTAATACTCATTCATTGCAGAACTGTGATTTGCATTTGCCTGAAACACCCGCCATTCCTCATTAAAATCTTCTTCGCTGATTGTATCCAGTTCAAAGATATTCCTGCTGTCTAACTCGTACCCATTGATTACTTCATAAGATGTAATATTCGTTGCTTTTATATCATTCAACATCTTTAATATCTTTTGGGTAACTGTATCTAAGATATCCTGATTATTCAGCAGTTCCCTTTTTTTGACAGCACGAATAATCTTAAATATGGCAAGTCTCGGCAGCATCGTGTGATACATGATATAATTGGCAATCTCAAAATCACTCTTTGGCTCAGAATAGGTGTCAACTTCCAGTTCCTTAGCACTATAGGATGCCTCCTCCATCAGAAACATAGCTGACTCATTAAACTTCGCTTTACCAACTTCTACTTTATACTCATTCTTTGACTTCATAAACATAAGATAATTATTGATTTCCAAAGCACATTCTTCAATAAATTTATCTTTATCTATTTTGAATCTGTACATGGTACGCTTCGTAAGATTTTCTCTTAAAGCATAATAAATCTGTTGAAATTCACCTTCTGAGACAAAAGCCCTTACTCTATTTTTCGGTGGTTCATTGTCACCATTACGAATCTCAATCTTCTTGGTGCCTTTTTGTATCATCAGTTCTTTAAACTGCTGCTTAATTTTCTCCATGTGTTCATAAAGCGTATCATCAACAAAAATCATATTATCAAACAGTTTTGTAATCTGAGATGGTGCACCTTTTAAAATGTTTTCTCCATTCATAACACCAGCGGAAATTAGCTCCTGTTTTAATACATCTACTAATTCTGGTGTGATTTTTCCCTGCGGAACTCCGGCAGTCTTCAATGTTGAAATAAGAATCTCAGCAGTTACTTCGTTCTTATCAAAATTCATATTATCATTAAAATCTTTTTGTAATGCTGCTGCAAAGTGATCGTAATAATCATTGGCAATAACAGTAAGCTCGTTGATTCTACGGTCTAAACAACGATTCCCTGTAATATCCACTGGCAGCCTTAAACCTCTTCCAATTTCCTGCTTTTTCGCTATTTCAGAACCGCCTGACTTTAATGTACACAATGTAAATACATTTGGATTATCCCATCCTTCACGAAGCGCTGAATGGGAAAAAATAAATGCAAGCGGTTCTTCAAAAGATATTAACTCGTCCTTCTTTTCCAAAATCAGACTAATACCACGATCAATATCTTCCTGAGACTTTGCTTTAATTTTCAAATTGTTTTCATCAACTGATGAATCCCATCCATCAATTTCTACCACATTTTTCTTTGCATCCAAAGCAAAATAACCTTCTCTGACTGACTGCACGTGCATATAGTCAGGAAAGTACTCCTTAAACTTCTCAATAACCGCATTTTGTGATACATATTTCTTATATTCTTCGTCAAAAATCCTTAAATACTCCCCTCTGCCGTCGGGAGCTATAGTATCTCTAACCTTATCTACAGAATCAATGAAAAATAATGTAAGCGTCTTGATTTTCCTGCCAGTCCTTAAAATATTCATCTGTTTCGCAAAATGATTCTGAATCGCAAGTCTTATTTGAATGCGCACCGCTTCATTTTTTTCAATCTCATATGTACTATGTCCTTGTTCCAACTCTATTATTTTCTCTTTTGTTGCAACCTGCAATGGCTTTAACTTATGAGGCTCTTCTGCAATACGCATATCTTTGTACTGAGAAAGATTGCCGGACAGTTCTTCAATGGATACTCCACTACCAACCTGAAACGTTTTAAAACGAATTATGCCGCCTTGTTCCTGTGAAAATATCTCAATTTTTGCTTTCAAATCCGAAGTAAAAGATAAATAACGAATATATGGGTAATCCTTCGGAATCACTCCATGTACCGTCTTTACTTCTATTCTCTTTACTAAATCTTTCTGATATGCACCATAAGAATCCAGCTTGTAAATCTGATTATACAACTGTTTATGGGTAGCTGAATATCGCAAAGTAAATAATGGCTGCAATTCTTCTATTGCCTTTAAAGACTTGGATTTATTTCTCTTTGTGCCTTCAATTTTCTGCGGTTCGTCAATTATGATGATTGGTTTAATATACTTAATATCTTCCCAAAGAATCTGTCCATACTCATCTTCTGTTCTTATTTTATTCGTGTCTTTATTGAATGCCTGAATATTCATTACACAAATGCTTAGGTCATTGCTCTCTACCAGCTTTGAGCTGATCTGTTTTGGATTATTACTGTCATAGATAAAGCTGTGCTTTGATAAATCAATATTATACAGCCTCTTAAAATGCTCCTGTAATTGCTCCATTGACTTTTCAACGCCCTTGCGAATGGCAATAGACGGAACTACTATCATAAATTTCTTAAATCCATACTCTTTATGCAGTTCCAGTATTGTACGAAGATATACATAAGTCTTTCCTGTGCCGGTTTCCATTTCTATCGTGAAATTGTTCCCCTCTGCCAATGCAGAATCCGCAAACAAATCATTCTGTAATTGTACACGTCTTAAATTTTCTAGCAATCTGGAACCTACTACAATATCATTGTTTCTTACCGGATCACCTTCACCAACTTTACGAATACGATTAGGACGATAGATACCATCTACTTGTCTGGATAATCCCTGAAACAATTCGACTGCAGACCTGACTGCCTGTAATTGATAATCAAGGTCATCATCAAATTGGAATGTAATGCGTTTCGACATAATCTCCTGTCTCCTTAAATAAACTCTACCGTATATGTAAATTTGCTATTTCCTGCATTCTTTTCTATAAGAGCTTTCAGTCTTCTAAATGTTTCGTCCTTTAATGCAATATCATCTTTAAATGCAGAATCCCTAAAAATAAACTTAATTGGTAACGGATCAAGCTCTGCCAGTTTGTTAATGAGTTCTACCGTAATCTCTGTTTCAAGGCACACCAAATAACTGCTTGCATAAAGATAGGTACGGTTTCCAATATCGGATAACTGCTCCAAAGTTTCTGATAATGCTACGTTGCGCTGTCTAAGCATTAATTCATAGACAATATCCACATCCTTTGCGTCGGGCATAAAGTCTACAAGGTCTGGCGTATTCTCAATTTGTGACAAATTAAGCTGCCCTGTATCCATAAGCGAATTCCATTTTATATTGGTGTCTGCGACGCGGAACACTTTAAATCCAATGTCTATATCAGCTTCTGGATTTTCCTGTTTTATTTTTTCTCCTGCACGGCGGATGCGCTCCTTGCCAATCTCACATAAATTATTATACTCAGGAGATTTGCTTGTTTCCGGAAGCTGAACAAGTATAAATTTTCTGTTTCCTTGATCTTCTAAATTTTTCTTCATAGTTGCATGAGCTGTTGTTGCCGATCCAGAAAAAAAATCTAAAATTATCGAATCTTTATCGGTGGCAATTGTTAATATCCTGTCAAGCAGTCTTGTCGGTTTAGGTGTATCAAATGGAGCTGAACCATCAAACAATAACTTTACTTCCTTTTTAGCCTCATCGGTATGCCCTACCTCATCATAGCCCCAAAAATTTGTAGCAATTCTTCCCCCAACAGAATCAAGGTATACTTTTCTACGTATTCCACCCTTTCCCCCACTTGTGAAATAAAACCTAGGCCATGGTCCCTTTTCGTAAACTTCTTTTGCCTTCATTGCCGATATCTCTAACGCTTCTTCTAATACAATAGATTTTACTCCTTTTCTGATATCTGATGCTGATAGACCACAAACTTTTGCTCTTTGCTCATCATCGTGTAAATCCTCTAATCTATATTTGCACCATCCTTGCATATAATTCAACATTTGGTCTTGACTATACCTCCAACATGCCCCAGCACTCGGATATAACATCTCTCCTGTAAACGGATGTTGAATAGCATATACCATACCCTGATGTGTCACTGCCCCTGGAGCAACCGGCGATCCGCTCATCCAAGCACTTCTATCTCCATCAGGATTACTGTATGCTGAATCCATTTCTTCCGTTCGCGGCAATTTATTTGGTTCCCATGATTGACTTTTACTATATACTAATACATGCTCTACCTCCGCAGGAATCCCCTTTGAATCATTACGAATGGAATAAGTTCTTTGCCATGCCAAATTTGCCACAAAATTACCTTCTCCGAAAATTTCGTCACACATACCTTTTAAATTCTCACATTCATGGTCGTCTATACTAATAAAAATTGCACCCTGTTCAGACAAAATATCCTTAGCAATTTTCAATCTTGGATACATCATATTCATCCAATTTGCATGATAACGATTTTGAGAACTGCTGTTTAAAACATATTTTTCTCCTAATTCACTTGCATAACCTTCTGCAAAATCACTTTCAGCTTGTTTCATTACAAATGAATCATTATATACAAAATCATTTCCTGTATTATACGGAGGATCTATATAAATCATCTTTACCGCTCCATAGTAGTTTTGTCTCAATAACTTCAATACTTCCAAATTGTCTCCCTCTATATATAGGTTCTCTGTAGTGTCTGCATTCTTGCTATCCTCCGGAATAAAATTCAGCGTTTTTCCTACTATATCTTCCTGTGCAATCTTCTTCGCATTCTTTTTTCCCGCCCACGTCAACTCGTACTTCTCAACCCCTGTGTCCTCGAACTGCCCTAATTCTTCTCTCAATGCTTGAAAATCCACTTCTCCATCTTTTACTGCTGCTGGAAATAACTGTTCCAGTTTCCTGACTTGTTCATTTACAACATCTTCAATTCTCTGATTTACTTTTTTGTATTCCATAGTGTCCTCCAATCTCTTCATTTTCAACACTATGACCCTTAAAATGTGTAATTATCTTAAAACACACTTCAGCATACTACAAGTAAACCAAATCTCTTATATATCAGATAAATTCTACCGTGTATGCTATCTTATTCATTCCATTATTTTTTTCTATCAGTGCCTTTAATCTACGAAACGTCTCGTCCTTTAATGCAATGTTATCTTGGAATGCCGAGTCTCTGAAAATGAATTTTATTGGCAAAGGATCTATCCCTGCCAGTTTATCAATTAATTTCTCTGTAATCTTTGTCTCAAGACAAACCAAATAACTATCCGCATAGAGGTAAGTACGCTGATACCCCCACCCCCAAAAATATGTTCGATTTTTGATGATAAAGGTACATCTTTCTGTCTTAACATCAACTCATACACAATATCCACATCCTTTGCATTTGGCATAAAATCTACAAGGTCTGGATTACCTTCAATCTGATTCAAATCCAATTGCCCTGCATTCATTAACGAATTCCATTTAATATTTGTATCTTCAATGCGAAATACTCTAAATCCAACATCTATATCAGCATCTGGATTTTCAAGTTTTATTTTTTCTCCTTCACGGCGTATACGTTCTTTAGCAATTTCTGGAATGTTACTAAATCCATTCTTATATGCTTCTGTACCTTCGTTACATTTTTCGTCTAGCTGAACCATTATCCATTTTCTTTTTCCTTTATCCTTACAATTTAATTTCATCACTGCCTGTGCAGTTGTAGCAGAACCACTGAAAAAATCCAATACCATGTAGTCATTTGATTCATCTCCATTAATCTGTAATGACAATAAAAACTCTATCAAAGCACTTGGTTTGGTAAAATCAAATACAGATTTATTCTCAAACAATTTTCTAATATCTTGTGTCCCTTCCTGATTAAAAGGTCCATTTAGAATAGAAATTGGCTTTCCTCTTCTTATAACTCCATTCTCATCATACAAATAAGACTTTGAACGAACCGAATACGAACCATCACTTTGCAAATTAAATTCTACCTCATCCTTGCTTATTGCATCCAGCAACCGTTCCTTACTCCATACCCACTGTTTACGCGGAACAATAGTTGCCCCATTATATTCAATGCTATACATCAGGTTAGGTCGGTCTCCTAAACTATTTGTCATCAAAGGCTGTGTCATATATCCACCACGAACAGCATATTTATCATCTTGTTTATTAAATCTTTTTTGCCCCTCTTCATCTAATTCCGATGTTAAATCGGAAATCGGAAACTTACTATAGCACAAGATATATTCGTGAACACTTATAAAACCTACTGTTTTAGCTCCTGCTCCATACTTATTTTTCCATACTATAGTTTCAATACGATTTTCTTCGCCAAATATTTCATCACATACTTTCATCATATTTTTTATTTCAATATCATCAATACTAACAAATATAACTCCATCATCCGTTAGAAGATCTCTTGCGACTTTCAAACGCGAATACATCATACTTAACCAATTTGCATGATACTTGTTATGTGATTTGCTATTAACCACATACCTCTCCCCCGTTGTATCTGTATTGCCTTCTGCAACATCCGAATCCTCTTGGTTCATTTCAAAGGAATCATTATACACAAAATCATTCCCTGTATTATACGGTGGATCTATATAAATCATCTTAATCGCACCATAATAATTCTGTCGAAGCAGCTTCAATACTTCCAAATTATCCCCCTCAATATAAAGGTTTTCTGTAGTATCCGCATTTTTACTATCCTCTGGAATAAATCTCAGTGTCTTTCCAACAATATCTTCCTGCGCAATCTTCTTCGCATTCTTTTTGCCAGCCCATGTAAGCTCATACTTCTCACTGTCTACCTCTTTAAACTGTCCCAATTCTTCTTTCAACGCCTCAAAATCAACTTCTCCATCCTTAACTGCCGCTGGAAATAACTGCGCTAATTTTTTTACATTATCTCCCACCACATCATTAATTTTCTGCTGTACTTTTCCGTATTCCATATGTACTACCTCCATAGCTCGTTTTGAACCATCCCTATATCAGTATGTTGTCATTTAACTTCTGCATTACTTATTTGATTTCCTTATTCAAAGTCACTTTCTCAGCGCCAGTTACTGCCTTTTTCAACATTCCCCTCGTGTCAACCAGTTTCTTATAATATGTATACAGCAACTCCATATGTTCATTATCATACCACCCATTTCCGTCTAAAATAAGCTCTGTTTTGGAATATACACTTTCATTCATTATCATATATATCCTGTAATACCATTCCTTATATAGATTTATTTTATTTGTCTTATTCCTTATCTTCGTATAATCTAAATAACTCAATAGTCTGGTTCTCCTGCTATCCGGCAACCCCACCGGATAATTCTCTGTTAAAATATTATTTTCAACCACTATCTGATTCTCGTCAGTCTGATTCAACCGTTTCACTGCGAATGAATACAGCTCATGCTGTGAATCATAGATATGAAAAACACATAAAGGCTTAATCAAATTTTGATAAACAGATGCCAAATAGGCTGCTTCTTTGATCGTCTGTAACTCCATATCATAAAACTGAATCACTTCACATCTGTACTCATTATTGATTATGGAAGGAATCTCTTCTCCCACAATCTGATACATAAGACTTACCTCTTTAACTGCATCTTTAATACGTTTTTTATCTTCCAGTTTTAAATCCTTCGGTATAAAATCTTTCAAAGCCAGTTTGACATCCGTCTTATAATGTTCTGGTATATTGAACATGATATCTCTTCCCTTTATCATAATAATCAGAATTTTCCTAGCATATTAAGAGAGTAATTCCACCACCAAAAACGAAACCAGTTCAAAATCGTCCGTAGTCTCTTCTGCAAATGCATTGTTAAATCCGCCAAAATCAAACATCATCTGTACAGCTTTGGATTCTTCCTCTCCTTTAATAGACCGAATCGCTTTATTGAGTAGCTCCGAGTAGAACTCCATCTTTGTAGCATTCTTTGTCCGCTCAAAAAATTTTCCAAACAATTCCATAATAGGTACATTTTTACCATAACACAATTTCCTAAACTGCTTAACCACCTCTCTGGCTTGTCCATTGCCATATAACACTGTACCATCATTTAATATATAAATCAGATAATATGGATACAACGAACTGTCTGACTTCGGCTTGTCCATATCATTGCGATGTTTAAAGCAAAAAAGCACTCCCGTATGCTCATTATCTGTAACAGAATAGATACCTCTCGGCACCTTCTTAATCTCCGGCACTGAATGGATATACTCTGATAATTCGTTTAGGTATTCATTCATGTTAAGGTCTGTAAGAGAAATATTCTCACTCGCATCTTCAATATCAATCACTTCCTGCTGCAATCGCTCCAGTTGTCGCTTTCTGAAATTGAAATCATTCATTTCCGGCGTCAGAATATCTTCATCACCTGTGGAAACCAAATTCATCGTTGTCATCTTTCCCTTAACCCGTTGCTCTAAGCCTAAGTACTCATTCAACTCCATAGCCGGAAAGAAGTTTATCATTTGAATATTGGTATTTTTACTACCAATTCTGTCAATACGCCCAAACCTCTGAATCAATGACACCGGATTCCATTGAATATCAAAATTTACCACAGTATCACAGTCTTGCAAATTCTGTCCTTCTGATATACAATCTGTTCCAATCAGCAAGTCAATCTGTTCCTCTGCCGGAATTTCTTTTTTCATCTTTGCCATCGGAGAGAATGCACATAATACAGAATTAAAGTCTGCATCCACATTACGATTGTTGCATTGGATATCTTTACCTGTAACACAGGCAGTATATACGCCATACTCCTTCATATATTCCGTAAGCTCACGATACAAATAATCTGCTGTATCAGCAAATGCCGTAAATATCAATATCTTGCGATTACCTGCATTATAAGGAGTTTCTGTCACTTTTTTAACAAGAATCCCCCGTAGATCTTGTAACTTGCCAGATCCTCCAGATAATCCCCCACACGAAGATGCTTTATATCTATCTCATACTTGCCTTCCAAATATAACTCTTCATCTTCAAATTCTCCCTTCTCTTCGTCAAGCTGTCCGCTTCCCCTTAATAACAGCTCCTCTGTTCGTTCAATGCGCTCCAATAGCCTGCGTAATGTTTCCTCAAAAGAATACACGGAACTTTCCAACCGTTTAAAGAGATTAAATCTATGTAAAATGATCATACCTCTTGATTGTGTATTAAACTTCATTCTCCCGCCATGTTTACCCGTTAAAGAATATTTTTGAAGATAAATCTTTTTACAATCCTCCCGAATATATTTTGTAGGCGTATACACGCTCAAAATAAGCGCCTCCAACTGCTCATTTGTTTTCTTAATTTGAAGTAATTCCCCCATAGTATCAATATGGCTATTTAAAGTTCTTGGAACATTTTTGTTTGGAAACTGCCCCACTCCCTTATTGCCATAATAATTTGTAATATGTTTACGGCTTCTGGAAATTGTCATAAGCTCCAACAATTTTTAAAAATCTGATGACAGGCTATCCAACAGTTCTTCTTTCTTATGTGCCGGCTGTTTTTCCCATGCGTTGATACTAGCAGAGGTTTTTCTTAAGAGATTGTCTATACTAGAAATGCCCTCCTCTTCGAAAACATAATCTTTATCTCCCGTAATAATACTGATCTGATTTTTCAAGTCAACCAAACTATTATTGACAGACGTAGCCGATAGCAGAAGCACCTTTGTATTATTGTTGCCATGTTTCACGACATCCTGCATCAGTCTTGCATATCGTGTCATAATAAGCCGGTCATTCTCATCGTATCTGTCATTACGATTTCTGAAATCATGAGATTCATCAATTACAACAAGATCATATAATCCCCAGTCGAACTTTTTTACATCCTGCCCCGAACGTGACATCCCGCTATATCTGGACAGATCAGTATAAAACATAATTCTGTAATTAAAAGTTTCATGCAAGAAGAAATCCTTATAATCTCCGCGGAACGAATTCTAATTATCGTACAGCTTTGCAGGTGTAAGAACCAGTACCCTGTTCATTCCAATCTCAAAATATTTAATAATGGCAAGGGCTTCAAACGTCTTACCAAGACCAACAGAGTCCGCAATGATACATCCGCCATAGGTATTTAGCTTGCGGATTGCCGATACAACACAATCTTTTTGGAAGTCATACAATGCGTTCCAAATTTCTGTCTTCTTAAATCTCGTACTATCACGTTCAAATCGTTCCACCCCAATATCTAACTGGTTCCCAAATAATTCATTCAAAGTGAAATAATACAAAAATTCCGGTGAATGTTCTTTATATACATACCGCAAACTAGCCAGTAATTCTTCTTTATAATCTACAGACACTTGCTCATTAAACCAAATCCGTTTAAAAATATCTAAAACGCCTATAAGCTGTTCTCTGTCCGCACTGCCATTTAAAATAGTATCAAAATTAATATTATTAAATGATTCTCTACTCATCTTTTTAGATACCTCCAAAGAAGATGAGCCTTGAATCATGAAGTCTTCATCAATAATCAGAACATTCCCACCAATGCGAATTCCTGTGTTTACTTTACGAATATTAACATGCTTTTTTATAAAATCATGCATGTTCCGAGCTTTTGAAAAATGCTGCAGTTTATTCTTCTCAGTGATATCATACGAATTAAATAGTATATCCGTAGGATTAATTTCAAACTCATGCGCAATCTCTGTCTGATGAGGCAAAAATTTTACATCACGTATTACAAAATTTATCTCTTTTACGTTATGCAAATTTTTTTCTAATAAAGAGAATACCGATATCGTCAGCTTATCATTGACGATATTAACTACCGCATTTTTCTTGTTCCGAAGAACTCCGTTAATTTTTTTCAATCATCTGTTCGTTTGAATTAATAACATTTGTCATTCAGTCGTTTTCTCCTTCTTACGCCTTGCATCAGCAGGTTTCTGTGCATCGGCAGGAATCAACCACATTTTACCTTTTTTAATCACTCCATCTATTCGTCCTTCTATACATAGCGTAATAATTCTTCGCGAAGAAATATTCCACTTTTTAGACATTTCTACAGTTGTTAAGTATTCCATATCCAAAACCTCCTGCCACTTCCCATTATATTCCATTATCGGAACAAAAGCAATTGCCTATTTCATGTTACTGATTTTATGAAGCATCTCACTGAAAATCACCTTTCCCTATCTCTCCATTTTTTCTGAACATTATCCTTTACTCCACAATGTTTCTTCCGATACTCATACTCTTTCAAAAACTCATCATAAATTGTCATCTTATATTTCATGCTTTTCATTTTACCTTCATCATATCCCATTCGTTTTTGATACTCTTTTAATTCTGCCATTTGATCAGTTGTCGGCGGAGGAAGCAACTTTACACGATCTTCTAATGAAAGCTTTGAATAATCTACTTTTTCCTCTCTGGCTACAAACAGCTTGGTTTTTACCCTGCCACTGTTCATTGAATTCTTGAAAAACGCTTCCATAAAAGATTTCTTCATCATTCTCAGATACATTATGCTCTGCCTGAAATCGATCAAAGGCTTCGTAAAATGAAATATCTCCATTACTCTTTTTGTCTACTCTCGATGTGATTTCTGATTCTTTATTCAGAACATTCTCCGAATTTTCTGTCATATATGCTGGTTTATTTACTTTTTCCGGCTCCTCACGCCATTCCTCATAATCATCAAGATACGCCAACTCAAATTTTTCATTCCGCTTCCTTGCTGCCGCTGCCTATGCCCTTGGAGTTTCTGCTATTTCTGACACTGCCTGGCGGAAGCATTTTTCCAAAGCTGCGCCTTTCCTGCGTGAAATACTCAATTCCTTGTTTTCCTCATTTCTTCCGGCAACGGATATTTCTGCTTTTGGCAGTGTGAAAAATGTTCTTCTGGTGGATGCATCTGTCATCCGCCAGGATGGGAAACAGCAGAATCAGCAGCGTATCCATCTATGTTATTCATTAAATGAAAACAGGATGAAACAGGTAAAGGTTTCCGATCAGCATACAGCGGAATCCCTGGCTCATTTTTCGATGAAAAAAGGGGACCTTGCCATGGCGGATGCCGTATATGGGACAGCACAAAATTTGATTTACGCACAGGAGCAGGGGGCAGACGTAATTCTGCGCATCACGCCAAAAAATTTCTGTTTGTATAATGCAGAAGGGGAAAAAATCTCCCTGACAGCCCTTCTGAAAGAAGCAGAGGAAAAGCATATGGAGTGGATAGATGTTTGGGGTTTTTGCAGATATAAGGGAAAGACAGGCTTTGTACGGGTAATCGCCTACAGACTCCCAGACGAACAGGCAGCAAAGGCAAGGAAACGCAAAACCCGGAAAGCTTCGAAAAACCAGCACCAAATCCAAGCAGAAACGCTGCTCAGCGCCGGATGGGTCACACTTGTTACATCCCTTGGGAAGGAATACTGCGGTGAAGAAATCATACATCTGTATAAGAGCCGCTGGCAGGTGGAGCTATTGTTTAAACGTTTCAAGCAGAATTTTTCCATCCATACCATAAAAGCAGGCAGCAGCGCTTATGCTGAAACAGAAACGCTGCTATGGCTTATTATATGGACAATAGCGGAACGTCAGTCATTTCAGGCAGAATGCTTTCTTGCGGAAAAACAGGAATGCTCTCAGTCTGTTTACGAAAGATGTAAAATTACGTTCATACAGATAACAGATATTCTGTGCTTATCGTGGAGTCTAATTTTAGACCTGACAGATAAAAAATATACCCGCTATTTATCAAAAAACAACGGCGGAGGATAAACCAAAATGATGCGTTCCATTCAGCAGTTTTACCAGGACTGCTTAGTTAAGTTCGCGCTTATGGGGATTTGCCCTATGAATCTGCCCTGAGAAAGTTGATTCTACAAACGGCATAATCCTATTCGTATTACACACCATTTTTAGGCATAGCAACAGTTATGTTTTTTCTCATGTCTATTTTTATTTCTTTTGGATAATATTAACTTTTCAATGTTCTCTGCCAAAGATATTTGGCTATAATCACTCAGGATTCCGAGAGAGTATCTTCTTTTTTTATAAATCCGTGAAGTGGAAGTATCAAGTATTATGATACAACATCAAACGCATGAGTAAATAAATTGTGAACAAATTCTTTTTTCTGGTATAATAAAAGAAAAAGGGGATTTTGTCATGAATGAATTATTAGAGTGGATGGAATACATTGAAGATAACCGCCAGCAGACAAAGGTAAGGCATAAACTAAAAGATATTATTGTGATTGTGCTTTTTGCAACACTCGCAAATGTGGATGACTGGGTGGAAATGGAGTATTTTGCCCACTATCATGAGGAATATCTCAAAAAATATATTGAACTAAAAAACGGCATTCCCTCTCATGATACACTATGCCGTGTATTTGGTCTGCTGTCACCAGAAGTTTTACAGCAGCTTTATCAAAAATGGCAGGAACTGCTGAATAAAAATGAAGGGGAAACATTAAGAAAACTGATTTGTGTGGATGGAAAAACAATGCGCTCCAATAAAAGGAAAGGCGGAAAGCCAAATCATATCATCACGACATGGAGCAGGGAAGATGGATTCAGCCTCGGGCAAAAAGTAGTGAATACGAAAAGCAATGAAATCACAGCAATCCCGGAATTGTTGGAAAAGATCCGTATAAAAGGTCAGGTTGTGACAATTGATGCAATGGGGACACAGACTGCAATCGCAGAAAAAATCCGTTCAAAACGTGGAGATTATGTACTTGCCCTGAAAGAGAACCAGAAAAATCTGTATGAAGATGTAAGATTGTTTTTGAATGAGGAATCTGAAAAAAAGAAACTCCGCGAAAATGGGAAGTATAAAAAAACAGTGGAAAAGGCACATGGACAGATCGAAATCCGGGAGTATTATCAAACAGAAGAAATCGGGTGGCTGGCACAGAAAAAAGAGTGGAAAGGCCTTAAAAGCATCGGAATGGAAGAAAAAACAATCCAAAAAGATGGGATAGAGAGAAAAGAGTATCGGTATTATATTAGTAGTCTAAAGGAAGATGTGGAATTGTTCAGCCGGGCAGTAAGGGGACATTGGAGTGTAGAAAGTATGCACTGGCATTTAGACGTGACATTTAAAGAAGATGCAAATACGACACTGGATAAACAGGCAGCCGAAAACCTGAATATCATACGAAAATGGTGTTTGAGCATTTTGAAAATGGTGGAGATATTCCGCCCAAATTTGTCCATGAAAAAGAAACGTTTTGTGATAAGTATGAATCCAGCAGAGTTTATAGAGCAGGTTCTGAATTTTTAAAAAGATAAATTTTAGAAATAGAGATGGAAAAAAGATTCATGCGTATGTCGTGATCAAAAAAAGGATAAGTCTATAGCCTGTTCTGACTGGCTATAAACTTATTATACGAGGAGGATATATTATGTTGCGAGATTACAAAATGGATAACATAAAGTTTTTTTTGATAGTGTGCGTGGTAATTGGTCATATGTTAGAAGCGTTCTACGGGGGGGGGGTATATAAAGTGATTTATTCTTTTCATATGCCGGCATTCATGTTTGTTTCTGGCTATTTTGCGAGGTTTGACAAGAAAAAGATAGTAAGTTCATTGATTTATCCATATATACTTTTTCAGTCTCTCTATTTAGTTTATGATGCGGCTGTAATTAATCAGGATTTGGCAACATTAAAATTTCAGTATACCACACCTTTTTGGCTGTTGTGGTTTTTAATGGCTTTGGCATTTTATCATTTGCTTATTCCTTTTATGCAGGGAACTAAGCCTGTGTTTTTAATGATAGTGGGGTGTGCATTATCTCTAATAATGGGGTTTGATCAGAGTATTGGCTATTATTTGTCATTAGCACGTTTTTTCACTTTTTTGCCATATTTCATTTTGGGAATGGTATGGAAACAGCTGAATTTACAAATTTTAATAAATAATTGTATATTTAGATTATTGAATGTTATCTGTGTTTTGGTAACGTGTTATTTTCTTGGAAAATATACATATATAAGCAGTGCAATGTTATGGGGATCTAATTCATATGTTAGTGCTCAATATACTATACTAATAAAAGGTATGTTACTGTTATGCGGAATCAATTGGATTCTTTTCTTCATGTGGATATTTCCAAAGTTTAAGATACCTGTCGCTTCGTCAATAGGAAAAAATACGTTGACAATTTACTTATTACATGGATTTATAAAACGGTACCTTGTAAATTTAAAAGGTATTTTTATATACTCAAGAAATGTAAATATAGGACTTGCGGTATTGATAAGCTTTTTGATTGTCCTGCTGTTTGGAAATAAGTATATTGGGTCATTAGGAAAACTCATATTTACAGGTGAAGGGATTGGAAAGATTATAGGGTATATGAGAACTGGGAAAATGAATAAGTATAATTATGAAAGTAAAAATTTTGATTGACTATTTGGTTAGGAAGGAAAAAACTCGAAATGAATTGTTCAGATAAATTAAAGAGATATTTTGATATATATATTCCAACGGAAAAGTGTAATTTTACCTGTTCTTATTGTTATGTAAGTCAGGAGGGAAATGCGTCTGGTAAAATTATCCCAATAGGGCACACTCCACAAGAAATAAGAAAAGCATTGTCTATGAAAAGACTCGGCGGGGTTTGTTTGTTAAATTTTTGCGCGGGGGGAGAGACTTTGCTGGGCGATGATATATTGCCTATTATATATGGACTTTTGGAGGAAGGACATTATATATCAATAGTGACAAATGGAACAATAACAAAGTGTTTTGACGAGATGGGTACATGGAGCAGCAATATACTGTCACATGTTTTTATCAAATTTTCATTTCACTATTTAGAGTTAAAAAGTAGAAAATTGTTGAATCAATTTTTTAATAATGTTCGCCTCATGAGGGGTAAAGGATGTTCGATATCATTAGAGCTGATGCCGCACGATGATCTTATGCCGTATGCCGATGAAATAAAGAAGGTATGCCTTGAAAATGTTAAGGCGCTTCCGCATCTTACAGTTGGACGAGATGATACCTCCTGCGAACTAAAGTTGTTATCAGAACTTTCACTGGATGAATACGGGGGGGGGGTGTGGCAAGCTTTTGATTCAGATATGTTTAGGTATAAATTGTCGATGTGGGGAAAGGATCAAAGACAGTTCTGTTATGCAGGGGAGTGGAGTTGTTCGCTTAGACTGGATACAGGAGATTTATATCAGTGTAATGGATTGATATGTATTGATAATGTTTACGACAGGATCGATGAAGAATTGCACTTTAAACCGGTAGGAAACAGGTGTCCACATCCTCATTGCTGGAACTGTCATGCGTATTTGTGTTTAGGAGTTATGCCGGATGTTGAAGCTCCCACATATGCAGATATGAGAGACAGGCTGTGTTCTGATGGTAGCAGATGGCTAAATGATGATGTACGTGAATTTTTTAGCCAGAAGCTTGAAAACAATAACATCCAATATACGAAAACAGAAAAAAGAATGATAAATGAAAATGCAGCGCTTACGCAGAAGTGCTGTGGGCAGGAACAGTTGATAAAACAATATCAGAACGAGAATACAGACTATAAGAACTGGGTTGCAAATCTTCAGAATCAGGTGAATGACCGGTTAACAGAGCTGGAAGAATATAAAGACTGGGTTCATAATTTACAAGCACAGATTGAGGAGAGAAACAAGGAAAACCGAGAATATAAGGATTGGGTGAATAATTTGCAGGTTCAAATAGATAGTTTGAAAAATGGAAACAATTAGAACAGAAAAAGGTGGTTTAAGGATTGTAAGTATGAAAAAGATAAGGGTGCATTATTCTTTTGATGATGTATTATGGATTTTCAAGGATCTGACAGAACATGAAAAGGAATACAATACGATTTTTGAAAACAGCCTGTTGTTTTGGATGAGGGAAATGCATTTAAAATATGGTGTGACAGTTGACCTTTATGTATTCAATAGTGCATGGTACAATTTTACATTGTCGGATGCGACGGATAAATTTGCGCCTGAATTTAAGGAGAATGCCGAGTGGTTAAAGGTAGGTTTTCACGGTTTTGGATTTACCTTGAATGGAACAGACAAAGAATACAGGGCGGGGGTATACAAGACCGGCTTATAGCAGACTATGACTTTGTTACGTACTAATTGCAGAGAATAGCAACGAAGGAAAACATTAGTGATACGCTTAGGTTAAGTTTTTTTAGTGGCAATAAAAAAGGTATGAGGGCTTTGCGCCGGAAATATGGAGTGAAAGTGTTTTTATGTGCTGATAAATCTAATAAAAGAAGCTATTATTTAAGCGAAAGGCAGTGCAATAAATTAGAAGAAAAAGGTTGTCTGCATGATTGGATATATGATATTTGGTTCTATAAAATAACTGTAAGAATTGAGGAAGAGAAAGACATTGGCAAAAGATTATATGAATTAAGGAATAGGTAAATGCCGATAATAGCATTTTGTCATGAGTGCGCATTCTTGGAAAAGCCGGATACATGCAAAAAAGGGTTTGAGGAGTGTTTTGAATACTTGGATGACAAGTAACGCTGTCTTTTAATTGTTTTAAAGAGCATAGTGTAATTGTTATAATATTTGTCTA
>OFHA01000782.1_pt1 | contig 25750 bp, 28 predicted proteins | sample 1521891 | NCBI WGS metagenome assembly OFHA01 (sample SAMEA3504089, study PRJEB24116) | mouse gut metagenome | biome: mouse gut; feature: mouse-associated habitat; material: faeces | place: Denmark | collected 2011
GATTTATAATAAGCTAAAAAGAGCGGGGGTGGTGGACTGATGCGAGCAGTAGTAAAACATAATGGAAGCCCGTTGCTGGATGCTTTGTGCCATATAAATACGGCAAGCAACATTGTCACACTGGAAACCATGCTGGAGCCAGGCATGAACCTTGACCTTGACAAGGTTTATGTTGAAGTCAATCTTTTCGGGGATCTGGAACCTCTGGAAGATGACGAAGATTAGAAAGAGAACCGTCCACGGTCTGAAGGCTGTGGGCGTTTTTTTATGGGCATTAAATTAAAGTGCACTTTTAATAATAGAGATTTGAAGATTGAAAAAATTATATCACGGATATTTTTTCAAAAGTGCATGTTAAGAGAAGGAAATATATTTTTTTTCGGAAAAGTTTGTTTTGAGGTATGAAAACAGCGTTTCCAGAAAAAAAGTGTATGGGGGTAGTCTGCTGTGATGAAGAATTGGATGAAAACAAAAATCAAACTGGTTAGAAAAACAGTATTTCAGTATGTCCTGCCTGTATGCTGAACAAGTGGAAAAATTTGAAAAGACCGTTTGAGGAAGCATTACAAAAAATCATATTTATATAGAAAGAAATACTGATGATAAAGCGCGCCAGCATAATAAGGAAAAAGGAACAATCCGAAAAGTATATGTCAATAATATCAGCATAGTATGATACATTTAATTTTCCAGACTGGTTACAAAATCTGGTCTGGTTGGAAACAGGGGCTTGCACAGACAGAAAATGATACTGCCGGGACGGCTGGCTACAAAATGACGTTTATTTCAAGTCTCTCTATATATAGAAGAAACAGGTTGAAAATGGTATAATATGCAATAAAATAAAAAATAACATATTATGCATGAAAGGAATACAAAAAGAATGGCAGAGAGCAAACGCAATATTATGAATAGAAAAGATGGATTCAATACCCGTGTCAATCTGTATATAATAAAGCATTTATATTATCGTATGAAAAAAGCAGACCAGTTTATGAAAACCGGAAGCGGGAAGCGCAAAGCTTCTATTGACTTAAAAGAAGAAATCCTCATATCAAGACAGCGTCTTGACAGAATCTTTAATGGAATGAACTTTGAAATGACAGCCTCGGAAACAGAGGCCATTACCGGGCTCTTTAATATCAGCAAAGAGTATTTCAAAAAGGATGGTGAACTGATATCTATCCATAATATTACAAGAAATGACTGGGAATGTTTTTTTGCACAACAATATGGAAGTTATACTGTTAAAAAAACAGGGGCAGGCAATAATGTAGAAGGAATGAAAAAGGTAGAGACAGCCTTGGAAGAAATCATCAAAAAAGATTATATAGAATCCCACTATGATACAAAGGCGGCACTATACCGAATCCGTTATTATTTCAAACATGGAGTAACATATAAAGAAGTCAGTGCATTCAGCAAGTTTCTGGAAAACCTACAGCTGATAAAAATTTCAGACTGGAAGGAACTGGAATACAAACCATCGGAAATGGCAGGATATCTTCCTCTGCTAAAAAAGCATTATGAATATGTCAATGCCTATCTCAAATGCAAAGAACTCGAAAAGACAGATTGAGGCATAACAAACAGGAAAAACGCAACACTTACAGACATAACACCTATGTGTATGTCTGTTTTTTTATGGCATTCCCCTTATATCTCCACAGGCATGACAATACATTTTTATGCATGATATTTTTATATATATTTTGTTTATTTAATATCATATTAAAACATAAAACATGATACACATAGCACTAAAACGTCATGCTATACTTGTATTATCGAGAGGGGGAAAACAAAATGAAAGATAAATAAAAAATAAGAATTAAAAAAATGGAACCTTGACAAAAATATACCCAAAATTTCCGAAACTGCGCCGGAGGGAGTGGAAGGGATATAATATGGAACTCGTAAACAGGTTTTCAAGGGGGTAGTATACCCACCCATAGGGCGCAATATGGGGGAAGTCTGCCCAAAAGCAAGGAGAATATAAAGTGGTGTTGGTCTGTAAAAGGCATAATAAGGCTCTACTGCCATAAGGAAACAGTATACCGTCAACAGGTCACTGCTCTAAAACCAGCATAGTCCATATACAGGCTGGCACCATAAAATTTTATCACTGGAAAGGAGATAATAAGATGAACAACAATATAAATGTAGAAAATAATAATGCGGAGGCAAATACCATGATGAACAAGACAGCAGAAAATAATAATATGGAGGCAAATACCATGATGAACAAGACAGCAGAAAATAATAATACGAAGGCAGAGACTATGGAAAACAACAATAATATGGACGGTGTTGGAACATTAGGGGTAGTACCTTTTGACGACTTTGCAAAAATTATTCCTCAAAATGAGCAGGCTGTCATGGAAGGAAATAATGAACAGTTCAAGATTGAGGTTGTGGACATAATTGAACCGTTGGAAGATGCAATGTCAGAAATTCCACAAGACGAACGCGAAGGGATAGAAGAACCTCCGGTCGAACTGGCGGATATTACAGAATGTGGATTTTTTACCCCCACGTATGGAATGAAAGGCTTCATAACAGATACAGGACATATATTTTGGGGCAAACTCCTTGCGGAGCCGAAAACAGGATGCAACATTATATATCATCAGCAATATAAGGATAGAACATTTTCGCCGCAAATGAGAATAAACAAGGCAGACTTGATGCTTGCGGCAGGATGCCGTTTTGTACCAGAAAATATGACCAACAGGGCGTTAAGGGCAGACGTGGATAAATTTATCATAGAGACCACAAAAGATTATTATAACAAGCTTTTATATCTAAATGAAGGCTTGGATATGGTGTCGATATTAAAGCTATTTACATCAGAGTTTGCGAAACTGCCCTTTGAAAACAAACTTCCATTGCTGGAGCAGCCAAAGAAATTATATTCAAAAGTCATCCAGATTATCAAGGACAGACATCTGGATACCGTAGACGAACACGAGGCATATTATACGCTTGACAAAAATCACATAGATACATTGGCTGAAGATTTAAACATAAAGAAGAACGAACTGTTAAAAAAGCTGAAGGAATATCGTTTTCTCTACCTTACAGATTCGTCGGAAGGATATCAGACTTGTATCAGATTCAAGGCGTATGGGGAATTTTTCCCAAAAGCTTATACCCAATGGTGCTACTGTATCCTGAAACTGGATTACCTTGCAAAGAAGAGACTGCAAAGGACAAATAAATAATTTTCTTAGGCAACAGTCAATTTTAGTCTTGACAAATGGGGATGGTCGGCGTTACCATCCCCAGACAAAATAAAACAGGAGGAAAAATCTATGTTGGACAATCCAAGTGTGAGAGGATGCCTTATCGAGAGGAAAGGAAGATATTATGCAGTAATCAGTTATTATATGGACGGTTACCGTTTACAGAACACGAAGTCAACAGGGATTTTAGTAGCCTCGCATAAAAAAAGGGAAGCTGAAAAAATAAAGAATCAGCTTGTACAGGCGAAAGAAAAGGAACTTGAACAGTTGGCACGGAAAAAGGAATCACATTCATTTGCGGACTGTTTTGAGAAATGGATTGATTATAAATCCAAACAGATAGAAAGCACAACCGCATGGGGATATAAATCCCGGAGCAAGGCAGTTCTGGATTATTTCCGTAAGAAAGATATCAGTATTGAGGAATTAGAGCCGAGGGATCTGCTGAATTATTGCGAGTGGGCACTGACAAACGGGCGTTGCAATATCTATAGTGAAAATACCCCGACCGGTCTGTGCAGACGGACGGTAAGAGACCAGCTGACTTTGATAAAAGCTTTTCTGAATGATGCGATAGTGCAGAAAATTATAAAGGTAAATCCGGCAGACAGTATAAAAGTGCCAAGGAGAAGAGAGGATAATACGAAAGAAACCGCTTACATGGATAAGGAACAGGCAAAGGCATTTTTAAACTATGTCAAAACAGTTCCTATGTTTGAGAAGCTGTACCCTATCATAAGAATAGGCATCCGTTATGGACTCAGACGTTCGGAACTGTTAGGGCTGAAATGGAGTGCAATAGATTTTGAGAACGAGGAAATCGTGATTAACCACACAATCGTGCGGAGCGAACAGGGGCATGTTGGGCGTGACAATGTAAAGACAAAAAGTTCACACCGTTATCTTCCGTTACTGGAAAGCGTAAGGGATGACCTGCTGGATATTATGGCGCGCCAGAAGGAACTGGGTATCTATTCAAAAGATGGATATGTGTTTACATGGGAAAGCGGAAAGCTATACTGTCCGGACTATATATCCAAGCTTTTCAAGAAAGCGGTCATACGGTGTGGATGCGTGCCGGAAGATTTGACGTTACATGGTTTAAGACACAGCTGTTGCGCTATCCTGTTCGAGGACGGCTGGGAACTGGGCAACGTTCAAAACTGGTTAGGACATAGTGATATTACAGTGACAGCTAATATCTATAATCATGTCAGTAAGAAATGGAAGAACATGCATGGTAAAATGGTTGATAAATCGTTCGGATAAGCGACCATGATGAAGTATGGGGATATCGGCAGGTGAGGATATCCCCATACTTTTATGTTGATTTCGTGCTGGTTCTATGCGGCAGTATCTAAAATAAGTAAACATCGGCAAAGGCAACAGCCAGCACATGAAGTCTAAGATATGCCATAATTTTTGGCGAGGGCCAACAAAGTTCCAACAAAAGTTTGAAAAAGTGCCAGATATAGGTGTGGACATGGTAAAAGTAGACGTATCCAAGGGTATATAGACGTATCCCAAGGGGAAAATGGACGTATATGGGCTATTAAACCTCACATAACCTGTTCGGGACGCAGAGGTCGCAGGTTCAAATCCTGTCGCGCCGACTTACAGATACCTGAAAGCCAAATTTCAAAGGCTTTGAGGTATCTTTTTTTATGCCGCATACCATTAAACTCAAAATAAACAAAAGATGGATTAAAAAATCCCTCAACCATATTGCATTACGGTTGGGGATTTTTCTTTATCCGGACGGACCGCGTTTAATTAAACGGAATTACGGCACCGTCATAATTTTCATTAATATACTGTTTGATCTCATCGGATTTCAGAACATCAACAAGCGCTTTGATACCTTCATTGTTTTCATTGCCCTCAGCTACCGCAATCACATTCACATATGTCTTTGCCGCCTCGGAATCAGCACTCTCATAAGCGATGGAGTCTTTCGCAACACTGAACTCCGCCTGCAGTGCATAGTTGCCATTTAAAACAACAAACGCAACTTCATCTTTTACTCTGGGTACCTGCGCCGCTTCCAGTTCCTGAATTTCAAGTTTATGAGGATTCTCCTCGATATCCTGTACTGTCGCTGTCAGGCCTGCGCCCTCTTTCAATTTGATCAGACCGTTGTCCTGCAATAAGAGCAGTGCTCTCGCTTCGTTTGTGGTATCATTAGGGACTGCGATCACATCACCGTCCGCCACTTCGTCCAGGCTCTTCTTTGTACCGGGATAGATACCAAAGGGCTCATAGTGGATACCGCCTGCATTCACCAGATGTGTTCCCCTCTCCGCATTAAACTCGTCCAGATAAGGAATGTGCTGGAAATAGTTCGCATCCAGTTCGCCGCTGTCAACTACCTGGTTCGGCAGTATGTAATCGTCAAATACCGTAACTTCCAGAGTCCAGCCCTGCTCCGCCAGAATCGGCTTTGCCGCTTCCAGAATCTCCGCGTGAGGTGTGGGAGATGCCGCCACCGTGATCGTTCCCTTTTCTTCTGCTGACGCTGTCTCTTCACCCTGCTCTTGTTCCGCCGTCTCCTCTTCCGCCGGCGCTGCCTCTTCCTGCGTTTCTTCCGCTGCCGGGGTTTCCGCCGCATCATCTGCCGCGCCGCCGCAGCCGGTTAAAATGCCTGCCGCCAGTACGCCGGTCAAAAGGACCGCTAAAACTTTTTTCTTCATAATGTTTCCTCCTCTTATTCCGATCTCATAATATTCCCTGCCATGCATAAGCAAAGAATTATTATGGAACAGTTTTTTCTGACAAGGAACATTATAACTCCGAATCATAAAAAAAGATAATACACGAAACCTTTACTTGGTTATAGGATTTTCCTATAACCAAATTTTTCTACATTGCCATCTCCTGATATTTTTTCAGCTCCTCTATATACAGCTTCCCGATCTTGCTCACCTTCTGCCCTTTTCTCACGATATAGCCGATCCGCATCCGCTCCGTCTCCCTAAGCGGCACCGCCATATAATCACTGCCGTTCAGCTCCTCGCAGATGATGCCCGAGCAAAGGGTATAGGCGTTCAGTCCCACCATCAGGTTCAGCAGCGTCGCCCTGTCATTCGCCTTGATCAGCCTTTTGTACTCATAATCACTCTTCATCTCTTCCGCCAGAAAAAGGGAATGATATTTTCCCTGATCAAAAGAAAGGCACGGATAATCATCCAGTTCCTCCATAGAAATCATATCCTGCCCTGCCAGGGGATGTCCTGACCAGAGATATACAAAAGTATTACAGGAAAACAGTTCCTTAAACTCCAGCCCGTTTTCCTGTATCGTTTTCATCATGACCTTTTCATTAAAATCATTTAAATATAATACGCCTATCTCACTTTTAAACGATCTGACATCTGTTATGACATCATAAGTAGTCGTCTCATGGACCGCATATTCATAACGTTCCATGCCCAGCTTTTTTACCGTCTCGACAAAAGCCTTAACCGCAAAGGTATAGTGCTGGGTGGAAACGCTGAATTTTTCTTTTTTCTTTTTCTCGATATACCTGCTCTGCAAAAGCCCGAATTGTTCCGTTACCTGTCTCGCATACCCCAGAAACTCCTCGCCCTCCGGCGTAAGGCTGATCCCCCGGTTAGATCGCAGAAAAATTTCAATCCCGGTCTCCGTCTCCAGCTCTTTCATAGTCTCCGACAAACTTGGTTGGGAAATAAAAAGCTGTTTTGCCGCTTCATTCATCGAACCACAGTCTGCGATTGCCAGGGCATACTTCAATTGCTGCAGAGTCAATTCTCTCTCCCTTCCTGCTCAGAAATACTGATCTGTCAAAGCATATCGTCTCCGTTTTACAAAATCTTATCAATCTCCACCGGCTCATATCGGCTGAATATCTTATCTTTTCCGCAGACATGTTTTGTTCCGTCGGCATCTATAATAATATAGTCATCCTCATTGATAAAAGTGCGTCCTCGGCGGTGAAAAATATACGGACATACAATGGAACCATCCGGCCTTGTCACCTTGACCAGAGAATCCGTGACAATCCAGACTTTCGTCACGATATCCGACCATAATTCATATCCGTCCTCCAGTCCCAGATCCTGTTCATATTTCACCACTTCTGCCTCGATTGAAGTTCTCCTGCATTTCATAATAGCGCTCCTTTCTGCATCCTGTGCATATCGCCTGACATATTATCTGCGGATTCCTGCCAAATCAGTTAAAATAACTGTTTATTTACTATTATTATAATACATATTCCAACTTTTGACAAAGCATTCTTCCCATAAAACAGAGCCGGGAAAAAACCGGCTCTGCTGCTGTCTCCGATCCGCCAGCCTACTTAATAAGGTTCGGCGCAATTTCAGGATCATTCATATTTTCCCTGTTATACCAGAATGCCGGCGTCTCCTCATCCTTCACCTCTTCTCCGTTTGCTATCATCGTCAAAAGATCCACCGTAATCTGTCCCTGATATCTCGGAGACTGTGTCACCGCTCCATACATAGTGCCTTTTTCGATGGCTCCGATGATCGTCGCGCCGGAATCAAAGCCGCAAGCAATGATCTGTCCCAAGCTTTCCAAGAAGCTCGTCCGCAGTAATGATCCCTTCCGCCGTCTCTTGGTTCGTCCCCATAATACCGATAATATCCGGCTCATTCAACAAAACGACCGCCTCTATTGCGCAGAGTTCACTTGTCGCCTGAGCCGGAACTTTCACTTCAATGATCACATCCGCCGTCCCCGCATCGCCGGAATCTTTCGCGTCGTCCACATACTTATCGCTCCCGGTAACCGCCGCACTCTTTCCGTCCGCTTTCACCAGTTCAATCATTTTATCAATAAAGCCAAGCCCCCTGTCAATCACGGATTCACTGGTGACATCCTGGTTTACCACACCGATCCTGACCGGCGCATCCGCCGATGCAATCACATCTTTTAACGCTTCATACATATTTTCCGCCGCAATGCCGCCCGCATTATAATTATTTGTGGAAGCCGTCGCATATACGCTGCCCTCCGGTGCGTTTGGTACTCCCGAATTAAAACAGATGACCGGAATGCCCGCATCCAGCGCATCCTGCAGGGAATCCATCACCGCCTCCTTATCGCTTGCCGCGATCCCGATACCGTCCGGTTTACTGTTGATCGCATTATTCAGCATCTGAACCTGATCCGCTATATCCGTGTTGGAGTTAGGACCGATAACGGTGACGCTCACCCCCAGCGCTTTCGCCTCATCTTCCGCCCCGTCTGCTGCCGCCCGCCAAAAATCGGAACTCATACTTTTTACAATAACGTGAAAATTATAATTTTCTTTTGCAGTCACATCACCGTAGGCCGATTTTCCCCCTGCCTCCCCGGCTTCCTGTGTCTCCTCCTTTGTCTCTGACGTCCCTTCCTGTTCATCGCCTCCCTGCTGCTCCTTTTCAGGCATCTCCCCCTGTGCGGCTGTCTCTGCCGTCTCTTCGCCTTCTCTCCCGCAGCCAGCAAGCAAAGAAACTGCCGTCATTCCCACCAACAACATTGCCATTATCTTTCTTTTCATAAAACAGAAACCCTCCATTTCTTTATCTAAATTACCCTGTTGTGATCACTTCCTTTGCCCCTCTCTACTCAGCCTTTTTTCCGTATTTCCTGGCATATTCTCCATACGATACCGAGCGCCCGGCACAGTACCCCTCGCTCTGGTTCGGATAGCGGTATCTTCTGATATCCTGATCATCAGGATAGAGGAACTTTGCACCCGGGCGAAGAATCACCGTCTTGATATCCGGCGTATTTTCGCTGACGATCCTCTCAAACTGATTACAGAGCATCTCCGGATCACTGCAGGTATTCGCCCAGTTGTCATAATGATCCGGTATCAGTACTTTTGCCTTTAATGTCTCTCCCAGCCTCGCACAGTCATAGGGCGTCATCTTATCCGTCGCCCCCGGCGCGTTCATCCCCATATCAAAGATTGCCACATCTATCTGATAATTATCCCCGATCGCCTTATACGCATCGTTATACCAGGTATCTCCGAGAAACATGATGTTTCCGGCAGATGTTTTAAACAGAAAACTCACACAGCAGTTCTCATAACTGTCACGGGAAGTTCCATCGCCGGTCCGGATCACCGTATCATCATAATTCATCAAAAACTCCACCTCGGCTCCCGGAAAATGAACGCTCTCGCCTACCATGGCTGTCGTAATACGCTCATCAGGTACGTCAAACCGTTTTAATTTCTCCACTGTCTTTGCCGGTCCTATAAAACGACATTCCGTTGTCTGCAGCGCCGCCTTTACCGTATAGAGATCACAGTGGTCCTGATGATGATGGGTACTGAAAGCCGCATCCAGCCTGCCGAATTTCCAGGGATCGATAAGCTGGGGATTCATACGCATCCAGTTGATTGTATCCGCCCCCGCCTGTTTACACACACCGCAGTAATAATACTGAGTATAGTGTGACGGCCCGGAATACACATCGATGAAAAAAATCCCGCCCTCATCCGTCTTGAGCATCCACGACGGACCGCCCAGCCACCATAGAGCAACCGTCCCCTTTTTTACCTCCAGCTTTTCAATTTCCTGATTGAGCAGTGTTCCCCATTCCGGAAAACAATCCTCCAGCCAGTCCTGTCTCGTCAGCGTCCGGTTCTGATTCAGATAATCACCCGCCAGAATACCCCGGCCATCCGTTTTTTCCACCTTTTTCTCCACAATGATTCCTCCTTATCATTTCCTTGTTTTATACTGAATCAAATTATAGTACACATTTATATAAAATACAATACAATTATTAATTTTAGTATACATTTAGTTTTTATAGACAAATTTATGCATAAAGAAGAGAGGCGCGATTGTGAAATATATACAATCACGCCTCTCTTTCCGTTCTCTTTTTACTGGTAAAATATAACAGGCAGTTTTTTCAGATTATAAAACCGCAACGCCGGTTCCGTAATCTCTCTCAGCCCAAGTTCCACATCCCCGCTCTTTAACGCCTCCACGATCTTCATATGCGTTTTATACTGATCTTCCGAATCTTCCGCCTGCAGATAATTAGCCGCCTGCAGATATTCGATCTGAATCAGCAGGCTTTTCTCCATCTGCATCAGGGAACGGTTTTTTCCTATTTTACAAAGCTCCCAGTGATAATCCGAATCCGCCTTGATACGGTTCAATACATCGTTTTTTTTCGCCGCTTCATAACATTTCTGAGCATCTTCACAAAGTTTCTCATACTCCGCACGGCTTCCGTAATAAGCCGCCAGTTTCACCGACATCCTGTCCAGGCAGATCTTGATCAGCCCGACCTCCTTCACCCTATCCTCATCATAGACGGCCACTTCCGAAAAACGGTTCGGATATGTATGAATGATTCCGTCCTTTGCAAGATCACGAAGCGCCTCGCGGATGGGCGTCCGGCTTATGTGAAACTGCTGCGCAATAGACGCTTCCGGAATCCTGTCTCCCGGCCTCATTTCCAGAGACAGGATCATATTGATCAGATATTGATAAATCTGTTCCGAGACTGCATTTTCAAACTTTTGTTTCATATAATTTCCCCCACCTTCATAACCCGCATTGCCACCTCAACCGCCGGTTCCGAGATCAGCCCGCCGCCAAGCAGCTCCCTGTCCTCTACCGTCTCTTCCCCCCTGCTCTTTCGCAGCACTGTGGTATTCAATTTTTTAAACAGCGGCACAAGCTTCTTTATATCCCGCTCTTTATCCAGAATACAGCTTCCCAGAAACTTCTGCTCAAATTCACAGGTGGAGATAATCTGCATACAGATACGCAGCTCACCGGTAATATCCGAAGCCTCCATTAAGATATCAGGCCTTTTTTCAAAGCATTTCAGAAAATATTCCTTTGCCCCCTGCACATCCTTTCCGGCAAAAAAATCCGCCAGTGCCTTTTTCACTTCACCCGTCTCAAACTTTTCCCCTATAATCGCAATCCGGCACTCGTAGGGGTGCAGTTTGTTTACCTGTACCCAGACCATCTGCAGAAATTCCGACAAAAAACCGAAAACCCGCCTCCTGTATCCGTCATATCCTGTCACATCGATCCTTCTTTGCACTTCAAATAAAATGTCAAAAAGCCAGGTGCAATATCTGTCGTAGAGAGGCTTTGGCATGACACAGATATTGCCGAAATATACCCTGTTGTCATGTACAAGCTTTTCAAAATGATCGTAATAAGCCGGATATTTTTCGCGTATCACTTCCTCTGTGACACACAAATCTCTCAGATTATGGTCCACCGCAAAGCCATCATAATAATTGCTGTGAAGGACAAGCTGTTCCGTGGTGATCAGGTCATGATCCCGCAAAAGCTTCCCGCAGTCCCGCTCCGTCAAAAGCCGTTCCGCTCCGCTCTTTCCATCGCGTATCACAGGATAACGCCGATAATGGCAGATCCCTACATTTTCCGTACCGGTCCAGTGCTTCCACACCCAATACATACCGGTCAGTTCGCTGAAAAAGGGGTTCTGTGCCGATATATTATCATCCCCCTCATCATCCCGCAGGTAAGACCGATCCAATGTTCCTTTCAAAGCGTGCCCCACCTGCAGCGGCACATACATAGTATCCTTCGGACTTTCAAACAATTTATGAGTCATTACAAAGATTTTTGTAGACATGGCTTTTCCTTACGTATCCTCTTCCAAGACTTTTTTCAATGCCCTCTCTGCCTCTTCCCGCTCCAATAGAAACCCGGATGCCAGGGAAGCAATGATTTCCGATTCTGTCTTCTGACTTTTTAACAATTTATTTACATACCTGTAAATTGTAAACTCTTTTCGTATATCCTCTTTTTCATTTTCTGCCCTGTCCAGCTTACCTTGTATGACGCTAAGCTCGTTTTGTGTGACATTGAGCTCATTTTGTGCCATATTAAGTTTATCCTGCGCAGCATCAAGTTCTTTTTGTATCTTATTTAATTACTTTTCCGCTTTTTCCGCCTTTTTTCTATCGGCCTCAAAATTTTTCGGTACATTTTCAAACAATCTTGCCATTTTGCGCTCCTTAATCGTTGCAACAGCCTTTTCCGTTTCTTCCTCCGACAGTTCTCTGCAAAATACTTTATCCGCTATATCCAAAGATGCTGTCCATCTCTGTTTTCCTTCATAATATACGATTGGCAAAACCGGAGGGTACTTAAAGCCTTTCCTCCTGCTGATTTCAGGAAATTTTTTATTCATTTCTTTTTCATAGTCTTCCCATATATGTACTATATAGCGGAGTATCTGCATGACCACATTATACTCCACTTTCGTCTTATGTTCAATAAGTGAAATAATATAAAGTGATAAGTTAAGTTCCTTTGGTTACTAATCATTGCATGTCTTTCTTTTTCCACTTTTGCTACCATCCTTTCCGGCATAATATAAATACACCGCCCGGAACCTGCCTTCAGGCGTTTTACTTATTTATGCCCGCTACAAACTTATTTTTGGAATACTTGCCTGAAATGCAGAACACAGCAAGATTTGTTATAATAGATATTTACATCTGAGAAACAGATGTGACTCCTTATTACTTTACTAAAATTTAAATCAGATTTCAAGTTATTTACAATAAATTTTGTGATAAAACGTAACAGTTTAGCATAGGAGTTTGCACATGCTGCAAACTCCGTAAAACTGTGTGATGGGAAAATAGAATCCGCCCTTTCACCGTAGGTGAACTTAAAATAGGGCGGATTCAGTAACAGTGCAACCGTAAGGCTGAACTGTTACAATAAAACGGTTCAACCATGCCGCAATATATATTGCAGCATGGCCGGCTGCTAATTTTTTAAAATATACATATAAATCTCCACTCCGGAGTTTTTCCGCGGCGGGATGTCGCAAAGCTCTCATTCTCGTTTGCCATCCGGGCTGAAATTCCCCTCAATAATTCTCCGCATAAATTTCAAAATATGCCTGAGGATGCGCACACACGGAACATATCTCCGGCGCTTTTTTGCCGACTACGATATGGCCGCAGTTTCTGCATTCCCATACCTTTACTTCGCTCTTCTCAAATACCCTGGCCGTCTCCACATTTTTCAAAAGCGCTCTGTAACGTTCCTCATGGTGCTTCTCAATTTCAGCAACCAGACGGAACTTAGCCGCCAGCTCGGTAAAGCCTTCTTCCTCCGCAGTCTTCGCAAAGCCTGCGTACATATCAGTCCACTCATAGTTTTCACCCGCTGCAGCCGATGCAAGGTTATACGCCGTATCGCCGATACCGTCCATCTCCTTAAACCATATCTTGGCATGTTCCCTTTCATTCTCTGCAGTCTCCAGAAACAGTTCCGCAATCTGCTCATAACCTTCTTTTTTTGCAACGGACGCAAAATATGTGTATTTACTTCTCGCCTGTGTCTCACCGGCAAACGCCGCCTGCAGATTTTTTCCGGTCTGTGTCCCCTCATATTTACTCATGCGCAACATCCTCCAACTTCACATAATAATCTCCATTCCGGAGCGTCACAAACAGCCGTGTGATAACATCAGCTATCCGGCTGATTTTTCACACTGATACTCCTGAACCGGCAACAGGGCCGGCACTCGTACCATATATCTGTCGATATTATCCCCGCTTTTTTGAAATTTATTCCCGATGCTGCTCTAAACGGCTCCTGGCCTGCCAACCGAACCGCTCTGCCTTCAGCCTGCACGATTCCGGCAAACTACATGCCGGACGATATGATACTGCCGTAATTGGAGAGAAGTCTCTGCATATTATAGCTCATCTTCCGTGCTAACTTCCGATATATTTCCCGTTCCTCCTCCGTAAACCCGGAAAAACGCAGTTCCGCATCTTCTGCCTCCGCCTGTTTCAGTTCCCGTAAGATCATGTCCGCATCCGGCAGTAAGGTTACTTTTATTCGTTTTGTCTTTCTGGATTCTCCCCGCTGCCTGCCGGGCATGGCATCCTCCGCTTTCAGATAACCCTTCGCCGTCAGTTTCTGCAGCCGCCTTGATATTCCCTGGGGCGTATCTCCAAGCCTGTCCGCCAGATCACGCTTACTGCACACCAGCGCAGAATCACCCAGGCAGAGCAAAAAGCGTACATCCTGCAAAGACAAACCATACTTGACAGCGATCGGCTCCAGATAGTAATCCAACAGTTTACTGCAGCGGTATATTTCCGATAAGGCACCCCCCTTACTGATTCCCTCCAGCGATATATATAACTGATTTTCCAGTTTTTTCGCCCCCAGCGAAAGAATCCCGTCCCCCGCCGCATCTATCAGGAAGCGGTACACCTGAAAACGTATCTTCTCATAATCTTCTTCCGAAAAAATATTTTTGTAAAAATTATTATAACAGTCAAATACCTCCCGCTTCATTTTGACCGCTTTAGGCAGGTTCATTCCCTGAGATGCCAGAGAACCCTTTGTTTTCACATAATAATAGAGAGGAATCTGTATGGCACAGAACACCTTCGCATGACGGATATACTCCAGATTGAACATGAAGTCCTCACACCAGCTCACAGAAGAGTCCATCCTGAGCCGATACTTCTCAACGATCTCCCTGCGAAATAATTTATTCCACAAAACGCCATAGTAAAAATCCGCGGGGCTTTCCATCATGTAAGCCGCATACTGTTCCCGGGAAAAGGGTTCTGCCGTATCGATATTGCCCTTCGGAGACAGGCGCTCACCAATCACACGATAAAAATCTGCGATTACCAGGTCACATGCATTTTCCTCCGCCGTTTTCACAAAGCGTTTCGTTGCATCCGGCGTGATCCAGTCGTCACTGTCCACAAATTGCAGATATATTCCTTCCGCTTTTGAAAGCGCCAGATTTCTGGTATCAGATACCCCGCTGTTTTCTTTATGGATCACCGTGACGCGCCCATCCTGAGATACAAACTCATCGCAGAGAGCGCCTGAAGCATCCGTGCTGCCGTCATCGATAAGCAGTAACTCAAAATCCGTATATTCCTGATGGAGAATACTGCTGACACAGCGTGAAAGGGTTGCCTGCGCATTATGAACAGGCACGATAATACTAACCTTTGGAGACATGAAATCTTTCCCTTCTTAATTCGCGTAGTCTGTTTCTCTTTATGAACCCTTTATCCGTTGATGGTATAGCTCATCTCATGCCACTGCTCCCCACCCCAGGCGGAGTTGGCAATTCCGTTATCAACAAGCCCCATCTTTTTATACATTTCCACCTTTTCATCAAGACATGTTAAAACAGCAAGGTGTCTGCCCTGTTCTTTCTGTCTTTTCATATACTCCTTCACAATCTCCCGGGCCAGCCCCTGTCCGCGGTATTCGGGCAGTACATCAAGCCCCAGCAGCATAACATTCTTCCCGTCCGGTTTATGAAGAGTGATATCCGTAAAAAACTCATCCCGAAAAGCCGGCTCGTCCGTGGCAACTCCATTTAAAAAGCCTGCTATCTCTCCCGTTTCTTTATCCACAGCCACCAGAAACAACTCCGGCGCTGCGGCAATCCGCTCCGTCATGGACTTCGGTGAACACGCCTCGTGAGGCGGAAAACATATCTGTTCTATATCAATAGCCTGCGCTGTCTCCTCCATATTTATGTCGCGAAATACAAAACGTTCTCCAAGCCCTCTATCTATCGCCTGATTCCTTTCCGTTTCCTGGTCCTCCAGTGAGATCTTAACTTTCTTCCCCATAGCTGCTGCCACTTTTACAAGAAATTCCAATGTTGGGTTATAATTTCCGCTCTCAAACCGTGTAATATTGGATTGGGGAATACCAATCTGCCTGCCGAGCTCGGTCTGCGTCATACCGATCTCCTTTCGCTGCTCTTTAAACAGCCACGCGGTTTCCCGGCATATATCCTTTTGTTGTGTTTCAATTAAAATTTCCTGCCCCCGCAAGCTGGCGATATAATCTACCCGACTCATCTCAGTCTCCTGTCTCTTCTAATTTTCTTGTTATGTTATATACTTTATTTACATGATATATCTTATACGATATAACAAGAATACCTTTTTGTCAACCCGTATTTTTTGATATTTCACCTATAAATACATCCGCAATCCGGTATTTCCTCTTCACGGTAATTTATTCTTCTTCCCATGTTGCACACCGCCTCTTTTTTACCCTCAGCCTTCTTTCCTTCCACACTCTTTTTCACAAGCTGGCATACGCACTCCACATGGCTTGAGCGGGTAGTTTTGATAGCAATCTCGGAGCCTAAGTCCTCATTATTGCGGGTAATAAGTCCACCAAATTCACTGATTCTGCATGAACAAGTCAAAGCCTAAATCCCTAGAAAATGCCTGTATTTCAGTAAATAGGTCAAGGGCGAATTATCGCTTTTTAACGGTTTTGGACGTTCTCCTATTGGTAATCGGTCAACGGCATTTTCAAAGTAGTGGTCTGTTCATAGGGGAACAGGCAACGGTTTTTATTTCCAAAACATCTTGGCAAACCGGAATTTTACTTCTCCAATAATTTCAAAAAACGCTTATCATTCATCTGTTCATTCGTGATATAGTTTCCATCTAAAAATAATGCGTATGTTGTGATTGGTGTCGGAGCATTTTGTGCCTCCTTTTTACTCTGCAAGTGAATTGCTTTAAATTGTATTGCTTTTTCTTTTGCAATCCCCTCAATTACAGGAACATACTTCGCATTAAACGGACATTGACTTGTATAATACAAAACGTAACCCATTTCGTCAGTATGGGGATGTTTCGCACATTCTTTGAATTGTGGCAATGTGGCATTTTCTACAAATGGTAAATACCATAATTGAATACCATTATCAGCTTCGTCACAAACTTGAAATCCTTTATACTTCAAAAATTTAGGGTCAGCTAAAAATGGTTTCTTCTTTGCCGCTGCTAAAATACACACTCCTTTTTTTCCTTTGTTTTTACTGTCCTCAATACAAGCATTTAATAAATCTAATGAATAACCATGCCCTTTAAACGAACCCGCAACCCACAAACAATCAATATACATATAATCATCTGCTGAAATCGGATTCCATGCATTTTCAGCAGGGATATATTCAATAAAACACTTTCCTCTTTCTGTACTTTTGAGAAAAACTAGCCCATCCTCAAATCGTTCTGACAACCATGATTTTTTTGAAGATACTTGAATATCATTGTTATTAGAAATCGCACAACATATATGCTCTTTTTCAATATTTTCGTTCGTAACCTTAATATATTCCATTATATAAAACCTCCGTTAAATTCAAATTTTTCGTTTCAATTCTTCTGTTTCCCTTTTTGCTCCAATAGCTTTATGCTTTCCAAATAGTCCTTTTCCACACTGCTAAGCGTTTTTGCCTTATACTTTTTATATTCAGTCTGAGCCTTTTCCATCGCCTGTAAATGACTGATTGTTCCATTTCCGGTTAAAAGATTTTCACCCGTAGAAGTCAAAATCCCGTCCAGATTCTTTGCCCAATCCTCCATTGTCATAGGGATTTCCCGTTCCGCTTGTCTTTGGGCAAAATCAAGATACCCCGACACCAACTGTCCCATTGCCCGCAGTTCTTTTTCATCCAGATAATTCTTTGCAATTTTCGCTTCCCGCAGCGTTGGTTGTTCTCCCGAAAATGACATCAATCCCATGAAGTCTTTTTCGGCATCCGCACGATGGTAAATCACCTCTGCCGCCGTTTCTCCGGAAACAGCATAGTGAATTTTATTCTGTACTCTCTTGAAAAACTGAACAGAAACCGCCGCTTTTGGATCATAGTCTATGCTTGTTGCATAGATTTCCAACACCTGACGATAAAACACCTTCTCCGATGCCCGGATATCACGAATCCGTTCCAACAGTTCTTTGAAGTATCCGCCTCCGCCCAGTTCCTTTAGGCGGTTATCATCCATCGCAAAACCTTTCTTGATGTATTCTTTTAAGATATTTGCTGCCCAGATACGAAACTGCACACCACGCTGTGATTTCACACGATAACCCACAGAAATGACAACATCAAGGTTATAGAATCTTGTAATATTGCTTTGTGTTTTTCCTTCCATCGCACCGTGCTGACTGGTTATTGCAAATTCTGCAACAACCACTTTTTCGTCTAATTCTCTCTCAGCAAAGATGTTTTTAATGTGGCGTGAAATAGTCGATTTGTCTCTTTGAAATAATTCTGCCATTTGCTCTTGCGTAAGCCATACTGTTTCGTCAACCATACTAACATCTATTTTGGTCAGACCATCTTCTGTCTGATAAATCAGCATTTCACCATGATTGTCCACTTGAATTTCCTCCTTTGGAGTACCTCACTCGTTTTTATTCAAACTCCTCATATGCATTTTGTATTTTCCAAACATTATCTTTGAAAAACACATTGCAGTATTCCAAGTCAAATTTTCTGTAATCCCACAACACTTCTTTGCCAGAATACATATCCATTATTTGAGGTAAAGTACCATCCTTATCTGTTTTCTCAACCATTTCAGCAAGTTCATAAGGCGAGGTATCTTCAATAATTCCGTTGCCTTTTCCGTCAGTAACATATGGATAATGTGTTCCTGCTCCACGTTTCATTTCAGAAATGGATAATAATTCTATTTCAAATTCCCAGCCCGCACCGTAGTCATATTCCATACTTAACTTATCTCCAACGCTAAGCTTTAGAGCGGAAAGTTTCGTTCTTATTGGATCGATAGCAGGCTCATCATCAAAATCATCCTCTTCAAATACGATTTCATAACGCTTGCCATCAAATCGTATATTAAACAAATGACTTGCTGTGCTTTCAAATGCTGCCAATACTGCATATCCCAGCTTTGCCACACTGGAAACAGAAGTGATTTCTATATCTCTCCACATAGCATTTTCTAATTCGCAAAGCCTTACTTTAAATTTATATACATCTGCCATAACGCATTCTCCTAATCTTCTCGCTTTACATAAGTAAGTTCAATATCATACCCAAGAGCTTCCAGCATCTGCACAAAGGTCTTGTTCACAACACCATCCTGCTTTTTAATAATACGGTTGACATACGGACTTGTTGTTTTAATCTTCTCCGCAAGCTGTGCCTGTGTCATGCCGTTCTCTATACATTTTACTTTTACATCTACTTCTATATTATTTTTCAGCATTTAAATCTCCTCTGTTTGCATTGTTTTTAACAAATTGCACTTATCAGATAATTTATTATACCGTATTTCCATGTTCTTTTCAACGCATTCCAAAAAAAAATAAGCACCCCGCTTTTTCGCAGAGTGCTTACCACAGCAATCCCATTTTTTATCCTCGTATCTCAATCTGAATCCCTGACTTGAACAGGAAGTCCAGACGGTCATCATACACCATTATTTTCTCAATCAGCTTACGCACCAACTGTTCATCATAGACAGTGACTCGTTTCGGCTGCGTCATTCTTCAGCTTCTCAAATGTGAATTCACTCGTATTGTAGAATTTGTAGTTTGTGATTTTGGTTAGGAAGGGTGTCTTATTTTTGTATTTCAGTGTTGCATTCGCTTTCAGCACTTCATCCTTTGTATCTCTTAAAACGCTGTCCAGACGGCAAAGAACAGTAAAAGGCAGAATAACCTCACCATATTCGCTCTGCTTATAATCGCCTCTGAGCAGGTCTGCAATTTTCCATATAAAATTCGATTTCTCTGAAATATTAATACTCATTGATATCAATTCCTCCTGCAATTAGTCTTTCGTAGCGCTCGTTTGACATAATGACCGCTATTGGTTTCCCATTTTTATTTATATATGCCGCCTTATCTTCCTCGACTAATTTCTTAATCACTTTCGAGGATTGCCCTCTGTTAAACTCGGTAATATTCAAATGTTCCATCGGTATTTTAGGTTTCATTTTTACATCTGCCAATATCAGCACCTCCTTGAAAAGCATAGACTTTCTCCTCTTAATTATAACACATAGGGATTGTAATTACAATCTCTATTAGAGTGCTTTTATCATATTTTTTATACACTATAAAAGTAATTATTTTTATGGTGCATAAAATTGCTGTGATTCGGCAGAAATCTTACTGTATACTTTTTTGCGCAAAAAAAGACCGCAACTCTTTTCTTGGGGTAAGATGTACAATCCTCCCCAATGCTAAAGCCACGGTCCTTTTATTTTTATGTGATTACTATTTATATTCCAAGCATAGTCTATAAATACTTCCTAAATGCTTTCTTCATCTTCATCGCAGTATCCATCGCCCAATCAAACTGCTCCGGCCATTTATCCTTATTATCAAAATCCGCATCATGAATCACAAGAATCCTGCTTGCTTTCTTTTCCGGTAATTCTCTCCAGTCCAGCGGCATTCCCATATCTGATTCAATGTCTGTCTTGTGCGAATAAAATTTCCGATATAGCTCTTTATCATCTGTGACATACCATTCAACAGTAATATTATTGTCCTTCCTGACTTGCGACAAGTCGATATGGCAGGCAGAAGATCCCACACTTAAAGACATCCAATGGTCAGTGCTGGCTTTTCTTCTGCTAAAGACCTTAGCAAACGCCGCATTATTAAAAGCATATTCATTAAAAGCAACCCAATAATCATATCTCGCCTGCAACGTAGGAGAACTGCTGGTTTGACGTTTAATCTCTTTTGTCCAGTCATTTGGTTTTTCAATGGTCTCAAATTTCACGGCAATATCGGAATCTCCTATTTGATACAGCTTGATCTCCAAAAGGAAGAATGCAATATTTTCATCCGTATGGTTATTCAGCCATTCAATTGCCGCCCTATGTTCTTCACGAGCGCGCTTTACAATCCAAATCACAATATCTGCCGCTTTTCCTGATGCATATGTAATCAACTTACCTAAGTGGTCATGATTTGTATCCTCAAGCTGATTTTCGATTATTATTTTTCTGTCTGTTCCGGTCTCGGTCGCATAAATATCTACATTAAAATCACCGACACTCGACTCGGTTTCATCCACGGTAATTTCCAAGCCCACAGCATCTGACAGCATCATAAGATTCTCTTCTTCTGCCAGCCAAGGTGTAAAATCCAATGCCTCGTGAGGCCACACTCTTCTTAAATCTTTTATTTCTTTAAGCTGTCCTAAATTTATCACTTCAAATCCCTTCATGCCCATTTTGACATCATTATCATACAACAGTCGCTTCGATTATCTTTCAGTGTCTCCGATTGCTGTCAATAGTCCTACACACTCGCACTATGCCAGCAGTCCTAAGCACTCACCAAGCCCAAACCGAATAATAAGTCATAGGGCAGATTACAAAATCCCATCAAGACATTATTGAAACCACGCCCTATTTTTCAAATTTCCCACTCACTCACGCTGCAAGCCAACTTCCGTAAAATGCCCATTTTATCAGTTTTTTCGCCGCTTTTACTTCTCTTTTCTTGTCATTAAACAAACGCACTCAATATGAACACTATGGCAGAACTGATCACAGACTCTCCCCCGCTTCAGCTCATATCCGCCCTCGCACAATATCTTCAGATCCCGCGCCAGCGTAGCGGAATCACAGCTTACATACACCACTCGTTCCGGCTGCATTTTCAGGATCGTCTCCAGCGTAACTTCGTCACATCCCTTCCGGGGCGGATCTACTACGATCACATCCGGGTGACGCATATCCGTCTCTCCCTCTCCTGCCCTGCCATAAAATTCCGGCAGCACTTCTTCCGCTTTTCCTTCAAAGAACTTTACATTTGTAATACCATTTTTTCTGGCATTCTCACGGGCATCCTCTATCGCTTCGGGAATCACCTCCACCCCGTAAACCTGTTTTGCCCCGAAAGAGAGAAACAGAGATATCGTGCCGATACCGCAGTACAGATCCCATACCGTCTCTCCTCCCGTGAGTTCCGCATAAGAAAGCGCCGTGGAGTAGAGCCTTTCCGCCTGCGTGGAATTAACCTGATAAAAGGACCTGGGGGAAATCTCATATATGATGCTTCTGTCAGTTTTTATAAAATCATCTCCGTCCGCCTGCAGCAAATGCAGCCTGTCCCGTATCTTATCCCTCCCCCAGATCGTGCAGGTTTCTTTCCCCATGATAACATTTGTATTCTCCGTGTTAAAATTTATGGAAATACTTGTCATCCCGGGAAGCAGCGCAAGCCTGTCCAGGAGCCTGTTCTGCTCCGGAATCCATTCCCTCTTCCGTCCGCCCGGAGCATTGACCACAATGCACACCATCAATTCCTCCGTAAAAAAACCCTTCCGTACCAGCACATGCCGCACCAGCCCCTGCCCGGTCCCCTCATCGTAAGCAGCCACCTGGTACTGCCTCATATGTTTCAGTATGGTATCCAGAATCCTTTTATTTTCCCTTGCCCCTAACAGGCAGTCCGTGTTGGGAATAATAACATGTGTCCTCCCGGCATAAAAGCCCGTAACCGGCGTTCCGTCCTTTGAACAGCCAAAAGGATACTGTGCTTTATTGCGGTAGCGCCAGGGACTTTCCATTCCAATAATGGGCTCCATAATCTCCCGGATCATTTCCGGTTCAAACCCCCCGATCCGCACAAGATTATTCTCCACCTTGGACTGCTTAAAAGCAAGCTGTTTCCCATAGGACAACGCCTGAATCTGACAGCCGCCGCACTGCCTGCTGACAGGACAGCAAGGCTCCACCCTGCCTGGAGAAGGTTTGATGATCTCCTCCAGCCTTGCAAACGCATAATTTTTCCTTACCTTTGTCAGTTTCACCTTTGCCACATCTCCCGGCAGGGCGTCCTTGACAAAAAGGGAGAAGCCCTCTATTTTGCCGATGCCCTCCCCTTCCGCTCCGATATCTTCTATTGTTACCGTATAAATCTGATTTTTTTCAAATCCCACCTTGTTCTCCCCGGCTTTTGTCCTTTACTCCGCTTTGTTCCCATACTGTCTCGAAACTCTTTGCCTTTACTCCATCTGCGTCGTCGTCACGTTGGACTCCAACAGCCTGTTAAACCCAAGCCACCCTTTATCGCAGGCATTATTCAGCAGTTCCGTAAATGTCTCCAGCTTCGCATCCGTATTATCCGCGAAGTTAAGCGCTGCCGCCTCAATGATCGCCGGCTTTTTCGGGGAACCAAACTCAAACTCCCCATGATGTGCCAGAATACAGTGCTTCAGCTCCGAAGAAAGCCGCGCCGGAAAGCCGTCTATCTTCCTTATTTTCTCCCCCACCATCTCCGTTCCTATCACAATATGCCCAAGAAAGTTTCCGTCATCGGTATAATCGTTCATCGGGAATGCCGAAAGCTCTTTTACCTTTCCGATATCATGACAGAGTGCCGCCGTGATCAGCAGGTCCTTATTAAGTTTCCGATATCTTGTACAATAAAAATCGCAGAGTTTTACAACGCTCAGCGTATGCTCCAAAAGCCCGCCGACAAAACCGTGATGCACTGTCTTTGCCGCCGAGGAATTTTTAAATTTCTTCACAAAATCCTTATCTTCAATAAAAAGTTTCTGGCAGAGTTTTTGCAGATATGGGTTGGAGATACCTTTTATGTAACCTATCACCTCACCATACATCTCATCAATATTATAAGCGCTTACCGGCAGATAATTCTTCGGATCATATTCTCCTGTTCTCGCAACTCTGGTACGCTTTACATTCAATTGAAGCATTCCCTGAAAACTGTTTACATCTCCATAGACCTCCACATAATCCATCGCCTCAAAGTCAGCGATACCCGCATTGTTGGGATCCCAGATCTTCGCCTCGATCGTACCTGTCTTATCCTGCAATGTCGCTGTCTCATAAGGCTTTCCGTTTTTTGTAACGGCCGATGTCTTATGTTTGCAGAGATAAATGTCAAATATTTTATCGCCTTCCTTAAAATCCTTTATGCATTTCATCATAATACCTCCTGATTTAATATTACTATATTTTATTTCCCGGGTTTACCGCGCATACAACATTTAGCGCCGAACCGTCCCGCTGTTTCCGCAGTCACTCCACGGTCTGCTCCTTCAATGTTACCGTCACCGCCATCTCCTGATACTCCCCTTTGCCCTGATTTTGTCTTGCCACCGTAAGTTTCAGATTCTGTCCAACCTGTGCCTTCATTAACATATTCACAAATTCGGCATAAGATACAATATCCTCCTCCCCGACCTTTGTAATGATATCCCCGCTTTGCAGTCCCGCCTGCATAGCCGGTGAATCCATATCGATGCCCGTCACATAAGCACCCTTCGGAAGCTGATATTCCTGATAGATAACCGAATTGATTTCTGCGCCGTGTATTCCAAGATACACCATTTTCTCTCCGTTGGAAAGCTTCTCAATGGTCCTTTTCAATTCTGAGATACCAATTGCGCAGAGCCCGTTCTGCATATCATCGCTCTCCTGTCCATTGTATAAAATGCCCACAACTTCCCCACGCATATTGGCTAGAACACCGCTGGCCGACCTGCTTCCGTATATGTCCGTCGTCAACAGCTTATAGTTGGAATCCAAAAGCCCCAGTGCAGCTCCCTGAGATGTCACCATACCATAACAGACAGAATCACTGATCCCCACCGGAGATCCCAGCGCCATAATGGGCTGCCCCACTAAGATTCGTCCCGCAGAGCTCCCCAGCACAGCATAGGCGATTCCCTCTAACTGTTCTCCACTCAGCTCCTGAAGGGGTACCGCAATCACCGCAAGCCCGGTGGCCTGGTCCGTCTCCTTCACGCTGGCTTCTTTCTGCTCCCCTCCAAAGGCAACCGTTATGCTGTCCGCACCTTTCAGTTCCTGATACCCTGTCAGTATCAAAAGCTCTCTTCCATTGTCCGCCACAACCAATCCGGAAGTTACGCCCGTATTTTCCAGTGTATCATTAATCCAGTTCACATCGGAGGTTACCGCCGTCACCGACACAATACTTTTCTCCACCTCCGCCCGCAGTTCCCCGAGTACGCCGTACAATGCCTGATACTCTTCCAGCGTGGTTATTTTTGCCGCTTCTTCCGGTGATATCTCCCCCGGCGTATTTTCCCCGGAGCCGGTGCCCTCTTTATCCCCGGGCGCCTCTGTTGTTGTCTCCCCTTCCGTTGCTGTTATTTCCTTCCCGTCCGGATCTTCGGAGCCATCTTCTTTATTCCCCGCGGCTTCCTCCTCCCGAATGATCTGCAGTTCTTCTTCATCCGCCGCCATATCCTCCGGACTGACTTCCTCTTCTTCCTCCGGAAACCGAACGATCTCCGTCTCTTTCTCGGGATAGATCATTCTGTTGATCACAGGTTCCAAAAGCAGGAACGTCACACATGCCACCACACCAAAGACCATCGCCATCACAACCGTAATGACCGTCCGCCGCACCAGCTTCCTCCGATTCACGGGACGCTCTTTTATTTTTTCCTGTAAAAAAGTGATCTCAGAAGTAATTTCCGAATCCAGATCAGACTGCTCCACTTCGGTTTCCATCTCCCGGATATTTTCTTTTTTCTGCATATCAACTCCTATTTCCCTTATTATCAGAGCTTTCCGCCGCCCTGTATCACTTTAATTTCTAGTATAGTGCATTCCCAAAATCCTGTAAAGTTTTTCCCATAAAGTTATAATATGTGGTATAATATCGGCAGATATTATACCGGCGCCGAGCGAAGCGAGTGTGCATCGC
>OFHA01000784.1_pt1 | contig 25730 bp, 25 predicted proteins | sample 1521891 | NCBI WGS metagenome assembly OFHA01 (sample SAMEA3504089, study PRJEB24116) | mouse gut metagenome | biome: mouse gut; feature: mouse-associated habitat; material: faeces | place: Denmark | collected 2011
GGGAGTGCTTCTTTGCATGACTGAGGGAGGAAAACAGATTTTCGTAATGGGGCATCCGGAATATGACAGGTATACGCTCCATAATGAGTATATGCGCGATAAGAATAAAGGATTGCCTATACAGCCCCCGAAGAACTATTATCCCGAGGATGATGATGCCAAACGGCCAGCGCTTCAGTGGCGGTCGCATAGCAATAATTTGTATTCTAACTGGCTGAATTATTACGTATATCAGGTAACGCCTTATGAACTGTAGGAGGTGGCGGGAAAGCCTTGTAGCAGAATCCGTGTAAAAAGACTAAACCACCCGATAGGTTGTAATCCTGTTGGGTGGTATCTGGAAGTGATATATTCTTTCACTACATAGTATAATTCATCTTCAAGGCTGTAACAGCTCTTGACGGTGAGGGTGGTTGTCACAAAAATGTCCGAGGTATTTTAAAGCTCTACAGAAAAACAGGCGGTTATTCCATTGCCCCGATTTGCCCAACAAGAGATTGCTTTTTCAAATTTCCAGTTGTATAAGAAATCAGCCAGTCGCGGAAATGAATAATAAAGGTATGGATTCATCGTTTTTACAACTACCTGTACGGCTAGGAAGCCAAGCCTATTTCCCAAAATCAATATTACAAGCGTAGCAAAAACTGTAAAAATTAACCCCTTATAACACAGTATTTTGATAAGATGTTTTTACTTAGACTAACCGCCTGTAACATTCCAACTTCCTGCCTTTGGGATATTGAAAGGTTGGTTAAAGAAAAGTACACAACAATGTCATCCACTATCAACAATACCCCGAAAGAAAGTTCTTTGGTTTTATGAAAATGTGATGGGCATGGCGTTTTAAGAAAACGGAAGTGTTTTTGTATAAATAGGGTATGCGTCAAAAGAAAGGAATATAAGGGAAAAATGGAAGTTAAGATGGAAAATCAGGCAGTAACGAATACATCATGGGAAGAATTAAGCATATCCAATGATTTCCTGTTTGGGAAAGTAATGCAGGAAGCGGAGCTTTGTAAGGAACTGCTTCAAAGAATCCTCCCAGATTTGGAGATAGGTCATATAGAATATCCTGAACTGCAAAAGGGCATAAGGCCGGATGCTGATGCGAAAAGCATCAGGCTGGACGTATATGTAAAGGATGGAAGGGGCACGGTTTACGATGTGGAAATGCAGGTCACAGATACAAAGGAGCTTCCGAAAAGGACAAGGTATTACCAGAGCCTGATTGATTTGCAATTGATAGATAAAGGGCGGACATATAAGCAACTGAAGCCGTGCTATATTATTTTTATCTGCCCTTTTGACATGTTTGGAAAGGGGAGGCATATCTATACTTTTACGAACATCTGCGAAGAAGATACCAGCATCAGGTTAGAAGACGGAACGGCAAAAATATTTTTAAATGCGGACAGCCAGATGGATGATGTAAGCAGGGAATTGCGGGCGTTTTTAGATTATGTGGCAGGAGAGAAGCCCGATGATGCATTTGTGGAAAAACTGGAAAAGGCAGTAAAGAAGGCAAAAAGAAACAGACAATGGAGGCATGAGTATATGACACTGTTAATGCGCGACCAGGAGAATATGGAAAGAGGAAAAAAAGTCGGGGAAGAAATGATGCTGATGCTGATTCAAAAGCTGGTGGATGATAATCGGTTTGATGATATATCCAAAATCAGGGATGATCAGGAATATCGCCAGAGTCTGTATAAAGAATACGGAATATTTATTTAGTGGATTGAAAATACCTGCAAAGAAGATAAAAATATTTTGCTGAGAGTAAAGATATTTAATGTAGATGGGAAAATGGATCACTAGCAGGGAACTAAAAGCATAAAGAGATTGGAAGAGGCCGTAAAAGAGGCTGAAAAGCTGTTGGCCCCAAATATCCTGTACCCAATCCATAGACCATGAAAAGGGAAGATACCTTGTTATGCCTTTTACCATTTAGAATTGATAAATACTTTATCGACTTTTCTATATTTTATATTTATACTACTAATAGCATTTATTATTTACAATTTTAAAGGAGTGTTTACTATGAAAAAAATTCTACTGTTTTTTGTCTTATCCATTTTTATATTATCAGGCTGTGGGAAGCAAAACAATATTTCAAATCCTTACGAAATCAAAGCCGGTTCTAAGATTTTATCTATCCATGATGATAAAACAAAGTTTGAAGAAAATGGCTTCAAAACATTTAATAGTGGAATCAGTCTATCTGATGATAATGATTTAACTGGATTTATAAGCTGCAAGGATAATTGTATTCTTATTGATAATAATGTAGTCTCTGTGATAACCATATATGACGAAAGTGTTATAACACATAAATCAATATCTCCAGGTGATGATAGTAGCAAAATTGAAGACGCTTTTGAATACAATAACAAGTTCGAATATAGTGACACACAATGTTCTTATAGCATTTTCTTTGATAAAAATGGAAAAGAACTAAAAGAGGAAAATATAGAAGCTGAAAAAGCTTATTCAATATCCTACGAGGTAAACAATTCTAAAATAGAAAGTATTAGAATTGGTATAGAATAAAAAATTGATGGTGGAAAAGATTTATTCTTTTCTGCCATATTTTTTACAATTAGCCGGCTCGCCGAGCGTGACGGCGTTTGTCACGGAATCTAAAGCTCCATACAGGTTTCTTATGTAATCAGGATGCTTTATTCATCCTGATTTTTTTGGAGTATCGGATATCCATTGTCTTGGCTATCAGTAATAATAGAGTTAAGATGTTGTTTTTTGGAAGTTTCTTTTCTGTCATTGATGATGCCAGCTTCCCACGTCCCTTCTGGAATCGTATGAATACTCTTATTTTTATCAGTCGCCTTCATTGTACCCTCCTAAATTTTTATAGAAGTAGTATAACCCCAAAATAAGAAAATATTAGCTCGCCTATAAGCCCAATAATCTAAAAAAGGCGTTTAAATGGACAGATGGTTTTCCGGCCTTTATGCTGTGGATGTGCACTCAGAGCCGGCAATGCTTGTAAAAATTGTAAATACTGATATAATAAAGAAAGAGACAGAGGGAATTGGCTTTAATGGAAAGCCAGCCATTTGATAATGTAATGGGGAAAAACAATGGATTTTATCCAGATAAACGATAACGCCCCTGGGGAATAGAGGCAGGAATAGTAAAGGGAAAGCAGGCGGTTTGAAATGATTGAATTAAGAGGAAAATATAATGAAGCCAAAATTTTTACTGATGTAGTGGATGAAGCGTCTATTTCGCAGGTGATGCTATTGCTCAACCAGGAGTTTGTATCTGGCAGTAGGATAAGGCTGATGCCGGATATTCATGCTGGTGCCGGATGTACAGTGGGGACAACCATGACTATTACAGATAAGATCGTTCCCAATCTGGTTGGCGTGGATATCGGCTGCGGCATGGAAACTGTCAAAATCAAAGAAACCCATATAGAACTGCAAAAGCTGGATAAGCTGATTTATGAGAAAATACCTTCCGGTTTTTGCATAAGGGAGAAAACTCACAGATATTTTGAACAGGCCAATTTAGAAGAGTTGTTCTGCTACCGGTACATAGACCAAAAGAGAGCAGAAAAAAGTCTGGGCACCTTAGGGGGCGGGAACCATTTTATAGAGGCCAATAAAGACGGGCAGGGGAATATTTATATTGTTGTCCATTCCGGCAGCCGCCATTTGGGGCTGGAAGTAGCCAATTATTATCAGGAAGAAGGTTATAAGTCATTAAATGGCTCTACCCAAAAGGATATTGAGAGCCTGGTCAAAGATTTGAAATCCCAGGGAAGGGAACGGGAAATCCAAAAGAGTATTTCTGCTTTGAAAAATACCAAAAGGACCAGTATCCCACGGCAGTTAGCATATGTGTCCGGCGGGCTTTTTGATGACTATATCCATGATATGAAAATCATCCAGAAATACGCAGAACTAAACCGCAAGGCGATGGTGGATGAAATTGAGAAGGGAATGAAGCTCCATATCACAGAGCAATTTACCACTATCCATAATTATATAGATACAGAAGCCATGGTTTTAAGGAAAGGCGCTGTATCTGCCCGGAGAGGAGAAAAACTGCTCATTCCGATTAATATGCGGGATGGTTCCCTGGTTTGCATGGGAAAGGGGAATGATGACTGGAATCAGTCAGCGCCCCATGGGGCAGGGCGGCTGATGAGCCGGTCAAAGGCGAAAGAGTCCTTTACCGTGTCAGAATTCCAAAAGCAGATGGACGGTATTTATACAACATCTGTGAGCAGGGATACCTTAGATGAGTGCCCCATGGCGTATAAGGGCATGGATGACATTGTAAATAACATTAGTGATACTGCTGAAATTATTCAGATCATAAAGCCCATATATAATTTTAAAGCAGGCGGTGAATGAATCTGGTAATTCAGTTAATTGTGCATAAAAGTGAGGAAGTTGAAATGGAGAAAAAGAAAATTGTCAGAAATATGGTTATTGTAATCGTTGGCATAGTAGCCTTAGGCGTTTATTATTATGTGACGATCCCGGCAATCAATATTCATTCCACGGGAACCTGGGGGGCGCTGCTGTTTTTGGTAGCGTTGCTGCTTCTGCTTTCTGTGGCCAGGCAGATGAAGGGGAAACGGCCCAATATGGTGGAAGGGGTAAATGTTTTCCGCTTCCAGATAAAGGAGTGCAGCCTTCTTACCAAAGCCCTGGGGATTTTGCTGGGGGCATTGTGCCTGGTATATGTGGCAGGTTCCCTGCTCTCATCCCCGTTTTTTAACGCGGCCAAGTACCAGGGGCTCCTTACTGCTACGGAAAGGGAGTTTACCGACGACATTAAGGAAGTGGACTACAAGACAATCCCCCTTTTGGATAAGGATTCGGCTGCCCTTCTGGGAAACCGGAAAATGGGAAGCATGGTAGATATGGTTTCCCAGTTTGAAGTATCCAATGACTATACCCAGATTAATTATCAGGGTAAGCCTGTGCGGGTAACCCCTTTAACATATGCAAGCCCAATTAAATGGCTTACAAACCAGGGGGAGGGCATCCCGGCATATATTTTGATTGATATGACGACCCAGAATACAGAGTGTGTGAAGCTTGCACAGGGAATCCGGTATTCCAAAGGGGAATATTTTAACAGGAACCTTTACAGGCATTTGCGTTTCCGGTATCCTACCTATATATTTGACGAACAGATCTTTTTTGAGATTGACGAGGAGGGCACGCCCTATTGGGTCTGCCCGGTAAAGAAGTTTAATATTGGGCTGTTCGGCGGGCAGACAGTTGGGAGGGTAGTGCTGTGCAATGCCCAGACCGGGGAGTGCGTTGACTACCCGGTGGAAGATGTGCCTTCCTGGGTGGATAAGGTTTATTCTGCGGACCTGCTGATTGACCTATATGATTATTCAGGAATTTTGAAGCATGGCTTCTGGAATTCCCTGTTAGGGCAGAAGGACTGCCTGCAGTCTACCAACGGTTATAATTACATTGCCTTAGAGGATGATGTGTGGGTGTACACAGGGGTTACCAGTGTCAGCGGCGACCAATCCAACGTAGGGTTTGTGTTGATGAACCAGCGCACCATGGAGACACGTTCCTACAAGGTGGAAGGTGCTATTGAGGATTCCGCTATGTCCTCTGCGGAGGGGCAGGTGCAGAATTTAGGATACCGCTCCACCTTCCCGCTGCTTTTAAACATTGCCGATGAGCCCACATATTTTATGGCTCTTAAAGACGGGGCAGGGCTTGTGAAGAAATACGCTATGGTGAATGTACAGAAATACCAATGGGTGGCAATCGGCGATACCGTGCAGGAGTGTGAAAAGAATTATACATCCCTTCTGAGCACCAATGGCATTGTAAGCGGTTCCTCCAATCCGGGTAAGAGCGTGAAAGGGAAAATAGAGAGCATATCCCCTGTGGTTCTTGATGGAAATACCCATTATTATATCTGCCTGGAGAGGCAGGAGGAAATTTATGATATTGATATGTCCAGGGAGGAGCTGATACAGATCATCAAATACCAGCCCGGGGATACCATTACCATAGAGTACCTGGAGGGTTATGGGCTGAATGAGGTTATTGACATTTTACCATAATATAGGTAAAATTATTACTGGCGCCAGCCGTCTTGGGACGGGAAACAGGGAGCGCGGAAATGAGGAGAAAGATGGCAGTACCATACAATCATAGAGAAGTAGAGACAAAATGGCAGGAAATTTGGGATGCAGAGAGTGCGTTTAAAACTTCTGAGGACTATTCCAAACCCAAATATTACGCATTGGTAGAATTTCCTTACCCCTCAGGGCAGGGGCTTCATGTAGGGCATCCAAGGCCCTATACGGCGCTGGACATTGTTGCCAGAAAAAGAAGGATGCAGGGCTATAATGTCCTTTATCCCATGGGGTGGGACGCCTTTGGCCTCCCTACGGAAAATTATGCCATTCAAAACCATATCCATCCGAAAATTGTAACCAAAAACAATGTGGAACACTTTAAAGGGCAGCTCCATGCCCTGGGCTATTCCTTTGACTGGGACAGGGAAATTAATACCACGGACCCTAATTATTACCGGTGGACCCAGTGGATTTTCTTAAAGTTATTTAATGCAGGGCTGGCTTACAAAGCGGAAATGCCCATTAACTGGTGCACCTCCTGCAAGGTAGGCCTTGCCAATGAGGAAGTGGTAAACGGCGCCTGCGAGCGCTGCGGCAGTGAGGTGGTGCGCAGGGTGAAAAGCCAGTGGATGCTGAAGATTACGGAATATGCGGACAAGCTGTTAGAGGGGCTTGAGGGTGTGGATTACGTGGAGCGGGTGAAGGTTTCCCAGAAGAACTGGATTGGGAAGTCCACCGGCGCGGAAGTGGATTTTATCTTAAAGGATAAAGAGGACAAAATGACGGTTTATACCACCAGGCCGGACACCTTGTTTGGCGTTACCTACATGGTTATGAGCCCGGAGCATCCTTTTATTGATAAATACAGGGAAGATATTGCCAACTGGGAGGAAGTGGTGGCTTACCGTGAGATGGCTGCCAGAAAATCCGATTTTGAGCGCACGGAGCTGGCCAAGGACAAGACCGGTGTTATGCTAAACGGGCTTTCCGCCATCAACCCTGTAAACGGCAAGGAAATTCCCGTCTGGATTTCCGATTATGTGCTGATGTCCTACGGTACCGGGGCAATTATGGCAGTACCAGCCCACGATGAGCGCGACTGGGAGTTTGCAAAGAAATTCCATATGCCCATTGTTGAAGTGGTGGCAGGCAGCCCGGTGGATGTGAACGAAGCAGTGTTTTCTGATGTGGCTACAGGGACATTGGTAAATTCAGAGTTTTTAAATGGGCTTTCTGTAGGGGATGCCAAGAAAAAAATAACAGAATTTTTGGGGCAAAAGGGAATTGGGCGCCCAAAGACCAATTTCAAGCTCCGTGACTGGGTATTTTCCAGGCAGCGTTATTGGGGGGAGCCGATCCCTATTGTGAAATGTGAAAAGTGCGGATATGTAGCCCTGCCAGAGAGTGAACTTCCTCTGGAACTCCCGGAGGTGGAAAGCTATATCCCCACAGATAACGGGGAATCCCCCCTTGCGGCAATGACCGGCTGGGTGAACACTACCTGCCCTCATTGCGGAGGCCCTGCCCAGCGGGAAACAGATACCATGCCCCAGTGGGCAGGTTCCTCCTGGTATTTCCTGCGCTATACAGACCCGAAAAACGACAAGGCGCTGGCAAGTAAGGAAGCGCTGGCATACTGGATGCCTGTTGACTGGTACAATGGCGGCATGGAGCATACCACTTTGCATCTTCTTTATTCCCGGTTCTGGCACAGGTTTTTGTACGATGAAAAGGTAGTTCCCTGTCCGGAGCCTTACGCAAAGAGGACCTCCCATGGCATGATCCTGGGGTCTAACGGGGAGAAGATGAGCAAGTCCCGTGGGAATGTGGTAAATCCAGATGATATTGTAAGGGATTATGGGGCAGATACCCTGCGTACCTACGAAATGTTTATTGGGGCTTTTGAACTCAGCGCCTCCTGGTCGGAGGACGGGGTTAAGGGCTGCCGCAGGTTCCTGGAGAGAGTGTGGAAGCTGCAGGATATCCTTACAGAAGAAGAGGGTTATTCCAAAGACCTGGAAGTAAAGATGCACCAGACCATCAAAAAAGTGGGCAATGACTTTGAAAGCCTGAAATACAATACGGCAATTGCGGCAATGATGGCGCTGATCAATGAATTCTATAAGAAAAATTCGGTGGCCAAAGGGGAATTTAAGGCTCTTCTTACCCTGCTGAATCCTGTGGCGCCTCATATCACAGAGGAAATCTGGCAGAGGACGGGATTTGAAGGGCGGATATACCAGACATCGTGGCCGGCCTATGATGAGGCCAAGACCATAGAGTCTACCATTGAGATTGCCGTCCAGGTTAACGGCAAAACCAGGGCTACCCTTAACATTGCCAGGGACCAGGAGAAAGCCTCCGTGATCGCTATGGCAAAGGAAACAATTGCGGATAAGCTTACCGGGAATATTGTAAAGGAGATTTATGTGCCGGGCAGAATCGTTAATATTGTAATGAAATAAAACCTGTTAAAAAACCTGTAATCCCACAGCCACAATTGGCAGATGGAAGATTACAGGTTTTTTACTACTTCTTAGGCCGCATAGACATGATCTTCTCAATCTTGGCAGTTTCTTCGGGTGTGGCGTGTTTCCTTAAGACCGCTACAATGGCGTTTATTTCATCATCTGAAAAGGAGATCTTTTTCTCCTGCCCCCGTTTGGCTACTGCCATAAGGAAGGGGATCATCTGCCCCTTTTTCAGATTGCTGCTTTCAAATACCAGTGCCTGAAGAAATTCGAGCTTATAAGGCTCTATATTTCTCAGGGTTTCATCTTTCATCCAATCATTCTGCATGGTGGTCACCTCCAAACATTTCATACATTTGCCGCTGCTCCGGCGTAAGCATATTCATCAGCATGTTCATCATATCAAATCCGCCGGAACCATTTCCCTGGGTGTTTTCAGAAGGGCTGTTTCCGTCAAAGGGGCCAGCGGAAGCCTCATCGGAAAAGCTTCCCATAAAGGAAGACATATCCGGCATAAAATCCTTCATGGCATCCATGGTCCTGGACATTTCCCGGTACATTTCCATACTCTGGAAAAACCCCCTTATCTGTTCAATCTGTTTCTTTTCATTTTCTGTACAGTAGGGGAGCAGTTCCGAACACATTTTCTGGAAATCCGGGGAAGCTTCCCGCTCCATACATCCGCTGACCAGATAAGGATGCTTTTTAAAATATTCAATGGTATAATTTAACTCCAGGAATTTAATATATACTGCCATGGATTTCTGTGTCTGGCTGTCCATATAAGGAAGTATTACCTTTAACATTTGTATATGATTGGTGCAAAAGAGGGTATCAAATGCAATGACCTTGTTCCGCTCATCTGAATCCATAACTTCTCCTTTCCACCTTTCTTCGCTGTTTTGTCTGTTTTAATATAGTATGTTCCCAAATTCGCTGATATGCAGAAAAGTAGGCTCTTTTGAGCCTACTTTCCAGACATGTTGAAAAGAATGGTAAGCTGATTAAGCTAATTAGCAGCAGCTATTTCCGCATCCACCGCCAAAGCCGAAGCCGCTTCCGCCGCCACAGCAGGAGAGAAGCAGGAGAATCCAGATGATATCACATCCGCATCCGTTATCAGAGTTGTTGTTGAAGAAACCGCCGTTTCCCCATCCGCCGCAGCAGCAAAGTAAAATCAGAATCCAGATGATGGAACTGCATCCACATCCATTATTAGCGGTAGTTGTTCCGCATCCACATCCAGTAGCTGTTAAATCACTCATGATATTGCCTCCAAAAAGGTTTTTGTTTTATGGTTTATCATATGAGATATGGCTTGTATGTGTTTCTGTAAATTAAAAAAATTTTTTTAAGGGCTCCAGGGAGCGGCAGGTATGCGAAAAACATCCAAAATGGCTTGATTTCGGCTTTGGAAATAGGATATACTTAGGGAAAGAAATCCAGGGACGGAGGAAGGATAGGAATGGATAATGATGCAATATTAAAAATTGCCCTGCAGCAGTCAGCCTATGACTGTAATTGTGCACCGGAGGATTTTTTGGCGAAGGAAAGCAGCGTCCATAAGTCTGTTGCCAGTGACAAGGCCAGGCGGTATCTGGAACTGCCCCATATCTGTAACCTGGTATCTTATGGCACGAACATTGTGGCTACAGGACGGGAGGAACTGCTGCCGGAGGTTTTAAGCTTTATCAGGGAAACGCCTGGCATTGAGGCTTGCTTTGAAACGCCAAGACTGTACCTGCTGAATAAGATACTGGAAAAGGCGGGGGCGCAGATCTGCTTTATGGCGGACTATTTTCTGCCGGATATAGAGGAAGTATTCCGCAGCCGCCCGGCATGTGATTGTGAAATGCGTGTAGTGGAACCGGCGGAGTTTGCCGGATGGTATCTTCCCCAGTGGAAGAATGCCCTGTGCGCAGACCGCAGGCACCTGGACGTGCTGGCAGTGGGGGCATATGAAGGGGGCAGGCTGGTTGGCCTGGCGGGATGTTCCGCGGACTGCGATACGATGTGGCAGATTGGCGTGGATGTACTTCCGGAATACAGAAGGAGGGGGATTGCATCGGCGCTTACGAACCGGCTTGCCAGGGAAACCTTTGGCCGGGGGCGGGTTCCTTTTTACTGTGCTGCATGGTCTAATGTGAAATCAGCCAAAAATGCCATCCGGAGCGGTTTCCGGCCCGGGTGGGTTGAAGCTACTGCGAAGGCCGTTTCATTTGTTGATAATCTAATAACTGCAAAGGCCCCATAAAGTAGTTTGCTTGCGGCCAGGGCCGTTGAAGACATAATGGAAATTCCTATTACTTCGATTTAAGGACAAAAGGGCAGGAGTATGTTGATGGAAAAAACAATGTTGCAGACAGAAAAAAAGATTTGGGAGCTGTATGAAGAACTGAAGGAAATCGTAACTGTAGTGGATATGGAGAACTATGAGCTGGTATATTTAAACCGCCGGGCATGCGAATTATATGGTATCAAAGCAGTGGAAGAGACCAAAGGGAAAAAGTGTTACGAAGTGCTTATGGGAAGCGCCACGCCCTGCGCCGTATGTAATGGCAACAGGCTGGCTCCCGGTACATTTGTAGAGGAAGTGCGGTACAATCCGGTAATCAGAAAGAAGCTTGCCCTGAAGGATACGGTGATAGAAGAACATGGAAAAAGATACCGCTTTGAGCTGGCAGTGGACTTAAGCGCCTGGGAGCAGCAAAACAGGCGGTATGAAGACAATGAAACCATGGTCAACGAAGGCCTGAGGATATCCCTGGCTGCACCTACGCCTGAGGAATCCATTCATGTTTTGCTGGAATACCTGGGGCAGTGCCTGAACAGTGACAGGGCATTTCTTTTTGAGGAAAGGGAAAAAGGAACCCTGGACAATACATATGAATGGTGTGCTAAGGGGGTGGACCCTAAAAAGGGAAACCTGCAGAAAATCCCGGTACAGGTAGTGGGTTCATGGTATGAAAAATTCCTGAAAAGTGAAAATATTGTAGTCAGGGATGTGGCGGCCATGAAAGAAAGCGATCCTGCGCTTTATGGGTATTTAGGGCCAATGAATGTGCAGTCGGTAGTTGCCAGCCCTTTGATATATAATGGGGAAATTATTGGGTTTTATGGGGTGGATAACCCGCCGGAGAAGCTTCTGCTCCATATTATGACCCTGCTCCAGATCCTTGGCCATTTTATCGTGTCCCTGCTTCACAGGAGAAACCATGTGTGCCGGTTAGAAGAGCTGTGCTTCCAGGATCAGCTTACAGGGGTTGGGAACCGTCACGCGATGAATGAGTACCTTACGATTATACAGCCCCAGAAAAGCATAGGTATCCTGTACTGTGATGTAATGGGCCTAAAGCTTGTAAATGATACCAAAGGGCACCGGGAAGGAGACCGGCTCCTGATACGGGCAAGCGAGTGCCTGCGGAAAGTTTTTAAAGAATATGCCCTTTTCCGCATAGGCGGAGACGAATTTCTTGCCTTGTGCCAGGGAATCACCCAAAAAGAGCTGGAAGAAAAGACAGAGATGCTCAGGGAAACCATGCAGGAGCAAAACTCCCTTATGGCCATTGGGTTTGCCTGGAATCCGGACGGGAAATGCAATATGGAACAGCTTTTGAAGGAAGCGGATGGCAGGATGTATGAGAATAAGAGGGCATGGTATGCCATTCACCCAAAGACAACGTAGCCCCGCTATTTACAGCGGGGCAGCCTCATCCACAAGCTGAAGCTCATAAAGCTTTTTATAAAGCCCGTCCGTTGCCAGAAGCTCCTGGTGGGAGCCGGATTCTGTGACCTGGCCCTTGTGCATAACAATGATTTTATCCGCGTGCTGGATGGTAGAGAGGCGGTGGGCAACCATAATGGTAGTACGTCCCTCCATGAGGTTTTCCAGGGCATGGGTGATCAGGCTTTCTGTTTCTGTATCAATATTGGCAGTGGCTTCGTCCAGCACCAGAATGGCGGGCTTATAGGCGAGGGTCCTGGCGAAGGAAAGGAGCTGCCTCTGGCCGGCAGAGAGGGTGCTTCCCCGCTCTGTCACAGGGGCATCATACTGCCCTGGCATTTTTTCTATAAAGGTATCTGCATGGACCGTCCTGGCTGCCTGGCGGATTTCTTCCTCTGTAATAGAAGGGCTGCCAAGGGAGATATTGCCCTTAATATCTCCGGTGAAAAGGAACACGTCCTGCTGTACCTGCCCGATAGCGGCCCGGAGTGTGTCAGTATCAATTTCACGGATGTTTACCCCGTCAATAAGAATTTCCCCCTTCTGGATATCATAATATCTCCCAATCAGATTCAAAATGGAGGTTTTCCCTGCGCCGGTTGCGCCCACAAAGGCAACTTTTTCACCGGGGCGTATAAGGAAGCTTACATCTTTTAGAATATAATCCTCCTTTTCATAGGCAAACCAAACATGCCGGAACTCAATCTCCCCCTTTATCTGTACATTCACAGGCTTGGCCGGGTTTGTGACCTGGGGCTTTTCATCCAGGATGGAAAACACTTTCTGGGCAGAGGCCAGGGAAGACTGGAGTGTCCCGAACTGTTCCGCCAGTTCCTGTATGGGCTCGAAAAAGCTGCCGATGTAGGTGATGAAAATAAACAATGTCCCCAAAGAGAGGGTTCCTGTTAATACCAACCGGCTCCCTGTGCCAATCACCAGCAGCATGGCTAAAATGGAAACCATATAGATAGAAGGGCGGAAAATGGCAAAGGTCATAGTCTCCCGCCAGTTGGCGTCATAAAGTTCCCGGGATTTCTGGCAGAAAGCTTTGTATTTGGCATCCTCCCGGGCAAAAATCTGGATAAGCCGCATGCCGGAAATATGCTCTGACAAAAAGGTGTTGATTTCTGTAATCTTATTCCGGGTTAGCTGGTATGCTTTCCGGGAAAGGTAACGGAATACAAAGGTAAGTATGGTCACTGCCGGAAGCAGGGCAAAGGAAACCAGGGCCATGGCCACATTAATGGAGAGCATTACCACAGCATAGCCAATGATTTTCACCACATTTTTAAACAGCCTTACCAAAATGGAGGAAAATAGTTCGTTAACAGCTTCCGTATCATTAGAGACCCGGGTAACCAGCTTTCCCACAGGGGTGGTGTTAAAAAAATTTAAGGAAAGGCCCTGTATGTGCCCAAAGACTTCCTTTCTCATATCATAAATGATATTCTGCCCCATTTTCTGCAGCATCCAGGTATCCAGGGCATTCAGGCAAAAACCCAGCAGAAGCATACCAAGATATACCAGGGCGGCGGTTAGGATGCCCAAAAAGTCAAAACGGCGGAGGTTTTTTAAGTCTTCTTTTTCCAGAAGGACAGCCCCCTTTTGCACATAGCCTTCCAGTACATCAGGGGAGGCGTTTTCCAGGGCGGTACATTCTTCCCCGGTGAGATTTTCCGCCATATAATAACGGTCCTGCCACAGGAAAATCTGATAAAAATCCTGTTCTTTTCCGGTGTCAAATTTCCGGGTGAGCCACAGGCCACGGTAAGGGACGCTGCCGGGGGCGTCTGCCTGTGCCGCTGCGTAAGGGTGGTAGTAGCCGTTGATATAATTATCAATGGCATTACCAATGATAATAGGGCGGTAAAGCTCCACAACAATGATAAAAAGCACCAGCGCTGTAGCGGCAGCCATCACTTTCTTATGGGGTTGTAAGTATGTAAGCAATCGTTTCACCGGGGATTCCCTCCTTTTTTCGCTTTCCGGCCCGTGCCTTTGCCAACGTGATTGGCAAAAAGACGGCGGCTGGCATAATCCGGCACCTGGGAGTGCTGCAGCGCCCTGCGTTTATCTCCAATAGCAGCTTCTAGCTGCTGTTTTTCAAACATGTCTTTGTAGATCCCTCCGGCAGCCATTAAAGAAGCATGGTTTCCGATTTCCTTTGCCTCCCCTTCATCCAGTACCATGATCAGGTCAGCATTTTGGATGGTGGAAATCCGGTGGGCAATCAAAATGGTGGTTTTGCCCTGGCGGTTGTCCTTCAGGTTCCGTAAAATCTGTTCCTCCGTGTCAGTGTCCACGGCGGAGAGGGCATCGTCCAGGATTAAGATAGGCGCGTCCTTAATCAGGGCCCGGGCAATGGAGCTGCGCTGTTTCTGCCCGCCGGAGAGGGTCACCCCCCGTTCCCCTACCATAGTTTCATAACCGTCCGGGAAGGAGATGATATTTTCGTGGATACAGGAAGCCTTGGCGGCGCGGATAACAGCATCCATTTCCTGTCCCTGTGCGCCAAAGGAAATATTGGACTTTAAAGTGTCCGAAAACAGAAAATTGTCCTGGGGCACATATGCAATATGCTCCCGCAGGTCCTTCAAAGGGATGGTATTGATATCCCGCCCGTCAATGAGGATCATGCCTGGCTTTGTATTGTAAAGGCGGAGCAGGAGGTTTACCAGTGTTGACTTGCCGTTGCCGGTACGCCCGATGATGGCAAGGGTGGTCCCGGCTTTGATTTCCAGGCAGATATCTTTCAAAGTAGGCTCGCTGTGCCCCCTGTGGAGGAAGGTAAGGTGTGAGAAAGTAATCTCTCCCCTGATTTTGTCGGCGGGAAGGAGCCTGCCCGTATCATAAACCCGGGGCTTTTCATTAAATACTTCCTGCACCCGGCGGATGGAAGCGCTGCCCTGGGAAAACATATTAATGGCGTCGCCACAGGCAAGCATAGGCCACACCAGCATATTGATGTACTGGTTAAAGGCCACAAAACGCCCTAAGGTTATTTCCCCGGTGAGGGCAAGATACCCCCCGTAAATCAGGGTGGCAAGGCTGCTAAGGCCAATGATTACATCCAGCAGGGGCATTACAATGGCCTGAAGGCGGACCACATTTAAATTCTTTTCCATGGTATGTTGGTTGGCTTTTAAAAATCCATACATCTGCGCCCGCTCCCGGACAAAAGCCTTGATAACCCGCACCCCGGAAAAACTTTCCTGCACGTAATCCGTGAGGGCGGAGACCGCTTCCTGCCGCTCCTTATATTTAGGGTGCATGACCTTACCATAATAAATTTCCCCAATGCAGATAAACAGCATGGGAACCAGGGCCAGCAGGGTTAACTTGACATTAACATAGAACATCATCTGCCCAATGACCATAACAGCCATCACCGTGGCATCAAAGACACAGATAATGGCAGGGCCGATGGCCATACGGATCATGTTCAGGTCACTGGTAAAACGGGTCATCAGGTCGCCTGTTTTGTGCTCATTATAATATTCCACATCCAGCTTTTCCAGATGGGCAAACATATCATCCCGCAGGCTGCGCTCAATCCCCCGGGCTGCGCCAAAAAGGAAATAGCGCCAGAAAAAACGTCCCAGGGCAAGAAAAGCCCCTACCAGGAAGAGCGCCAGCAGATGCTTACGGATGCCACCCATATCCATGGCAGAGGCAGCCAGGCCGTCAGTAATTGCGCCTGTGAGCCTGGGAATAAAGATGTTAAAAAAGTCCACAAAAAAAAGAGTGATAATTCCGGCAATATATTGAAATCGGTAACGTTTTATGTACTGCCATATAAATTGGAAGGTGTTCATATCTGATAATCTCCATATGTATTTAACGGTTCCTTGTATAGTTCCATAAAAGAAAGGGGGCAAAATTCCACTGTTAGATGGAATCATGCGCCCTTTTTCAGGAAACAGGCCCAGGCCTTGCCTGGCCGGTTTTATTCCCGTTCTTTCCACTGTATCATATTTTCATTTGCCCACACGACCTGGTTCCTGCCCAGGCGTTTGGCATCATAAAGCATATTGTCTGCCAGCTTTAAGCAATCCGCGTATTGGTCCCCGGGTTTGGGAAACTGGGTAATGCCTCCCATACTGACAGTTACCCAGGGAGAAACGGAACCGCTGTGTTCTATATGTAAATCTTCGATTGCCTGGCGGATAAGCTTAAAATGGGAAAAAGCCTCCTGTGCTGTGTTGTTTGAAACAATAGCGATAAATTCCTCCCCGCCGTACCGGGCAAAGAAATCCGTGCCACGGCGTAAAAGGGAGTTTGCCGCATGGGCAACAGAAGCGATGACCTGGTCCCCGGCAGGGTGCCCGAAGGTGTCATTATAGACCTTAAATTTATCAATATCAAAAATACACACAGAAAAAGCAGTTTTAAGGCGGATGGCTTCTTCCCATTTGGTAAGGCTGTACTGTTCATAGTGCCGCCGGTTGGCCACCCGGGTCAGTTCATCTACCATGGCCTGCTGTTCAAACTGTATCCGGTACTGGTGCAGCTTGATATGGGTATTCACCCGTGCCCTTACGATCAGTGGGTTAAAAGGTTTGACGATATAGTCCACTGCCCCTAAGATAAGCCCCTGTTCCTCGCTTTGGGTGTCGGAAAGCCCGGTGATCAGGATTACCGGGATATGCTCCGTTACCAGTTCTTCCTGCAGCTTTTTCAGTAACATAAAGCCGTCCATATCCGGCAGGACAACATCCAGCAGGATCAGGGAAAATTTTCCTGTTTTGGCACAGGTAAGCCCATCCTTTGCAGTGTGTGCCAGGGTAATTTGGTAATTCCCGGCTAAGATATTTTTCAGATACCTGGCCTGCATAAGGCTGTCATCAATAATCAAAATTTTATCCATGTATATGCTCCCTCATTTTATATTCCTGTACACTGGCAGAAGCATTGACTGCCTGCCAGGCAGTTAAATACAGTGTTCTGAACAGATACAAAAATCAGGACAGCCTAATATGGATCTTTGAAGTCCTGCGGCCCTGACGATATCGGTTTGTTTTATGATATTTTATATATGTTGGCTTAAGTTAAAGTATAGCATACTGATTGTTTTTGTCAATCTATGATTATCTTTTGCCAATGGATTTTACGTGGGATAAAGTCACCCAAATATTGACATAGATTCATACCCTTGTTAAAATGGAAACGTAATAGCAGTATAAGGACGATTTGGGAGGAAGTGGGATATGTACCAGTGCCATATTCATTTTTACTTGACGGGCAGCCAGTGTGATGCCTTTGAAACCATTAGGAATACACCGCCTCTTGCACATTTTACCCATGAATTTTCCGATAGTGGCAGCCCGGAGAAGGCGCTGGCAGCTGGGGCAGATGTGATTTTGGCAAATTTACAGAATATGGACGTAAAGGAAACGCTGGGATTTCTTCTTAACCATAAGAAAGAAAAAGCCCGGCTTATTTTGCTTGCGGACAAAAGCCAGGTAACGCTTTTGACAGAGTTTCTGCGGGAAATCCAGGATATCTGGATCATGCCTATGAAGGGGGAGGAGGCTTCCTTCCGTTTCTCCAGGTGGCAGCAGGAATATAAGATGGGCAGGGACTTCTGGCAGGCTGGGCAATATCTTGATGCAGCCATCAATAACAGCCCGAACCTGATCTGGTACAAAGATAAGCAGGGCATTCACCAAAAAGTCAACGATAGTTTCTGTAAGACGGTAAATAAAACCAGAGAACAGGTGGAAGGGCAGGGGCACGCCTATATCTGGGATGTGGAGCAGGATGACCCTGCCTGTATTGAATCAGAGCTTGAGGTGATGGGAAGCAGGCGCACCTGTGTATCGGAGGAGACCATCAAAGCTGGGGACAGTACAAGGACACTGATGACCTATAAATCCCCTCTGTATGATGTGGATGGCAGTGTGATGGGGACTGTGGGCATAGCCATAGACGTGACCCAGGAGAGGGCCTATGAGCAGGAAATCATCAAAAAGAACCACACCCTGGAAACCATTTTTAAAACCTTGGACTGTGGGGTAATGCGCCATACCGTGGACGGCTCCCAGATTTTGGGGATCAACAGGGCGGCGCTGAAAATTCTGGGATACCAGTCCCTGGAAGAACTGGTGGCGGACGGGTTTGAGTTTATTGCGGCAACTGTGCTGGAGGAAGACAGGGAAGGGCTGAGGGAAAGTATCCAAAAGCTGAAAAAAGAAGGGGACAGTGTCAGTGTGGAGTACCGGGTACGCCATAAGGACGGGGAAACCCTCCATGTGATGGGCAATATCAAGCTATTACAGGAAGATGGGGAATTAATCTACCAGCGTTTCCTTCTGGACTGTACCGCCCAGAAAAGGCAGGAGGAAAGAAACCAAAGGCGCCAGATGGAAATGGTACAGGCCCTCAGCATAGACTACAGCATGGTCTGCTATTTTGACCTGGAAAACGGCATGGGGATCCCGCTCCGGAAGGGGGAAAATAACGGAAAGGAGTTTGACGCTATTTTTGACGGGGTAATCCAGTTAGAAGGGAGTATGGAGCGGTACATACAGGAATTTGTGTTTGAAGAGGACAAAGACCTTATGCGCCGGGCAGTTTCCAGGGAAACCCTGAGAAAGGGGCTGGAGGGAAGTCAGATCCTGTATACCAACTACCGTACTTATGGGAACGGCACTATAAGATATTTCCAGATGAAAGCTGTGCAGGCAGGCACTGGGGACGGAAATTATGGGGTAGTCTTGGGCCTTCGCAGTGTGGATGAGGAAACCCGCAAGGAGATGGAACAAAAGGCATTGCTGGAGAACGCCCTTTTACAGGCCAACCGGGCGAGCAAGGCAAAAAGTGTTTTCCTTTCCAATATGTCCCATGATATCCGGACGCCCATGAATGCCATTGTGGGCTTTACCAACCTGGCAATATCCCACAGCGGCAATAAGGAGCAGGTGAAAGAATATCTGAAAAAGATTAAAACTTCAGGGGACCATTTGCTGAGCCTGATTAACGATGTGCTGGATATGAGCCACATTGAAAGCGGCAAAATCCACCTGGAGGAAAAGCCCTGCAGCCTGCCGGACATTCTCCATGGGCTGCGGAACATCCTTCAGGCGGATATCCATGCAAAGCAGCTTGAACTGCAGATTGACACTGTGGATGTGGTGGATGAAGAGATTTACTGTGACAAACTGCGGCTGAACCAGGTGCTCCTTAACCTTTTGAGCAATTCCGTCAAGTACACAGGGGCGGGGGGAGCCATCAGCGTGAGAATTACGGAAAAGCCAGGGAAGGCGGCAGGCTATGCCAATTATGAATTTGTCATCAGGGATACCGGTATCGGCATGAGCGAGGAATTTGTAAAACATATTTTTGAACCTTTTGAGAGGGAGAAAAATTCAACCATCAGCAAAATCCAGGGAACCGGCCTTGGGATGTCCATTACAAAAAATATAGTGGATATGATGAACGGCACCATTGAGGTGGAAAGCCGTCTGGGGGAAGGTTCAGAGTTTGTTGTGTCTTTTCCTTTCCGTATCCATGCAGGGCAGGGGGAGGTGCCGGATATCCAGGAACTCTGCAACTGCCGTGCACTGGTAGTGGACGATGATTTCAACACCTGCGACAGTGTATCTTACATGCTGGGGCAGCTTGGCATGCGGGCGGAGTGGACCCTTTCAGGAAAAGAAGCCGTGCTCCGTACCCACCAGGCAATCACGCGCAGGGATGAATACTACGTTTATATTGTGGATTGGCTCCTGCCGGATATGAATGGGGTTGAGGTTACCCGCAGAATACGGAAAGAAACGGGAAAGGATGTGCCGGTGATCGTCCTTACGGCCTATGACTGGACGGATATTGAGGATGAGGCAAGGGAAGCGGGGGTTACGGCCTTTTGCAGCAAGCCTTTGTTTTTGTCGGAGCTGAGAAGCTGCTTAAGTAATGTGATTAAGCCCGGCGGGGCGGCGGAAGCCCAGAAGAAAAAGCAGGCGGCGAAGCTACGCACAGGCCGCATCCTGTTGGCGGAGGATGTGGAACTGAACCAGGAGATTGCCACAATGATCTTAGAGGATGCCGGATTCCAGACAGAGATTGCCGGAAACGGGAAAATTGCCGTGGAAATGCTGAAAAAATCCAAACCGGGATATTACCAGCTTATCCTGATGGATGTGCAGATGCCGGAAATGGACGGCTATGCAGCTACCAGGGAAATCCGCAGCCTGGAGGACGAAGGGCTGTCATCCATCCCGATTATCGCTATGACAGCCAATGCTTTTGAAGAGGATAAGCAGGAAGCTTTGAAATCCGGGATGAACGGGCATATCGCAAAACCTATTGATATCAAAAATCTGTTTGAAACGCTTGATATGGTGTTAAGCTGATATTATCCTATTGTAATATTACCCTATGGGATACATCCCATTGGAAGAGGGAATATTTTGGGGTTCAATGACTGGTATACAGCAGAAAGGCAGGAGAAAAATGGAACTGACAAATATTAAGGAGTTATTTCGGGAAAAAGAAAAATCAAGAGCTACAAAGGGCATGGGCCTGGTCAAAAAACTTTTGAAATGCACTTTTCATTTCTTCGTTTCCGTTCCAGTGTAGCAAGAGTAGAATGATCGCGGCAGTTCAAGAGGCGAACAGCGTAAATCTACTTCTTCTGATTCGTTTGCTGGACAAATATGCCTTTTTGATTTTCTTATATAAATTTGCTATAATTATTACAGAAATCAGGAAAAAACATGATTTTAAATAAAAATAAGGAGAGATTATGACAATGACCACTGTTCCCAATTAGAATATAGTTATTATTCATAGTGATAAGCCGGAAAAGAATTTTTTGCAGATAAAAAATGAGAATTGGATGGAATTTAACAGGAAACATGGCCCGTTTGCTTTACAACTCTACCTTTACTTTGCAAAGAATAAAGACGGGTACGAGTTTGCACTATCACAAAAAGCCGCAGAAGAAGCCGGGATTAAAAAAACTTCATACCATAAATATCTAAATTATTTAATTGATGAAGGATATTTAGTATGGCGTAGAGGGAATACTTATGACTTCTATGAAACGCCGCACAAACCGAAAAAGAAACCTGTGCAGAGTTCGCCTTCTGGCGAATTGGACAGTTTGCAAGACGAACAAGAAAGTCCGCCAAACGATTTCCGCAGTTCTCCCAACGGCCAAAATTTTCCGCAACTCAATAGAGAAATAGATAATATAGATATAACAGATATTATAAATATAGGGGAACACACACAACAAAAGGTGCAGACAGGGGAGAAAACAGGGTGGGTAATAAATGATTTTAAATTCTAAAAACAATCCTCCCCTGTCAGCACCGAGATAAAAAGTTAAGCTGCCTCTTTATACCCTTGACATTCCTCTGCTGTTGCTTTGATAATCGGCTCAATGTCTTTAATAACCTCAAAATCCCGATTGAAATAATATAGCGGGTTCTTGCGGATATTAGGGAATTGCGCTTCAAACCACCGCCGTACCGCCGCATAGCGGCTTGTCTGCACCAGTCCCGCACCATTGCGGATATAGTTATAGACTTCCATCAATTCATCACGCTTGGGCAGGAGATTGATAAACCGCTCCATATTCTCATAGGTCAGTTGCTTGTATTGGTTGCAACGGAATACTTCTCCGCTCTTGGTACGATATTTGATAGGGGATTTGTGAGTGCGGCGGGACACCTTTAAGCCTGGAATATCATGCTGTAATTGGATATAAAGAGAGTATTCGGGACTGGCGGGGTCGTTCATAGCTTTTTCAAAGGCCGCAGTTACAATCAAAGTCTTGGTTACAGGATTGATTTTATAATTGCCCTTGTAACTGATTTCCGTTTTCATTTTCTATGTACCTCCTTACGCCGCCGCGCCAGCCTGGGCCGCCGCATTCTCAATCGCTCTTGTTGCTTTGTCCATGTCAAAAGGTTCGTCCGTACTACTAAACCGCTCGATGAACCAGCGTTTGACACGGGGGTAAATGCTTCGATTCATACTTTCGGCGGCGGATTTGACTGCCGTATACTCTATCATAATTTTTTCTGCATCAGTCTGAATTGAAATGTACTTTTCAATAAATGTGAAGTCAAGCTTCTTGTAGGTCTGTTTGCTCTTGTTCTGTTTAACTTTCTTTTCGACAACCTTAAAACGGGGATGAGCCTCCACCAGTTCGCACAGTTCCTTGTACTCGTCGCTGTCGCAATACTTTGCTTTGTTGAGGCTGGCTTTTGTGCCGATGATCTGCTTGTTGATAAAATCAACAGTGAAACGGTTATACATAGTGTGTCCTTTCTGCGCTCTGGGCGCGGGGCGGTAGGTCGCCACCCTATTTGTTTTTGGAGGGCCGTCCCTCATGTTCTGAACGCAGTATAACAAAAGTCCTCTCCATATATAGCGGAGAGGACTTTTGCCTTTTTCATTTATTTTCCGATTTCTTTTTGCTCTTGATTTGTTCAGAGATGTGGGAAAGATGTGCAAAGATGTTTGAAGCGAAAAGAAAGATGGGTAAACAGGTTCATACATTTTTGAAAATGTATTTCAACGCATTCATTGACGCACAAGTATGAAAGACTGTCTCGCTTTTGTTCGGCATACGACAAAGGAACTTGTTAGGAAAGTATAAGAGAAAGGCACTGGGAATTTAGGTTTCCGGTGCCTTTCTATTTTTTAGATAATTTTTTAGCACCAACTGTATACTTTCTTTCTCGTCTTTCGATAAATGGCGGTAATTGCGGATAAGTGCTGTTTCCTCTTTTGTTGGCTCGACTTCTTCAACAATAGTTCGCTCCAATGGGGGAGTATGTCCAACTAAATAATCAATAGAAGTTTCAAAATAATCTGCCAGCTTTATGAGTGCGGATATATCCGGCTCTACATTGTGATTTTCATATTTGTTCACTGATTGCTGACTTGTACCCATAACATCCGCAAGTTGTTGTTGGCTTATCCCCCTATTTATTCGCAATTTCCGCAAGTTTTTCACCATACAATCACCTCACACTCATAGTAACAACCTGCGCGTGTGATGTATAAGTCTTTTTGGTTGTTAAATGCTATTTACAACACCTTTTAGTTGTGATATACTGCATACAGCATCCAAAAATATAGAAAGGAGAAATTAGCATGGGCAACTATATGGGGACAAGTGAAACGGCTGAGAAATTGGGACGTTCGCAAGCTACAATTTCAAAGGCGTGCCGGGAGGGGAAAGTCATAGGGGCAGAACAGGACGGGACGGGAAAGCCATGGAGGATTCTCGCAGATACGCCAAATCGGTTTATCAAGGATAATTGTAGGGGGTAGATTATGAACAAATCAGCTACAAAAAAGGTGTTTCTTGTTATAGCCATAGTATTCTACATTGTTTCAGGGGTCATGCTCTATAAAGGGTATGACAAAATGACCAATTACTACAATTCAGAATATTCCACTTCACGCAACGTAAACGCTTATGTAGGGGGAGATGCCTATAACTACATCATTAACGGGAATTATGCTACAGGTTTCTTTGTTCTTGCAACAGGATTTATAATTGCAGGTACGATTTGCCTGTGTAGTGGAATAATTGTCGGGCTTTCAAATGGAGCTGACATACGAGCCCAAATTGCTGACTCACAAAGCGACCAATGATAAAGGAGGTACACCAACCATGGGAATGCAACCGAAAAAAGCTGTTAAAGAGGAAGCAACTGCAAAGAAAAAGGCAATTTCATCTAAAATGATTGTTATTGTCGCGTTCCTTTTAATTGTTACTAGTATTGTTGGATTTATCGTATATCAGCATTATCAGACCGCAAAAATGGAAGCGGCAAGATTAGAAGATGCATACCAGAAAGCCATCAATATCAAGGAATCTGGTGATTATGTAACCGCAGTGGACCTTTTTGTGGAATTGGGGGACTATAAAGACAGCGTAAGCATGATTCAAGAATGTTATGATGCGCAAAGTTTAGAAAATCTCCAAGTATTGTATCAAGCTATTGATACAATATATCAATTAGATAATAAACTGGTGAATATGGTTTCCACTGTTATTAGCAATGTGGACAAAATAAATAGTGCCGGTACAAAGTTGCAAACTAGAACCAACTGGGCAATATCTTCCCTTTATAGTGGTGGTTCTCATCGCGCTTACGCTAAGTGCTCTGCCTATGATTTAGCCAGCATAACAGCTTACTTTCCATCGGTACAGGTAAGCAAGGGAACCGTATATTACGAAGCCTATATTCCCTTATTCGGACAAGAAGAATCCCAAGAATTTACTGATAGCATACAATCAGCTACTTCTTTATTAGAAGAAATTGAGAATACAATTACTGACACCGAAAATTTGTCCGATATGTATCAGGAAGTCCAACAGCAACTGTTGTTAGCTTATGAAGCGTTGAAAGACTATCATTCTTTTGTTGCGAGTGAACCTACTGACTACGAAAACTACGATACAACAGCAACTCAAAAGAAAGCGGCTGTAGACGATTTTCTAAAAAATCTACCATCTACAGTAAAAACAAATAAATAAGAGTGCAATTAAGGGGATGCGACAGGACGAGGCAGTCCCGGTCTGCTCTCCCATTTTCAAAGCGCACAGGCCTAAAAAACCTGTGCGCTTTTCTCTTAACCATATTCGCTAAGTATTCGCAAGAGTATACCTTTACGAACACTCAAAAACTGCGGTTTTCAACCGTTCGCAAAATATGAGAATTATTTTACAAATATATTCGCAAATATATTGATATTTACGAACAGATGTGATACAATGCGGACAGATGAATGAAAGGGGGTGCAAACATGGACAGCCGCACATACTACTATGCCAGAGTGTCAAGCAAGGAGCAGAACCTTGACCGCCAGCTTGCCGCTTTTGTTACCCTTGGCGCGCAGGAGCGGGAGATAATCACTGACAAGGAAAGCGGCAAGGACTTAGACCGGTCCGGGTATCAAGCCCTTAAAAACGCGATGCTACGCCGTGGGGATACGCTTGTTATCAAATCCCTTGACCGTTTGAGCCGCAATAAATGTGACATTAAGAACGAACTGCAATTCTTTAAGGATAACGGAATCCGGCTAAAGGTGATTGACCTACCCACGACCATGATAGACTTACCAGACGGGCAAGAATGGGTTTTCGAGATGGTGAATAACATCTTGATTGAGGTATTAGGCACAATAGCAGAGCAAGAGCGGGCGAACATCAGATATCGGCAAGCGGAAGGGATAGAAGCGGCAAAGCAGAGCGGCAAAAAATTAGGCCGTCCCGCACTTACTTTTCCTGCAAACTGGCAAGAGGTCTATTCCTCTTGGAAATCAGGGGAGATAACTGCAAAGACGGCGATGAAGCAGACCGGAACAAAAAGAACCAGTTTTTACAAATTGGTCAACATGACGGAAAAACAGTAAAATAGGACACAGTTTGCGCGGGACACATTTCTTTGCTTTTGATTATAGGACAGCGGCG
>OFHA01000785.1_pt1 | contig 25704 bp, 21 predicted proteins | sample 1521891 | NCBI WGS metagenome assembly OFHA01 (sample SAMEA3504089, study PRJEB24116) | mouse gut metagenome | biome: mouse gut; feature: mouse-associated habitat; material: faeces | place: Denmark | collected 2011
GCTTAATAATCTTTCAAGGAATCATATTATTATTTATTTAATTAAAACTATTTATATGTTATTATAATAGTATATAATAATACCGTTCCTGCTACTCTTGCCAATGTAATTGGTTTACGATGTAATAATAAGCCAAATAAAAAACCAACAACAAAAGCACTAATTGTAAAACCAATAAAATAAAAGCCTATTGGTTTTGTAATAAATCCTATAACATCTCCAAGCGCTCCTGCAATTCCTCCAATAATAGGACCATATAACATACCACATACAGCAATAGGTAAAAAAGAAATACCTATTCTTAATGTACTACCAATCATAATATTAAAATAATTTAATATTACATTAAGAGCAACAAACATCGCAACACCAGTTAAAACCCTTGGTTGTCTTAAAGTTTCTATAACTGTTTCTTTTCTCATAAATAGCTCCTTTCTTTTTATATGTTTATATGTATTTTGCAAAAATATAGCATATATTGTTTAGAAAAGCAATGTATAATTCTAAATTTTTTAAATTTTTATAAAAGCATAATATATTACAATAGTTAAAATATGTTGAAAATACAATATATAATATATAATAATACTGTTATAATAATATACTTTTATATTTAATTTTATATATTCACTTTTAATATATTTTAATATATATTACTTTAAATAAATTTGTTCTGTTGTTACCTGTTTTAATAAATCAATATCATGACTTACTGCAAGTAAACCAATTTTTCTTTTTTCAATTTCCTGTAATAAAAAATGCCATATTTGACTTTGTGTTATCAAATCTAACATGGTAGTGATTTCGTCAGCTAATAAAAATTGTGTTCCCTTTCCTAATGCTCTTGCAATACAAAATCTTTGCAATTCTCCTCCCGAAAGTGTATTCGGAAAGCGATAGAGCCATTGTTGTTGTATGCCTAATGCTGATATGATTTCTTTTGAAATTTCATTTCCTTCTGCTAATACTTCTTTCATAATCAATTTGGGATTGACAGCTAAATCTGGATGTTGCCATATCATTTGTACAGGACAATACCCTTTTTGGGACAAAGGCTTTCCATTCAATAATATACTGCCTGATGTGGGTTTGATATATCCAGATAATAATTTACAAAGTGTTGTTTTACCAAATCCACTTGGAGCAATGATTCCAATACGTTGTGTATTGTCCATAGTAAAAGATATGTTTTCTAATATCCAACGCCCTTTTTTATTATATCGAAAAAAAACATTTTTTGCTTCTAATAACATTGTTTTTCTCCTCCTGCAAAAAGACATTTTATAATGCTTTCTTCTTTTTTAAAATAAGGAATTTCATCGGTTATACATTGCTTTTTTGATTTTTTACAATATTGTGCAAATGGACAACCTTTTGTATTTGTTTGATAAATAGTAATGTTTTGAAATCCATTTTTAGGCATTGCTTTCCACAATGCTTTTGTGTAATAGTGATATAATGTATGTTCTGATTTAAAATTTTCTGCTTTTGTTACTTCCATAATTTCACCATTATATAATACAATAATTTTATCTGCTGTGGATATTGCTAGTTCTAAATCATGTGTAATCATCAATACTCCTGCACCCATATCCGCTATTTCTCTAAAATGACTCACTACTTTTTGTGCCATTTCTTTATGCAGTCCTGGTGTTGGTTCATCTGCAATGACTAGCTTAGGTATTTCCATAAGTGCAGAACAAATAAATACTCTCCTTGTCATGCCTCCTGAAAGCATAAAGGGATATTGATTGATTACAGAATGTTCCATATTATATTTTTGAAAGAGTTCTTTTACTTTTTGTAAATGCTTTTTATCTTTTTTTCCTTTTGCAACTTGTATACCTACTTTCATTAAAGGGTCTAAATAGGAAGTATTTTGAGGAATCAATACAATTTCATTTCCTAGCAATTTTGATTTTATTTCTTCTGTTAAAATATTTCCTTTATATTTTATTACACCACTACATATAACAGATTCTGGTGTAATTCCTATGATGCTATGTGCTAATATACTTTTACCTGAGCCACTTGCTCCTACTAATGCAACAAGCTCTTTTTCTTTTATATTTAAAAAGAAATTTTTTAATATATTTTTTTGTCCTGCTGTAATAGTAATATGTTCCATTTCTAATAGCATATTATACTCCTGATTTCTGTTCATAATATTTTTGAAAACATTTTCCGATATCATAAAAAAGCAATACAACAAATACTAATACACACCCTGGAAATACTGCAAGCCACCATCTGCCTGTTACAATATATTGCATACTCTCTGAAAGTAATATACCGATTGCTGGCTGATTGCTTTTTAATCCAAAACCTAAAAATGTTATACTGGATTCGTGTAATATTGTATGAGGAAAAAGCAATATCCACCCTGTAATGCATTGAGGCAATATATGAGGTATCATATGTTTTTGAAATAAATAAAATTTGCTTTTCCCTAATTTTTCCGCAACTTGTATGTATGTACTTGCCTTTAATTGAAGCAATTCACTGCGTATTAAACGTGCTAATGATGTCCAATGTGTTAATGAAATACTCAATATCACACCTTTAATATCTCTTCCTGCTGCAATAGATACTACAATCAATAATAATATATGAGGTAATCCCATCATAAAATCAATTAGCCATACAATTATAGTATCTATTTCTTTATTTCCGAAGGCAGATACTGTTCCAAATAATATTGCAATCATTGTACTAATACTCGCTGATGTCACTCCTATTAAAATACTGATAGAAATTCCTCTTAATGTTCTAAAAAAAAGATTCCTTCCCATCCAGTCTGTTCCAAAAGGATAGCGAATACAAGGTGATATATTTTTATTTGTAAAATCAGTAACAAGTGCATATTCTTTACAAAAATATCCTGCTATGACAAATGCACATAATACAAATATTATCCATATGATTCTTTTTTTCATGTATTTTTCCCCTTTAGCTGTATACGTGGGTCAATAATATGATATATCATATCTGCTAAAAAATTGCCTCCACAAACAAAACAGGAACAAATTACAACAACAGCTAAAAGTAAAGGCATATCTCCCCCTAAACCTGCCGTTACTGCAATTTGCCCTAAACCTGGATAAGAAAAAACTTGCTCCGCTAATATAGAACCACTCACAATTTCACTGATAGACGCAAATTGTAATGTGATTGCTGGCAGTAAAACATTTCTAATACCATGTTGCAATATAATTTGTTTTTTTGTTTTACCTAATGCTTTAGCAAATAATATATAATCACTTTTTAGTATATCATTCATTTTTTCTCTTGTATGTAATATAATATTAGGCATACCTACAATACTTAATACAAATGTTGGCAATATGCCATGATGTATTTTATTTAATAGTGTAACATCTTCTGTCATAACTCCTATTGGAATACTGAATCCAATAGGAAACCATTTTAACCATACAGAAAATATCATTAATACAATGAGTGCAAACCAAAAAACAGGTGTACTAGAAAATAGAATTGCTATACCTTTTATAACCTTGTCTAATATACTGCCCTCTTTTGTTGCTGAAATAATGCCAAGTGCTACACCAAATATACCTGACAACAACCAAGCAATACATAATATCCATATAGAATTTGTCAGCCTTTGTGTGATGACATGATATACAGGTTGACGGTATAGCAAAGATATACCCATATCACCAGAAATAAAGTCTGTTATCCACTCTATATACCTTTTTACAGCATTTTCATTTGTTCCCCAATAATTTTGTAATTTTTCTATTTGTTCCTGACTCATAATACCAAGTGCAGTTTGTCCGATATTTGTTTGTAATGGGTCTATAGGAGAAATTTCCATAATAAAAAATGCTGCTATGCTGATTGCTATTATCAGCAATATCATACGAATACCACTTTTTAACATATATTTTATCAATGTTATACTCCTTTTTTATTGCCATTCCCATGTATCTACATTATTTAAAAGTGACCAACCATGTCCATGAGGATGTATTTTCTGTTCAGATATGATAAGCCCCTGCTTTACAAAATATAAATGGTCAACATTACAAATCCATATCCATGGAATATCACCTTTTTGCGTAATGCCTGTTACACCATTCCATTGCGCTTTTTGCCAAAGAGTATAAGCCGTTTCTATATCCGTACTTTTTAATGCTTCGTCCATATAGCTATCTACTGTTTCATTATAATATGGAGAATATCTTGCATATTCGCCATTTTGACTATGATAGATATTGTATAGTTCCATAGGAGTATGCGCACCCCAACCCCAAACGAGGGGCTGTGATTGTGCTAAATCATAAGCAATGTCCCACCCTACACATTCAGGTGTTACTTCCAATCCTATTTGTTTCATATTATTGCAAAACTCTTCTGCAATACCTTGTCTGATACTATCAGAAGGAGGATATAATATAGAAAAAGCTGCTCTTATGTCATTTTTATTTCTTATACCATCATCACCAATAGTCCAACCTGCATCATCTAATATGGTATTTGCTTGTTCTAAATTATATTGTACCTCAGAATCTTTTTGATACCATGGTGTATTATCACAAATACTATAAGCTGGTGATGCGTAACCATTTAATACATTTGAAATCATGCTTTCTCTATTTAAAGCAATGTTAATTGCTCTGCGAATAGCAATATCGCTCGTTACATCATTGCCATATACTATGCCATCTTTTTGCTCTGCTGGTTGTGTAGGCAAATTGATTCCTCTATTATCTAATGATATAACAGAATATAATTCATAATCTGCAACAGAAATATCTGCATATGTTGCTGATGTATAAGAAACATCAGATTGTCCAGATTGTGCTGCTGCAAGAGAAATTTCTTCCTCCATAAATAATACAATCACTGTTTTTATTTTTGGCGCATTATCATAATAATTAGCATTTGCCTCTAATATAACCTGCTGTCCCTTATCCCATTGTTTTAATATATATTTTCCAGAGCCAACAGGATTTTCTCCATAATCAGAAGTATATACGTGTTCTGGTACAATTCCAACTAGTGCCATGGTATAAGACCATACTGAAAATGGTCTTGTCATATGAAACACAACTGTTTTTTCATCAATCGCCTCTGCATAATCTAACATTGTAAAATCATTTACAGAACTATTTTGTTTGCAAGTATTATATGTAAATGCAACATCTTCTGCTGTCAGCTTTTCTCCATCTGTAAAATAAGCATCTTCTCTTATTGTAACAGTCCATGTCATGCCGTCCTCACTTACAAAATAATCTGTTGCTAAATCATAATCAATTTGCAAATCATTTGTTGTAATAAATAATGTACTTTGTATTAATGGTTCATGTGTATGTTCCCCTGCTCCCCAACCATAAACAGGATTAAAACCGTATTCTGGCTCAGAAGTAACAGGCATTGTTACAACAACAGTATCTTTTTTTGCTATGTTTTTTTTCGTTTCTACATTTGTTTTACACCCTACTAAAACAATCAGCAATATACAAACTAAACAGAATACATTTTTTCTCACAAAGTTTCCTCCTTAGTAATGTTTAAAATATATCATAGTTTCTATTATACTACTTAGAGTAAACTTGAAGTCAATAGAATTTACTTTTAATTTTTAACTTTCTATAACATTTTGAATATGTTCTATAAAAATTTTACGTATATAAGGATATTCTCCTAAACCTTTTAATATTGTGTGAACAGTATATCCCTTTGATGTTAATTTCATTTTCCAAGTATTTTCATCATCACCGCAAATATCATGATTAGCATGGTCACCCGCTACAATCATAAATGGTGCAATGTAAATTGTATTAGAATCTATTGTATTTAATTTTTTTATAATCGTTTCCATATCTGGATACCCTTCTACTGTGCCAACAAGTACATTTTGATAACCATTTGCACAAAATCTATAATTTAATGCTGCATAAGAGGCATCTGCAAAATGTTCTGTACCATGACCAATTAACAAAAGCACATCTTTTTGATTTAATTGCGTATTTTCTTCCATGACTGCATTGACCACTTTGTCATAATCTTCAGAAGATGATAACAAAGGTGTACCATATTTTATATTTGGTATGATTTTTTCATATGGCTTTATCATAGCAATCATTTTTTCATATTCTATACCATGCATAATATGTGTTGGTTGACAAATAACAGTATCATAACCTTGTTGTACAATTTTGTCCATCGCCTTTTTTACAGTATCAATTTGAATATTATTTACTTTTTTTAATTTGTTTATAATGATTTGACTGGTAAAAGCACGATATATTGTATCATATTTATAAACATTTTGTATTTCATTTTCTATTGCTGTGATTGTTTTTTCCATAGTATCTATATAGCTTGTACCAAAACTGACAACAAGTATTGCTCTTTTATTTGTTTTCAAATTCATTCCTCCATGTTAATTCTTTTTGTCAAAACTGCTTAAATCATGCCCTTTTAATGCAGCAGCTAATAATTCAGGTAATCTTTCTGGAACACAAGCAAAACAAGGTATTTCTAATTTTGCAATTTTTTGTGCCATGCTTGCACTATAATAAGGTTTTCCTCCATCTGCTATAGCAAGAAGACTAATCACTATTACACCTGACTGCTTCATATATTCTAATTTTTTTAATAGAGATGCTTGATTCCCACCTTCGTCTAAATCAGAAATTAAAAAAAATAGCGTTTTAGAAGGCGTTTCAATAAATTGCTGACAATATGCAACAGATTTATTGATGTCTGTACCACCTCCCATTTGTATGCCAAAAAGTAAATCTACTGGGTCATCTGTTTTTTCTGTTAAATCAATTACAGAAGTATCAAATGCTACAATTCTTGTTTTGATGGCGTTCATACTCGCTAATATACACGCCATAACAGAAGAATATAATATAGATTCTCCCATAGAGCCACTTTGGTCAATATCTAATATCACTGTCCAGTGATTTGTTTTATTTGCTCTGTCAAAAAAATAAACCCTTTCTGGTATAATTGTTTTTAAATCAGCATTATAATTTTTTAAATTTTTTGATATTGTATATTTAAAATCAATGGCAGATGCTAAAGGTAAAGGAGAATGAGAATGTTTATTTAATGCTGCAGTTACCGCTCTTTGCATATCATTTGCAAGCATAGCATTGATTTGCTCTACAATTTTTTTAATATATATTCTTGCACTTGCTTTGGAACGCTGTGGAATTTGGTCTTTTAATAAAAGCATTGTCGTCGCCATATTGATATCTGGTTCTAAATTTTCCAATATTTCTGGCTCCATAAGCAGTTGCTTTAAGCCTTTTCTTTCTATAGCATCATTTTGTATTACTGTTACAATATCTTTATCAAAAAGTGAACGAATATCTCCTAACCATTTTGACAATTTGGGGGAAGAAACAGTATTTCCTGCTCCTTTTGCTGACAATGCTTCTCCTGCTCCGCCACCATAAATGCTTGCTAGTGCTTCATCCATAATAAATTGTTGTTCTGAAAGCGTAAATTCATTCATATCTGAAAATTGTTTCTGTGTGTCTTGCCCTAATATCAATCTCCAACGTGCTAATTTTTGTTGTATTTGTTGCTCTGTTAAATTTTTCATTATATATCACCAAAATCAAATTCATCTAATTGTTGTAATGTGTCTTGTTCTATTTCTGTTAATGTATCGTTTAATACTTCACTTACTTGTTGTGTGTTAAATTGCCATATCTCTCCTAAATTTTCAGCAATATTATTTCTTTCTGATGCTGTAAAATAACAAAATGCTCGTCTTAAAAATACTAATGCTTTTTTAAATTCTTCATCATTTAATGTATCAATATAATCTGAAAGCTGTTCCCAAATACTCAAACGACTAATTAAAGCATATTTATTTTTTAATGCAAGTCCTTCAAACCATGCTGCACCTAAATCTGCTGGTATGCCATAGGAAAGTCTTCTTTTCATTTCCTCTGAAAGCATTTGCTGTGTCATTTCTCCTCTTTCTAACAATATCGCAGTAGCAAAACCAGATGCCTTTGTATTTAAATCATCTCTATTTGATCCTTCTGTTAATCCTGCAAGCCATTGTTTATTATCTAGTGTATCATGATTGATAGATGCTAAATTAAGTAAATCTATAGCATTAATCATACCCTCTACTGCATGATTATCACAAATACAGCTTTTTACTAATATAAAACACGCTCTATAAAAAAGCTGTTCTAATATGGGAAACAGTGCTTTTGCATCAACATGGCGAATTGTTCCATACCGAATTACAACAGATAATTTATGTATGGTATTTGCAATATCAATTATAGAACTTTCCTCTACTGAAAGCCCTTGCAAAACAACAGATGCATTTTCTACAATTTGTGGCATACCACAAAGAGATGCCATTTCTAATATTTCCGCTGTTTCTGTAATAGAAGTTGCCTTTTCCAAATTTTCTTTAAACGAAAAAGCTGTCGCAATTTCTACTGTTTCCCCTTGTAATGCTGCTTCCACAATTTCAATTTCTGCTTCTGGCGTCCATTGTAATGACCATTTTTCTGCCCAAGTTGCTTTTTCTTGATAATGCTTTTGTTTTTGAGCAAAATGAATACCTAATACACAAATGCGATGTAGAAAAAAAGAACGCTCTAAATCCAAAAAAGCAGATTTTTGACTTTTTACTCTTGTATTTTCTCTTAAATCTAATTCCAATGTTTGCGTCTGCAAACTTTTATATTTTTCTAATTTTAAATCTTTCAATCTATAATAAAAATCAGATTGTATTGATGTTCTACTGACACCCTCTGGTAATGCTCCAATTTTTATACCGATTTCTGTATTTGCTACTGCTTGGGCAATTTCTGAAAAACTTCCATGCCCTAAACAAGTAATTGCTGCATCTCTTAAATCTTGCAATGTAGGAATATTGCTTTTTTTCATATTCGCTAATGTGACAGCAAGTCTGACAGCCTCTATTACTTCCGCTGAAGAACTCATATTTCCTGTTTTTCTTTGGAAATATGATATAGAAGAAAGATATTGATAACTTGCCTCTAGCAAATTATTTTTTTTCATTGCTTTCCAAAGTAATTCATAATAAGCTGGTGCTTTATTTCCTGCACCATAACCAGAACGAGCAGAAAGTCTATAATAAGAATATGGCATTAATGTATGTTGTGTGGGTATTTGAGGCAATGCTTTGATTTCTTCTTCTGTAAGTGGTTTACAATTTTGCAGTCCCTGCACATGGTATGCTCCTGTCACCACAACAATTTTATCTTCTGAAAATCCTTGTTTTATAGCATTATTAATTTGTTTTTTCATATAGGATTCTCTTAATATATTTTCTGCAGTTTCATATTCATCATATACAGAGAGTTCTCTCAATTCTTTGCCGAATAGATTTGTACATTGCTGGTAACTAATAGCATCTGTTCTATGCTCAAAATTTCTTTCCCAATAGATTTCTTGGTCCTGCTCTCCTGACTGTTCTGCAATTTTTTGATACACATCACTCATATTACTATATCGTTCTGTGCGATTTCTTTTTTGTTTTGTTATGGCAAGAAATACAGAAGAAGGTAAATCAATAAAGCGACATTCTACATTATGCTTTTTTGCCCATAGTATGGCTTGATATTCTGGAGAATATTCTGCAAAAGGATATAATATACTTTCTATGGGTACAGTTTCACTATATGCCATCATGGCAATAGGTGGAACAGATTTACTATGACAGATATCGTCCATCAACACTGTTAAATCAGAAGGTCCTTCTATCAATACTAACTCTGGCTTATTTTTTTTGAGTATCTGCAATATATGTTTTGCTCCAGCAGGTGACAGATGTCGTATTCCAAAATAAAGAGCCATTAGCGGTTCAACTCCTTACACTCTTTATATAATGTTCTATAACGCTCTCCTCTTTTTTTCATAACATTTTCTAAATACTCTTTCCATGCAATTTTATCCTTTTCTTCATCTTTTACAATTGCTCCTTGTAATGCTGCTGCTATATCATAATCTTCAATTTTACCATTTCCAAAACTTGCTGCTAATGCCATACTATTGGCTAGTAATGAAATCGCTTCCGCAGTAGATAACACACCCGTTGTTGTTTTTAATTTTTGTGTATTATCTAATGTTTTGCCATTTCGTAATTCTCTAAATATAGTAATCACATTTTCAATCAATTCATCATTTGGCATTTCTGCTCGCAATTCTAAAGAATTGGATAATTGAGAAATTCTACTACGAACAATATCAATTTCTGTCTGTATATTTGCAGGAGAAGGCAATACTACAATATTAAACCTCCTTTTTAAAGCCGCAGACATTTCATTGACTCCCTTATCTCTTGTATTTGCTGTTGCGATAATAGAAAATCCTTTTTTTGCTGGTAACTCAAATGCAAGTTCTGGAACAGAAAGCCTTTTTTCTGAAAGTATAGAAATTAAAGCATCTTGTACCTCTGATGCACAACGTGAAATTTCTTCTAGTCTTGCAATCGTTCCTGTTTCCATTGCCCTATAAATAGGGCTTTTTAACATTGCTTCTTTAGAAGGTCCTTTTGCAATTAACATAGCATAATTCCAAGAATAACGTATGTGTTCTTCTGTTGTTCCTGCTGTTCCTTGTACAACTTTTGTAGAATCACCATTTATTGCTGCTGCTAAATGTTCAGATAACCATGATTTTGCTGTACCTGGCTCTCCTATTAAAAGCAATGCCCTATCTGTTACAAGTGTCGCAATAGCAATTTCTACTAGTCTATCATTACCTATGTACTTTGGTGTGATTTCAATGCCATTTACTTCTCCCCCTGTAATGTATTTTAATACAGAACGAGGTGACATTTTCCAGCCTGTTGGAATGGGTTCTTTCTCTGCTGCAATTAATGCGTCAATTTCTTTTTGAAATAATTCCTCTGCGGGTAATCTTTGAAACTCTGTGTTTTCCATATTTTATACTTCCTTTCCCTCTGCTATGATTTGCTGTAATTCCTCTTTAAAATCAATATATTGTGATTTTGTGATATGTATTTTTGTGATACGTGATTCTAATGTTCCTAATAACATTTTGGCTCCTTCTACTCTGTCTTTTGCTGTAAAAGGTAATTCTTTTAAAAGTTCAATAATTTTAGCTTGATAATCTGTGTATAGAATTTTTGGTTTTGCATATTCAAATACAAGCATTTTAAAATCTGTTTCTCCTAATTTTTGTAATACATCAAAACATTGTAAACGATATTTTACAAATTCTCTAAATTTGCTACGAAATAAAGGAATTGTTTTGGTATCGTTATAATTTACCCATTTTTCCAATATTTCATATAAATAATTATGATTTTGACCCATATCACTTCTTCTTTTTGTTCTCCACATATTATTTTGTAGTTGTGTGAGTGATTTTATCCAGCGAATATCCATCTCTTTCGCTATAAAACGACAAGCATTACTATCTTGTATATAAAAATATTCACAATAATTGTCATAATCAAAAATGACATTATTATAATAAAAAGCATCACTATGAGTATAAGCGAAATTACTATTTTGTATATAATAATATCCATCACCTTTATAAACAATATGACCTAATATTTTTCTGATTGTTAACATAGTGATAGGTGATTCATCATTCAAATATTCTGCACATATATCGTATGTTTTTTCTGGTTCTGTTAAAAATTCTGCTACAAGCATTGCAGCTAAATATGATTTTCCACAGGTTTTATATAGATGTTTTATCATAGCAATATAATTTTCATTTTCACTTGAAAGTATTGTATGTATCAGTCTGTAATTTATAAAATATAATATTTGATTTAGTATGGTACCATGATTTTGGATATAGTCATTGTATTCCCAATCATAAGTAGAATACACTCTATTATGGTAATCATCTTTATAATAAAAATTTTTTTGAATGCTATAAGGAATAAAGTGTCTAATTGCTTCAACTTTATTAAAAATTTTATTCTCATTACCATATCTTTCTAATACAGATATTAATTTATCAGAATATTTATAGTCAATGGCTGGTAGTATATTTTGTAATTTTTTTAATACTTTATCTGTAACTTCTTTACCATCTATTTGTAATAATTCATCTAATAGCTTTTCTAGTTCATAGGCAAAAATATCTGACGCTTCTTTTGTATTGCAATTTTTTAAATAGATTAAATAGATTTGTGGTTTCTTTTTTGCTTTTTCAATCATATAGTCAATGCTTTTTTTCTCATTTAACATAGATAATGCTGTTAATGCTGCTGTTTTATATTTCCCTTTTTCTGTTTCTGCTAAATGGATAAGCAAATCTATATTTTGACTAGAATATCCTAACAATATCATTGCTTTTTCTCTTATAGACGGAGAACTATTCTCTAAAAGACTGATATAAAAATCATTTTCACTATCCTTTGCTAGTTTTTCCAAAATATTTAAACGTCTTATCATATCTTTGCTGCCCATAGCATCAAAATCATTTTTACAAAATAATACTACATTTTCTCCAATTTCTATCAATATTCTTTCTATTAAATCTGCTAATTCACTATAACTATCATTTAGTCCTTTTACTAAAAGAGGTAATATCCTAAAATCTTTAAAAAGTTCTTTTTTGTTTCGATAAACATTTCGTATGATTTCATATCTTCCAGAACCTTTTGTTGTTAATGCTGTTATAATAGGTTCTAATTCACTATATTTTATATTTGTAATGCTACCGCCTTCTAATACAGTAATTTGTTGCTGTTCTTCCTTTTTTACAGTATAATTCGTTTGTGTACATACTACTGCATTTACTAATGTGATAGCATCCATAAGTGTTATTTCTTTTTCTTTATTATTTTCATCAAATAAACATTGTATCATTTGGTCTATTTTAGACAATACAGGAGAAGATAACGCAATAGCATGAAATTGTTTCGCTGTCTTTTTTAATCTGAAATCTTCTGATAATAAATTTGTACCTGCAATAGCAAGCATATGTAATCTGTCCTGCAATTCATTTAATATTGCAATGCCCATGTTTTTCCCTCCCTATTAATATAATAATTTTAATATCGTTTTATCTGTTATAATGGTATGAGGTATAGCAAAAATTCTGTTGTTTTCATTATCATACATAAATTCACAAACAAGAGATTGTTGTTTTAAGTAAGAATTGTCTGGTAAATAATGCAATGTGTTTAAAATATCTCTATTCTGTTGCTTATTTCTTAATTCTATGACATCACCAGCAACATCCTCTAATATATATTGCTCTCCTACTTTACTAATATTTTCAAAAGCAATTAAATACACAACAGATTTTTCAGAAAGTGCATTTTTTAATTGATTTTTGACCTCTTTTACAACAGCTGCTATTGTAGTTTTTGATTTTTGTTTGATTGTTTTGTAGTCTTGTTCTGTTATGGCACGATATAACGCATTTTCCCATTTAATTCTTTTGTTGATTTCTCCAGGATAATAATATAGTTTTTCAATTTGAGCACATTCTTTTTCTGTATCATCTTGTTTAATATGTTTGATTGCTTTTATAGGACGAATATTTTCTTTTTTGGAAATTTCACCACTTTCTAAATCAATCCAATAACCTATATCTATATATTCTTTTTTTATTTCATTATAGTTTACATCAAAACTAAGCTGTATGAGTTCTGCATTTTGTTTGTATAATCCTATTTCTTCTAACTGACTAAGCTGCCAAATATATCCTATCCTATCATATAATGTAGAATCTTCCATATTAACTTGTTCTGTTTCTATTTTTGTTTTTAAAAATACTCGTGCTTTTTTAATTGTATTGTGTAATTCCACAAGTACTTGCAGTATTTTTTGATAATATTGCTTCTCCTGTTCTGCATTTTTTTGCAGTTCTTCCATAGTAAATAATATTTGCTGCATAAGTGCTTGCGGAGCTGGTAAATAATAATCCCCCATTTGTTTCACTAAATCTGCATATGTTTTTAAACCTTTCCCTGAAAGAGAAGCAATACCTGTTTGTAAAACCTCTTTTAAAAATCTTTCTGCTAATCCTAAACCTTCTAATTGCTTTTTCATTTTTTTGGTGAGTGCAGACTTATTTACATTCTTCGTTTTTTTAGGTTTTTCCGCATTTTCTTTTTTCTTATCTATTTTTTCTCTTTTTGAAATAATATCTTCTGGTATTTCACATGATGTAAATGTTTTTTGTGCCATATAATCAAATAGTAATGCTAATGCGTGCTTGCAGGGAAATTGCCTGCTTGGACAACTGCATCGAAAAACTGGCGCAGAAGGGTCTATAAAATCAGCCGATGTAATATATGGCTTTTTGCCACTGCCTTTACATTCTCCATAAAGCAATGTTTCATCTTCTGATTTGCTTAATACTACAAATCCATTTTTTTGTGATATTCTTTTAGCATTTGCTATGGCGGAAGCATTGGGTGCAATTCTTTCAATCAATTCTGTTGTAATAGATAACATAGCAAAATCCTCCTTTTGTTATTTCATATAATTACAATATACCACGTTTATTTATAAAAATCATAAATTTTATATTTTCTTTACAATTTGTTCGTATAAAACTATTTATTTACTATAATTATATTATGTCAATTATTTTGAAGCATAACATTAGTAATTACTAAACGAAGTAAACTATACCAATGTTATTATATAAATTATATTTTCCAATAAAATTCTGCTTTTTCGGCAAATACATTTATTTTTTCTATCATTTGCTTTACTATATACTTTTGATTTTCTAAACTAATAGAATGAAAATCATTTACTTTTTCACAAAATATATTGTTTTGTTTTTTTAATATATCATTTTTTTGTTGCTGTAATTTTTCAATTTCTATGTTAATGTATTTTATAGAAATTTCATTGCTTTCTGATATCGCTTTTATCAATCGATTGATTTTTTCATCAATTATATTGATTTCATAATCTTTTTGGGTAATGGTATTATTTTGTATCATATTGTACAATTCTTGTTGAAATGCTTGTTCTAATTTGTCTAATGAAATATATTCACTACTATGTTTGATGTAATGATTGGTTCTTCCTGTGCAAACGAAGTACCTTTTCCCTTTTGATGATATTACTTTTAAACTGTATCCACATATACCACATTTTAAAAGTCCTGACAAAAAAGTATATTTTCCTTTTCCTGAATTTTTTAATTGCTTATTATTTTCTAATTTATATTGACATTTTAAAAATAATTCTGATGGAACAAACCCCTCATGACAAGCTAATAAAAAATATTTTGTTTCATTAGAGTGTTTTTTGATAATCATGCCACCATTTTTTCCATTGAATTGCTCTATATTATTTTGCATAATATAATTTTTATATTGATAATAATGATAAATGTCTTGATTGCATTTCACATAAACGGGATTATGCAATATACGTGAAATGGTTACACTATCCCATATTTTATTTTTATATATCTCTGTCATTTCTTTTGCAATACTGCCTAAACTAGATTCTTTTTTTTGATAGTTTTCAAATATCTGTAATACTATATTACTATATTCATTGCGGGAAAGATAAGAAACTTTTTTACCATTATGTATCTTTTTCTGTATAGAAAATCCAAAAGGTGCTGGTCCTCCTGTCCATGCACCGCTTTTTGCTCTCATATAATAATTATCTGTAATGCGTTCTGATATAGTTTCTCTTTCTAACTGCGCAAAAACCATAATAATATGTAACATAGCCCTTCCCATAGGAGAAGCAGTGTCAAATTTTTCATTGATAGAAACAAAGTCAACATGATATTGACAAAGTATTTCCCATATTTTACTGAAATCTGTGATAGAACGACTAAATCTATCCAAACGATATACCACTATTTTACTAATTTTATATTGCTCTACATCTTGCAACATTTTTAAAAAAGCTGGACGTTTTATATTTTTTCCTGAAAAACCTTTATCCTGATATATTTCATACTCTCCTTCTGTTTCTGTTAGGCATTTCTCAATTTGTCCTTCTATTGATATGCTGTCTTTTTTTTCTACTGACTGACGAACATATATCGCTGTCATTTGTATCTGTCCCCCTTTCTAATTGTTGGTAAACAGATAATAATGATACTGTATGATTATGATTTGCATGAATATGTATTATTTTTTCCAATGGATTACTTCCTTTTCGATTTGTTATAATATTATTTATGCTATAAATCATTATAATATGTAGGTTTTACATACTTTCAAGTGTTTCCACGTCCCATTGGACAGTATAATATCCTAATTCTTGTGCTGCTTCTATCGTTTTGTTGTCATATTCTCCAAAAGGTGGACGGAATAACTCCATATTTACACCTGTTAAATCTTTTACTTTTTGATGTGCTGCTTGTAGTTCCTGTTTAATTTGTTCTTTTGAAAGCTGACTCATATGAGGGTGCGTTGCAGAATGATTTCCTAAATCATGACCTGCCTTCGCAATTTTCTTGACTTCTTCAGGATAATCGTCTACCCAATAGCCACACATAAAAAATGTTGTTTTTACGTCATTTTCGTCTAATATTCTTAAAAGTTCATCTGTATCGTCTGCACCCCAGTGTGCATATTGATAAGTACAGAAAATCAAATAATACATTCTATAAATATTTTTTCACATAGTAGAATATCTTTTTTATTATAATAATCAATATTCGCTTTATTGAACATCATATCAGTGTAAAAATTACCTGCTTCAAAATCAATCCAGTAATAACCATTTGATTCATATAACACAATATTGCCAATACCATTTTTAGTATGAACATTGATATGATATTGATGTCCAAATTCACTCATCTTTGCATTATCAACTAATATACCAATTTTTTCCCATTCACTTTTTCTTTTTAAATACCATTTTTCAAACTGTTTGAAATTTTTGTCCATATTTTTTTCACATCCATATTTATGTTATAGTTTACTATCATAACATAAAATATGTAAATTGACAAAAATTTAATATGATATTATAATTGTGATATGATATATTTTCTTCAAAAATGGGAATCCTACCGGCGGTTATAGCCCGCAAGCATTTTATGCAGAATTCGATTAATCCGAAGCCGACAGTAAAGTCTGGATGGGAGAAGAAAAAATTGTATGATGTTTTATGTATTATTTTCTTCTCTTAAAGTAAAATATGTTATAACAGTTGATACTTTCATAATAAATATACTCTACGGACTTTTTAAATTAGAAATAATATCTATTAAAACATCGTGCAATTTGAAAACGATGTTTTTTTATGTGAAAAAAGGAGTGTTTTTATGGAGTCAAAAACAAATATTTTAGCAACAGAAAGTATACCAAAATTATTATTAAAGTTTTCTGTCCCTACTATGCTTACACTTATGGTGAATTATTTATATAATATCGTTGACCAGATATTTGTAGGGCAAGGTGTGGGAATTATGGGCATTGCAGCTACAAATGTTTCCTTTCCATTTTCTATTATATGTACTGCATTAGCACTTTTAATAGGTGATGGTTGTGCTGCTCGTATTAGTTTATGTTTAGGCAGAAAAGAACAACAACAAGCAAATAAATGCTTTGGAAATGCATTTTTCATTTTAATATTATGTGGTGTATTTATTGTTTTATTTGGTAACTTATTTCTAAAAACATTATTGCTACTTTTCGGTGCAACAGAAACTATACTCCCTTCTGCAATACAATATGCAAGAATTATATTATTTGGATTACCTTTTATGATATTTAATGTGGCTTTTACTGCTATTATTCGCTCTGACGGAAATCCACAATATACCATGAAAGCAATGATGATTGGTGCAGTTATTAATATTATATTAGACCCTATATTTATATTTTATTTTGATATGGGCGTGCAAGGTGCTGCGATTGCTACAATATTAGGTCAAATTGTATCAGGTATCATTTGCATTTGTTATATTACTCGTTTTCAAAATATTACATTTCAAAAAAATAATATGATATTAGATTTTCATACTACTACAAGTATATTATCTCTTGGTATCCCTAGTTTTATTACTCAAATTGCAACTGCTTGTACTCAAATCGTTATGAATAATATGATGCGGTATTATGGAGCAAATACAATATACGGAAGTGATATAGCACTTTCTTGTTACGGCACTATGATGAAAGTATATCAAATTGCTCATGCTATGTTTGTAGGTGTTTCTTCTGGTACACAGCCTATTAACGGATTTAATTACGGAGCAAAGCAATATAAAAGAGTAAAACAAACCTATTATACAGCTATTACAATAGCATTGATAATATCATTTGTTTGGTGGTTAATATATCAAACTTTTCCAGCACAAATTGCAAGTCTTTTTGTAAGTACAGAACAAACAGACTATATTGCATTTGCAGTTTATTGCTATCGTTTTTATATGCTTGCCTTTTTTGTTTATGGTTTTCCTATGGTAACAGCCTCCTTTTTCCAAGCAATCGGAAAACCTATTAATGCACTTGCTATTTCTGTTTCTCGTCAAATACTATTTTTAATACCTCTTGCGATAATACTTTCTCCACAATATGGTATAAAAGGTTCTTTGATTTCTGCACCTATTGCAGATATTTCAACATTTCTGCTTGCAGTTGTATTGATATTATATGAGTTAAATCAATGGAATAAAAAAGGATTATTTCAATCATAACAAAATCCCCTTTTATGAGGGGATTTTTGTTTTTTAATCCATTTATTTTTGATGCATTTGCTCAATTTTATAACTGGATACGTTTTTTAATGTAGTTAAATATGTAGTATATAATGCTTTTGTTTTTTCTTGTGACATAGGTTCTTGAACAAGATAACACATCTCGAATACTTGACGTACCCAATTATAATAGGTATAAGAAATATTTTTAATTGCTTCTTGAGAAGAAACTGCTTTTAATTCTAATTCCATTTGTTCTACTTGTGCATCACAAATGATTTTGATAGTATCTTCTGTAACTTCATTTTTTGCCTTTTTCTTAATTAGTTTCCAAATTCTTTGATAAATCGGATTGATTTGACTGCCATATCCTCTGCAAATTCTTTCCCAGTCATTCCACATTTTTTCCATATTTTGACGAGGTACTAAATCATTGATTTCTTTACACATACGATTTAATTGTGTAATACACATTACAGCAACATCATCTAATTTACTCTTTATTTGATGTTCTTCCTTTTCTTCCTTTTTTTGCTCTGTTTGCGCTGTTGCTTTATTGGATATCGATGGTTCTGTTTCTTTTCCATCTAGTTTTGCTAATTCTCTTTCTAACTCTTCTAATGTAGGTTCTGTATCCCCTTTCCAAATGGTTTCATGCTGTCTTACTTTAGGCTCTGTATTGACTTCATTCTTTTGTATATCCTCTATTTCTTCTATATCCTCTATTTCTTGCTGTTCAGTTTCTTTTATGATTTCGTTCTGTTGCTCCTCTATATCATTATTCGCAATCAGTTCTTCTAATTCTTCCCATGCAGGTTCTTCTATTTCATCTGTTTCTTCTTTTAAAAAGGAATCTTCATGATAAAATTCTGTGTTATCTTTTTCCATAATATATTGCTTTAACTCATTTACAGATGCTAAAATTTCAGCAAGTGTAATGGCAATATCCTCTAGTATACTTTTTTCACTAGAATGACTTTTTGAACTTTCTTTAATATTTAACACACTATGTATATCAATGTTTTGATATTTTTTAATGAGTTCTTCCTCTTTTTCTTTTGTAATACTTTCTCTAAAATCTGCTATGACACGAAACAAACTAGACTCCGAAAGGTTTAAACATTCTGCGGCCTGTGCAGCTGTTAACACACGATTGCCAGCCAGACTATAATAATAAAATATTTTTTCTAGTGTTTCATCATCATATTTTTTTCTCACTGCATTTTCCTCCTTACAGAAAAGCACAAAGAATATTCTTTGTGCTGTTGGACATTAGTTTAATGTAACTATCATTGTTTCACTATTCCACTGAATTTTATTTTCGCTGATGCCTAAAATATATGCTAAATCTTGTACTGGAATAAAAATTCTGCCATTTTTGATTTCTGGTGCTGCTGTCATAGGTGTGATAACGCCATTTACATTTACAACATTATCGCCTATTTTCATACTACAAATACGCTGTCCTAAACGAACTACTACCGATTTTGTTTCATCGTCCCATTGCACTACTGCATCTGTGTTATATGAATTCTGTACTACCGCCCGTAAAGGTATCATAATAATTTCATTTTGTAAATATCCACTATTTTCTTGAGGATATTGTTCTGTTATAGTAATAGATACTGCATTTCTATCTATTACTGGTGTTTGTTGTTTATCTCTTGGTGTTGTACTGATAGTCACAAAATCTTTTATCAATGTAATAGAATCTGCTACATGGTTTCCTTTTTGTGTGCTTTGTTCATAAAAACCACCAAATACATTGTTTGCATATTCTTCACTTTCTTCTGTAATTAAATCTAAATCATAAGTACCATCTGCTAAACTGCCATCTAAATAAAATTTTATATTAGAAATTTTTATTTCAGATGCTTCAGAACTTGCCTTCTCAATGGTTAATTTTAATATATCTCTATCTGCTTCTATTTCTTTGATACGAATATTACCTTTTGTAACTTCTACTGTCGCACCATATTCAAAATCTAAACGGTCTGCTTTTAAATAAATTGTTTTGTTTTTTTCAAACAATCCTGCTGCTGGTTCTGTTATTACAATGTCTTTTACTTCAGCATAACGGTTTGCTGTATGCAGTCCATTTATTGTTGTCTTATCAATAGTATAGTTTGTATGGGCATAAGCTGTATTCCCCATAACCCCTGTTAGTAATGCGATGGATAAGACAATTGCTGTTTTTTTCATGTCTTTTCCCTCCTTATATTATCTGTTATTATTTTACTGTATTTTTCGACAAAAAGCAATGGAAGTCAAAGGGATTCGTTACAAATTTAATTCAAACATACAACATTTAGCAATATACACCTTAAAATAGTAATCATTACTATTTTTAGATATATTTTTACATTTCTTTCATATATTTTTCTATAAATTCATATTCATTTAATATTGGTATATCTAATTCTTTCGCTTTTTTATTTTTAGAAGAATTTGACGTCGTATCATTGTTTATTAAACATACTGTTTTTTTTGTAACACTGCCTGTTACCTTTCCGCCAAAATGCTCTATTTTCTTTTGCAGTTCTTTTCTATTTTCAAATTGTTCTAAATCTCCTGTAATAACAAAACTCATACCATTTAAATGTAATTTTTCAGTATCTTCTGTAATTTCTGGTGGTATAAATGTAATATACTGTAATACTTTTTGAAGTAATTCCATGTCTTTTTCATTATGAAAATATTGATAAATGCTATGTGCTATAATTTCTCCAAACCCATCAATGGCAACAATATCTTCTTCTGCTGCTTTCTGTATTTCTTCTAAATCATATTTAAAATTTTTGCAAAGTAATTTTGCATTGCTTAAACCTACATGATTGATACCTAATGCATATATAAAATGGGCAAGAGGTACTTCTTTTGCTTTTTGTATAGAATCTATCAGCTTTTGATAAGAACGTTTTCCGAATCCTTCCATATTTTCAATATCATTTTGATACTGCTCTAAATTAAAAATATCAGTATAATTTTTTACAAATTCCTTTTCTACAAATTTCTTCAATGTTTCCTCTGAAAGCCCTTCTATATTCATGGCGTCCCTTGAAACAAAATGAGAAAGTGAACGTATTTGCTGTGCTTGACAATTTGGATTTGTGCAATATAATGCTTTGCCATCTTTTAATGTACGTATTTCTGTTTCGCCTCCGCAAACAAAACATTGTTTTGGTATTTCAATATTATTCTTTTTTGTTAAATTCTCTGCAATTTGAGGAATAATCATATTCGCTTTATAGACTTTTATTTTATCGCCTATTCCTAATTGCAATTCCTCTAATATGCTGACATTATGCACACTGGCACGACTTACTGTAGAGCCTTCTAATTCTACTGGCTCAAAAACAGCAATAGGATTCATAAGTCCTGTGCGTGATGTATTCCAAATTACATTTAACAATGTTGTTTCTGCTATTTCATCTGCCCATTTAAAAGCAATAGAATCTTTTGGAAATTTTGAAGTTGTTCCTAAACTGTCACTATAAGAAATGCTATCATATGTTAAAACAAGTCCGTCTGATGCAAAATCATTTTGTACTACATTTTTTTGAAAATTCAGTACTGCATTTTCTATTGTATCCGCTGTAACTTCGTTATGCTCTACTACCGTAAATCCTATTTTTTTTAGCCAATCCATTTGACTTAATTTAGAATCATTAAAATCAATATTATCCGCTTTTGCTAATGTAAAAGCATAAAAAAGTATATTTCTTTTTGCAGCAATTTCACTGTTTAACTGTCTTACAGAACCACTACATAAATTTCTTGGATTTTTATAGCTTTCCCCTTCTTCTAATGATTCATTTATTTTTTTAAATTCTGAAAACGTAATAATGCCCTCTCCTCTTATCACAAGCTCACCTGTATAAGAAATTTTTAAAGGTACATTTTGAAATACTTTTGCATTATGTGTTACATCTTCTCCTATTGTGCCGTTGCCTCTTGTGACAGCTTGTACCAATTCACCATTTTGATATGTTAATACAATGGTTAATCCATCTAACTTCCAAGAAAGTATTCCTTTTTGTTCCCCTAAAAAACTTTTTAATTTATCAATTTCTTTTGTTTTATCTAATGAAAGTATAGGAACATCATGTCTTATTTTTGTTAAATTACTCATTACTGTATAACCTACTTTTTGAGTAGGACTATTTGCTAAAACAGTATTTGTTTGCTTTTCTAATTGCAGTAATTCATCATACAATATATCATATTCATGGTCAGACATTATTTCTTTATCTTGCTGATAATATGCATAAGCTGCTTTATTTAATAATACAATCAGTTCTTTCATTCTTTTCATTGTCAAAACTCCTTACTCCTCAATTTTTTTCAATTTAGAAAGCCCTGCCATAAATTTTTTGACACCTTTTCCAGTAAATGAAACTTCTACCTCAAAATCTGCACCTCCTGGAGAAATGGATTTTACTGTACCAATACCATATTTAGGAGCGCGTACTTTATCTCCTTCTTTAAAATCTAATACTATATTTTTGGGAGAAGGGATTTCTATTTTAGGCTTTACCATACCATAAGGGTTTGGTTTTGTAAATGTTGGTTTAATTCTTCTACTTGATTTTAAAGCATATTCTCTTGCTGCTTCAGAAATAGGACGTACTGGCATTTCAATTAGTTCTTTTGGTATTTCTTCTAAAAAACGAGAAGGTTCATTTGCTAATAATATATTTTTTTGTGTTCTACTTTTTGCATAAGATAAATATAATTCTTGTTTTGCTCTTGTAATTCCTACATAACATAAGCGTCTTTCTTCTTCCATTTCCTTCGCTCCACCACTTACTACGCTTTTATAAGAAGGGAATATCTTTTCCTCCATACCAACTATAAACACATAATTAAATTCTAATCCTTTCGCTGTATGCAATGTCATAAGTGTGACATTGCCATCGTTTTCTTCATAAGAATCAATGTCTGCTACTAAAGCAATATCTTCTAAAAATCCAGAAAGTCCTCCTTCTGGGTTTTGCATTTCATATTCCGCTGCTTTATTGATAAATTCGTTAATATTATCTATTCTATTTAATGCTTCATCTGTATTTTCATTTTGCAATGACTGCAAATATCCAGAACGCTTTATAATTGCATCAATTAAATCTACTACTGAAAGTGTTTCAGAATCTTGTTTCAAATGTTCTATCAATTCATAAAACTCTTGAAATTTTTTTGCTCTTGTTTTTAATTCTGGTATTTCGTCCAAATAATATAATGCATCATAAAATGTCATGTTTTTGGAAGCCGCAAAAGCATTTACTTTTTCTATTGAAGTATCACCAATACCCCTTTTTGGAACATTAATAATTCTTGACAATGCAATGGTATCAGCAGGATTGGACAATACTTTTAAATAACAAATAACATCTTTAATTTCTTTTCTTTCATAAAAACGTACACCTCCAAAAAGATGGTAAGGTATTGTTTTTTTAACAAGCTGGTCTTCTATGGCACGTGACTGTACATTCGCACGATACAATACAGCAATATCATTATAATTTTTTCCTTGTTTTTTGAGTTCTTCTATTTTTTCTGCAACAAACCGACTTTCATCATATTCATTTTCTGCTTTATAAATATATATTACATTGCCTGTTTCGTTCTCTGTCCAAAGCGTTTTTTCTTTTCTGGTTACATTATTATGAATGACTGAATTTGCAGCATCTAATATCGTTTTTGTGGAACGATAATTTTGTTCTAATTTAATGATTTTTGTATTTGGAAAATCTTTTTCAAAATCTAATATATTTCTAATATTTGCACCACGCCACCCATATATACTTTGGTCGTCATCGCCTACTACACAAATATTATGATATTTTTGAGATAATAATTTTATAAGCATATATTGAGATGTGTTTGTATCTTGATATTCGTCTACCATAATATAACGAAAACGATTTTGATATTTTTCTAATACCTCGGGATTCTGTTGAAAAAGTAATACTGTTTTATATATCAAATCATCAAAATCAAGCGCATTATTTTCTTTTAACATTGTTTGATACACTTGATATACTTTTGCATTTTGTACTTCTATTATATTATCTTTATCTATACTTTTTGCATATTCTGTCCAGCTTATCATTTCCTCTTTTTGTCTACTGATGACAGCAAGTGCATTTCTGATAGAATATTCTTTATCCACTAAACTTAAATTTAATCTTTTAAAACATTCTTTCATTAATTTTTTTTGGTCATCTGCATCATAAATGGAAAAATGATTATCAAAATCCATGTGGTGTATTTCACTTCTTAATATTCTGACACAAGTAGAGTGAAATGTACTTACCCAAATATCATTTGCATTTTCTCCTACCAATTTGTTTATTCTTTCTCTCATTTCTTTTGCTGCTTTATTTGTAAATGTAATAGCAAGTATATTCCATGGACGAATACCTTTTTCAATCATATGCGCTACACGTACAGTAAGTGCGCCTGTTTTTCCTGAACCTGCACCCGCTAATATCAATACAGACCCCTCTATTTGTAATACAGCTTTTTGTTGCATTTCATTTAATTGCGTAAAATTTATCATGATTTCATTTCTCCTATTCTTTTTTAAAACAAAAAAAGAGGAAGGCAGTATAACCTCCCTTTTATTTTTCATCTATTGTTTTATTTTCATTTTTTTGTTTTATTCGGTCTATTGCCAATTTATATCCATCTGTGCCATATGTTAAAGCTCTATTTACACGACTGATTGTTGCAGTAGAAGCACCTGTCTTTGCAGCAATTTCAACATAAGTACATTTATTATCAAGCATTTCTGCAACTTCCATACGCTGTGCAATCGCTTGTATTTCATGAACAGTACATAAATCTTCAAAAAGTTGATAACATTCTTCTATGGTCTGCATAGACAATATATATTGAAATAATTTATCTGTACAGGGGGTTTTTATTTTTGGATTCACACAAATACACCTTCTTTACATTGTTTTTCTATATTTATATAGTAACATTCTAAAGTGTTAAAGTAAAGAAGTTATTGATTTCTTTTTAATGCTTTTTTTAATTTTTGTGCATACATTCCCTTCAATTTTGCATGAATCGAAGGATACA
>OFHA01000786.1_pt1 | contig 25700 bp, 22 predicted proteins | sample 1521891 | NCBI WGS metagenome assembly OFHA01 (sample SAMEA3504089, study PRJEB24116) | mouse gut metagenome | biome: mouse gut; feature: mouse-associated habitat; material: faeces | place: Denmark | collected 2011
CTTTGCCCTTCAGTTTCCTCCGTCCGCGTCCAGATACATGTCCTCCGCCTCCATCAGGGCCTGGCGCAGGTCCTCGGCGATTTTTAAGACCTGCACATTATGGCAGGGGCCCAGTATAGCGATATTTACCAGGTTGCTGATGGACGTATCGACGCGTCCCGCCAGGGTCGCGTACATCTTCCGATAGACTTTACTCATAAAATCCGCCTCCTTTGGGATTACTATCTATATAGTAACTTTTAATAAAGGAATTGTCAACAAGGTATATTAAAGATAGTATCGCCATGAGGTGATATTTTATGACAAACAGTATTTTGTACGAGCGGGAATACGGCGCGGTCCGCCTGCGGCTGCAGGAATTTATGGACCAGCGCGGGATTAACCGCAACCAAATGGCCCGGCGGATCGGCGTCCGGTTCGAAGTGGTCGACAAGTGGTACCAGGGCAAATTGGAGAAAATGGACCTTGACGTCCTGGCCCGGCTGTGCTTTGTCCTGGACTGTCAGGCGGGGGACCTGTTGGAATACAGTACCCCCGACGGCGAGGAATAGCGATGTCGAGCACTGCGCCAGCGCGGGACAGGCCGGCGAGGCGATCCGGGCGGTAGCAAACAGAAACAGGCGGGATATGCGTCCCGCCTGTTTCGTCCCTTTACAGATTGGCGCTGCTGAAAGCGGCTTCACCAAACCATTCGTTAGAATATCTAAAGCGGGCAGTCGCCTGTCGATGGATGACTGCCCGCTAAATAATTTGTAAATCAAACAATATTCTCACCCAAAATTATTTTGGGCATTGTGGTTAAACACCTATTCCAACGTTTATAGAATTTTTCCATACCAAGTTTTCCCACTCTTGCATGAACTTCTTCATTTTCCAGCACCCAATACAAGACATATGTTACCTTACCTACATTTCTTGTAAGACGAACAGGTAATTCTCCCTCTTTAACAGCATTAAAATCCTTTTGTCGGTGGGTACTATGTATGCCCTGCCTTGTTTGTCTATCCACCCATTTTTCTGTGACAGCTCCATACGGTCTATCATCATGCCATAAAGCAGCTTTGCCCCGATTGACAGCGCATCAAACTGGCGCTCTGCAAATAACTGCTTCGGTATGCGGTAAAAAGTATACTGGCTGCTCTGTTTCCCATAAAAATATCCAAACTGCATTTTCCCTTTTCTCCTTCCCTTTAAATAGTGTCAGAATCGTCATATTCCTTACGGCAGTTATCGCCGGAATTTATTTGTGCCATTCTTAACCTTGCCTGTTCCCTCTGTTCGGCGCTTACGGTTCTCGGCTTATGGTAAGTAACGTGTGATTTTGGCATGGATTAGGTCTTATCTATGTCTGTCTGGTCTACCAGCCTGTAACTTTCCGGATAGGCTTCAACAAGGTAGCTGTCTGCTCTGCAACATTATAATTGACGATTGTTTCCATTTCGTATTTTGTTAATTTGCTCATAACCCCATGTCCTCCTTCTTAGGCTGTTCCCGCTTTTTTCTCCGTTAATTGTCGGCCTTTTTAATTGCTCCTTAGCCTTAGACAGCCGCTCCCTTATGGAATTGTCACGCTCGGTTCTTAGTGGCGTAAATAAGCTCTGTACAGCCTTTCTCTGACAGTCCAGACAGTTTATGTATTGCAGCGCCTACAATCTCTTTTGTAACAGCATCGGTAATCCTCGGCTCAATCTCCTTCAGGTTTTCAAGCGTGCCTTCCCTGCCATTTTCGCCAAACTGATAGATAAGATTAATTTCATCAGCGCTAAAGGACACCATTCCTTTTCCCTCCGCCTTTAATCGCTCTACGCCAGTGCATTTGACAGTATTCTTTGCACCCTCATATGAATCCCTGGCTGTTATCCTGCCATGCCCGTCCGTCTGCCGGACTTCCAGCCCGCTTTTTCCTTTCTGCTCCAGTACAAGCCAATAGTATTTATCCCTGTCTTTTGTATAGACTGCCCCCTGTTCCCCTGAATACCTGTCATTCAGCTTAAATTCTCCTGCTTTGTCGTAATAACTCTTAATTTTTTCAATATACTCCTGCTTCATGGTTTGCCCTCCTTATTAGCTTTTCTGAATCAAAAAAGGACTGCTTCTCGCAATCCCTTTTCCAGTGTGTTCCTGCCCATATTTTGTTTGATGTACCTATAACTGGCACGCTATATCAATCGCTGTCTGAGTTTCCCCAAACGATGCCGCCCAACTATCGAAATGTCCCAATCCCAAACGCTGTAAGGTATTGTACTGGAGATACCGCATATTGGTGTAAAGTTCCGTCATACTGTTGCTGATCGGAGTACCCGTTGCGAATGTGATTCCCTTCCCTCCGGTTAGCTCAGAGAAGTGTTGTCAAGTGTGTTTGTAAAATTATTTTCGATAAGAATCTGAAATTTTGAACATCAGAAGAAGAACTTCAATATCTTAGAATATTACGGAATGAACGCAACCAATAGAGTTACAGTTTACAAAAGAAGTGAAGAATTATTTCTATAATCATCATACATATAAACAGGCGGTCACGATGACCGCCGATAAAACTTACACTTTTGGAAAACCAAAAATCTGTTCTTTTTTTACCTCAATCACGCAAAACCATATTCATAGACTCATAATCTCCAATCCCAAAACACGGCCTTAGCTATTATTACCGAAACCCTTCCCTTGTCTCAATATTAACAATAAGATCTACATTTGCGTGTTCAAATTCATTAAGTTCGCCATTCGAAACATCATTATGCTCCAATTCATTATACCAGTCATACTGAATATAATGATTAAAATATCTGCCGCCTTCCTTAAATGGAAATCCATGACGAGCATATATTTCATTTCTTGCAAATCCAAGTAAATCTTCAAAACTATACTCTTCATCATACTTTAATTCGTATAATTCGTCCTCAGTCAGGTATTCATCTGCACTGTCGGGAAAAATAAATCCATCAGCATCAAAAACACTGTCCGATTCAGCTTCCTCCACCGAAACTCCAGTTTCAACTGCTGCCGCTTCCTCCGTGGCGGCCATGGAATCACTACTGCTTCCATCAGACAAAGCATCCAGCACTCCTGGATAATGGACTTCCATATATCTGCTAATCCAAGGGGAAGTTCCTGCCTGAGATGAACGAATAAGGTCTACTATAAAAAGTCCAATGAGAATAGCTATTATCCAAGTTGCTACCTTTTTTGACATGGATTTTACAGTATATTTTTTTCTTGTATTCTCAGCATTTTCTGTCTTGTCTTCTTCCATTTCCATCGACCTTCCTTTACAGTATAATCCACATCGCAGGTCTTAACCCGCCATTTCTGTTATTAACCGTATTACCGCCATCACTTATTGCCCCTTTGGAATCAACAATAGCAGCGTAGGAGTTGTTTCCGCCTGGTGTTCTCAACCAACACCATTCAGCTTTTATTCCCCCTTCCTTCGGAATCCTATCCTGATCAGACGAAAACAGTGTTCTCATTTCTGAATCACTTAGCAAAAAAACTGCATCAACAGTATTTTCTCCGCCGCTCGTTCCATATTCTGGGTTTCCATTATTTGATATCATTGTTGAAAATATCATTCTTTTTTCACGGTCATCAAAATCACATAAAAAATCTGTGTTAAGAAATTTCCTGACACTGCTATCCCTCCAGGTAATTCCAGTCAAAGTATCATTATATGCTTTTTGGCAGATAACCGTTTCGGTTATTACCAACGCCATATCCTTATCTACTCGAATAACTCTCCATTTATATTTTCCAAACGCAAGGTTTCTCCTTTCACCATTCTTTATAAGTTTAGGGAAGAGAAGTCTTACATTCTGCTTGGCATCCTTATAATCACCGAGCTTGTTATATTCATCAAGCGCAACCTTTGGATTACCTTGTTCCGCCTCCTTTTTAGCAATCAAATACCGCACTTCCAAATATTTTGAATGCGTGTCCTTATAGTTTCCAAGACGCTTAAAACAATCGCAGGCCCTTTTATATTTTCCTTCATTCACCAGAATTTTTCCATACTGATACAAAGATTCAGCGGCATAGTCAGCAGAATCTTTATAATCCTTAATGGCAGTGAACTGTTTTGCCGCCTCCTCAAAATTATTCCCTTCAAACATTCGCTTTGCATAACTATAGCACTGCGCTGTTACAGTTTTGGCGCGTTCTTGTGCATCACGATAATTTCCCAAACGCATGAATTCATCATAAGCTTTGCCAAATTCTCTATCAGAAAGAAATTTCTCAGCTTTTTTATAGCGTTCCAACAATGCTTTTGCCGTTAAAACATCTTCAAAAGAATCTTCACCTACTATTTTACTTGAGGCAGCAAGTATGTCTTTGAATCTAACATTATTTTGACTGGCTATCCACCCAATCGGTTCTATTACACCAAACGGACTGAATGGCGTTCCTTCTTCTGCCATATGACCCATCGCACTTGACGGAAAGTATTGCACTTTAGAAAATACGCTCTCCAAATTATTAATCGTATTTGCCATTCCTATTGAAATCATATAATTTCTGCAAGCTGTATTTCTCGCAATATTAATGTCATCATTGAATTTGGCTGGATTAGATTGGTACATTTTTTCAATCGCTCTTAATCCAATTTTATTTTTCACAGCTTTTAAGTCCGCTTTATTGATAATGACCGCAACTGGAATTTTTATCATTTTATTTGAAGAACGGTTACTTAATCTCGAAAATTGCTGTATAAATTCAATTATTACATCCTCTGCATTCGCTTCATTATCAGCAAAGCTGTTATCCGGTATCATCTGTCCATTCTTTTCACTCTCGTTTCGCACAGCCTTTATTGTTGTCGGATCAATAATAATCAAAACTCCATCTGTATATCCAAAATTCAGCGGATTCTGCTCATATACACCACTGATAAGCACCTCATCCGGGACATCATATACCACAAGGGTGTCTTTGAATCCATCCTCATATTTATGTACCATGCTATATGTAACAATAGAGGTCTTAGACGACTCAGATGTATTTCCGGTCATGAACATTTTTTCCAGTGCATCAAACTCTTCTTTTGGAAACGGTTCAATCTTAACATTATCCGCATTTCCCGTCATGCGGTACAAATGTTGAAAAGAAGCTAAAAATGCACTCTTCCCTGATGTATCCCCACCTATCAATTGAAGGGTAAATTCCCTGGCTCCCGTTGCTGCCAGTGGCTTTTCGCATTCTGGACAGACACTTTCAAGACGGGAACGGCCTGATATTAAAGAACATGGCAAAAATTTCCCACATCCGCATCTTGCTGTTAATATTCCCGTATCCCCAGGGACTAAATCCTTATGTATTTTGCCGCATGAAGGGCATACATATCCTGGCACTTTAAAAGATCGGTAACAATAGGTACAATGCTGTTCGTTTCTTTTCGCTTTATCTATCAGATTAAAAAAGGGAGTAACTATCAATGTGACAATCTTCAAGATAATAAGCAACAATCCATGTATAATACTTGCAATCCACAAATATATTGTTCCAAACACAACCCTGAACACCATTTCAATAAAGCCAATAACTGTTAAAGGTATATGTATAAAAGAAAGCAAAAACAGCCTTAATTTTGAATCCGATTCATAAATGCCAAGATGGTATGCCACACCAGCGGCACTAAGCAATAGCCATGTCCTGTCTGAGAGAAAGTTGTGGGCATCCCTATAAATATAACGGCGTTGATATTGTCCTGTCCCTCTGAAATAGCTGAATGTCAATCCGCTATTATATTTTTCTTTCCATTTATCCCTGTTAAAAAACATAGCACGAATTTGTGTTAATATAATCCCCAGTATAGACAAATAAAATGCGGCATGAATAATAAACCTCACAACTGGCGGCAATATATTCACAAAATGCACAGACATATTCCATGCATTCTTTATCCATGAAAAAAAAATGCTTACATGTTCAGCAACAGCAGATGGCATTGAATCCATTGTCCCCGACCTCCTATTCTACATCTCCTGCCCGTTTTCCTCTGTTTCGCTTGATTCTTCTTGAGACAAATTATCTTCATCCTGCATTTCATGGGCATGAGATCTGTTTTCATGCGGATCCTCTATCTGATAATAATCAGGATTATTCATTCTCTCATTAAACTCTTCCTGATCCAACCCCTCGGCTTCTGCCTTTTCTGCTTCGCGCCAATGCTCGTGACCGGCTTTATGCCCAAGATCATACTTTCCTTCTATAGGCTTTCCAGTATTGGCATCTAAAAACTGTCCTTTTTCATTTTTTTCAGCCCTTTTTTCTACCTCTTCACGGACACTTGCACGTATGTACGGTCTATGCAACGCCATAGTCAAGCCTCCTCTATATTCCTGCCGAAATCAAAGTCCTCAACCATTCGAAAACACTTCTCATCTTCATCTTTCTCAAATGCACTGTATTCCGCAGAATCCAGGTAAGGCCTTATGCTTTTGTCGATATCCAGTATAGTCTGGATATCATAAATTTTAATATTATCCGGATCATCTACATATTGCTGATCCTCTTCTCCCGTAAAAAAACGCCATCCACTATCGTTCCCTTCCCCTTTTTCACGATACATAAACCTTACAAGTTTTCTTTCTTCCACAAGCATTCTCGAAGCCATAACAAATCCAATATTTCTCATATCACTTCCTCCTATTTTCTGAATCCGCCAAATAATTTAGAAACGATAGAACCATCTCTTTCCTTTATTTCATCAGCTGCATCATCAATAATATTTTCATAATATTTGCGCATACTCTTGTCTGACAAAAGTTTACCCAAGGCATCCAGATTCTTCTTTTTAAGTCCAGAATTTACAATAGAGCTGCTCAAAATGCTCTCAAGCTTCCTCTTAGTTCTTGCGTTAGGACTTGCATAAATAAATTCAAGTGTTCTTTCCCATTTTTCTGGATTTGATTCAGCTGTCATAACAAGTGCGGACATATACTGTTTAAGAAAAATATCCGGACTCTCCAATAACAAATCAAGGATAAACCACTGGTCCTCTCTGGTTGTCTTAATCTTTAACAGTGCAGATATCAGCCGTGCAACATAATTTTTTGATAAAACAGAAGGAAAATCCTGTTTTATATACGGCTTCAAACACATTTTAACAGAATCTCCTTTTTTCATATGCAGCAAATTATCTATCGCTACAATATGGGCAGAATTTGTACAAACAGTGTCTTTCGGGAGGTTTTTCTGTATAGATGCTGCAAAAATTTCAGAGTCCTGTCCCTCCACGTTTACCCTGCCATCAAGAAGCTCATAGATTTTTTCCTTTGTTTTCTCATCAAAACAGGCTGCGCTGACTGCTCTTTCTGAAAATGCTTCCAGTTCCATTATGTTCTCCGCATCTTCAATATAATGGCGTACAAGCATCTGTTCCTTATCATACATACCATATTCTGATAAATCCCCGCATAATAAGAACATATCGTCAAGAGTCAAGCCTCTACCACTGCTTACTACAATAACATGGTCTACTACAGAATCAAAAATCTCTGGTTCATAAGTCTTAATACCATCTAACAAGAATTTAAGTGCATCATCTCCAACTACTTTTTTTAGTGTCAACAATATGCGTTTGTATGAGCTGTCCGTCATTGGCTTTTTTTCACATGATGTAACACAGTATGAAACAATCAATTTTGCCGATTCACCCTTCCTTAGTATATCACGGCATAACATACAATAGATCTCTAAGAAGAGAACAGCATCAGAAGAATCATATAACCTTATTACTTCAGCATATTCATCTGCAACTGACATATCCGTTAAAAGTTTTCCAACATCCTCAACAAATGGTCCTCCCTTAACTTCATCCCAAAAAGCTGTAATTCCACCCTTCTTATAATCAGTGAAAAACACTTCCTTTGCTCTGTCCCTAATAATCTCTGACAATCTCGTCTTCGCGTCAGGATCTCCTACCACGTCAGATACATCCCCTACCCAATTAAGAATAGGAAATGATTTTTCCAAGCTGCTTTTTATAAATTGACCAAGCCGGCAATTAACCTTTTCATATATCTCGGAAATAATATTCGTCTTATAAATCTTATATTTAGACAATACTGAAAGTGCTTTGGCATATTCTTCCGGAGAACCAAAAGAATCTCCGCATAATATTTCATATGCTTTCGCAAGTGCATTAAAATCAGCTGAAGGAAAATGAATATCGAATGATTGCAAAAATTCTCTCGAAAACCTTTCATGCATTCCATCAAAGGATGATATTATATTAAAAAATTCTCCCAATGATTCCATATTAAATTCTGCCTTCTTGTTTTCTCCGTCTAAAACTACATAAGGCGAATCATTAAGAATGCGCACCTGATTGGACTTGTCCTTTGAAGCAACTCCAACAATCATAGCCCGCAAACGGGTATGGTTAGCTGGAGAGCTTTGCTGTTGCTGTGAAAAGCTGCCATCTTCTTTCACATAATATATATTGGAATTGATGAATTTATCCATTCGTGTGGCAAATGGAATGTTTGATGCAATTCTTGGCGAAAATGCCAGTTCAATTGCACCTATCCACATTTCTATATTTTCCGATGATTCATCTTTTATTACAAGATATTTCCTTTTGTCAAGCGGCAGCAAAAATTGGCCAAGAATAAAAGCAACAGCTTTCTTTAATGCATCTGCCCTACCATCCTTAATAAAATTTCCTATTTTGCTAAAAGAATAAAACGGGCTTTCACTTGCTCTTATTTCCCTGCATTCCAAATCTGCTGGTTCATTTTCATAATAATACGCCTCATTATTTTCCCGGGCTGTCCAAACCTTCCTATCGTGAAAAATCTCAAAAGGATAAAGATATTTAAAATTCCCTATAATAGCATGATTCAAATACATACCCGGACGTTTTGCAAAATCCCCGGTCACAGACAAATCATATGGAATTGGATGAAAGGAGTTTAAGAAACTAAACCCTGCATCCGGCACAGCATAAAGATATGCATCATCCATAAAATCCGGTTCACTAAACGACTGCTTTTTCTGTAATGAATTCATAACAAGCTGCAGATCAACGATATCTTCTTTATATAAATCAGAGCAACAGGCATATACCTTAAACCCATCACTCAAAATCGGCTGACCAGAACGTAGTATATCTACACCATGTCTGCATCTTGTGTAAATCAGATCATAATACATAAAATCTCCTTCCCGATACCACTATACCAGTATCAATCTATAAACTTTTCTTCCTTAAACAGCCAAAGAACCGGATCTAAAATCCTATGAGGTTTTATGTTTTCATTTACAGAACCCTGTGTCTCAGGCGGTTCTCCGTAACTGGAAACCCCAAAGAAATAAAAATTTTTAAAATTCGACTCCAATGCAGCAATAAATGACCCTTCTCCAATTCCATAGAGCCAATCTCTGATTTCCTCATTTACCTGCGAAATCTCCGTCAGGTTTACCTTACCCCTGGAAAATGTCATACTAGGTTTTCGAACCACAGCTCCTGCCGGAAGTGAATCCAACTGAAGAATTGTATCAAATTTTGTCAGAACGACAGCAACTGGTATTGTCAACATCTTATTCGTATTTAGCCCTCTTGCTGCTTTTATGTAAGCAGCAACACTATTGACTATATCTTCTGCACTATTTGTATCCCCTTCTGAAGCTCCGGAATTTCTTCTCACATCAGGGTTAATCATCCTCCGAAGATTAGTGAGAATCAATGGATCCAATGTAATAATAATTGCGTTAGATGCATTAATGTATCCGCATATTGCTGATGACGGATCCAGCCTTTCTGAATGATCCTCTCCTGCTCCATCATAAATTGTAAATGTATATGTAGGCGTAGTGTTACTCTTTTGCCTCATCAGATTCTTAATCTGCCAAAGCTGGGGCTTCAGCCTATCTCCCAGTTCTGTAGGATCAGTCGGTCTCGGGGGGATATGATTCTCGTAAATATTTGTATAATTCTCCCTTTGGACATCCCTCGTGTACTTATTTTGTGCTGACAAGGCAATCCTCAATTCAGAAACCCGGCTTAACTCATGAAGCATAACTGTAATAAAATTGGTTTTTCCAGACGATGATACTCCTATAATACAAAATGGAAGGCTTCCGTCAGCATCAAGAGCACCTAGTGGAATAACTCCTTTTGCTTCTTCTGGTATTTGCTTGTTATATTCTCCACATTCAGGGCAAAGCCTTACCGTTGCCATCCTTCCACAATGCTCACAGCGTATGGAAGGTTTTTTCTTTTCCGCAGATGTCTTAGGATAAGTTGTCTCACCACAATCAGGACATACATATTTAATTCTTTCTTTATCATACTCACTAAAGCAGAACGGACAGGTAAACTTTCCGCGATTCATAAATTTGTTAAATATCCCAGCCATTGGAACCTCCTCATTGAAATATTATAGTTTTCCATCATATCCTGCGGCCCATCGCACAGAATATGTTTCATTATTTGAAATATTTTTCACAAACAAAAACACTTTTGTCTTTTTCTTTTCCGAAAAAGACAAACCGAAGCTTTCCGTTATTTTTAACTTTGGTCTATCATAAACTTCCTCACTAATTCTTGCTAATTCAACAGCAGAACTGTCCTCATCTGAAAGCAAATGTTTACCTCCAGGAGAAGCACACAAAACCATTTCCGGTCGTTTTCCCATTGGTCTATTAGATTCAATATCTATGGTCAACCTGCTTCCAAAAAGTGATTTAATGGCTTTCCAATATATATTTGCATCCAAAGGTCTGTTGAATTTCTTTTTACAAGGTGCTGAAATTATATCTCGCCCCTCAACTCTGTAAACAGAAAAAATAGTAACATAATATGCATCTTCATCATGCGCTGTCAGTTGCTTTGTAATTTCATGCCACTGCAAATATGTATCATAATCAATTCTATCCGAATTGCCATTTATGTCATTTTCTGTAGCCCAAGGAGCTTTTGTCATGCCTGGCTCCTTTGTCCTGACAATACAATACAAAGCAACAATATTTCTAGGTACATTATCCTCTAATTTTACTTTTATCTCAATCTGATGGCTTGTCCCTTTTGCAGTCGATCTTGTATTCTCTGAGATTGTAGTTCCATTTTCATCAATCTGTACAGGTTTATAGGTATTGATAATAAGCTCATTCTCTGACGGAATCCACTGTCCGCCGGAAAACGCTTTTACCCGAACCTTATAATGGTTATCGGGAGGCAAGTTTATAATGCATGTTTTGAGTTCGGAACGAGTATTCTGCACAACTTTCCCGTCAACCATAATCTGTAAGTCAACATTTTTTTCAGTGATAGACCATCCAATTGGGCAATGATTGTCTTTTACCTGTCCTCCGGTAATATAAAAAGAATTTACCACTGGCGTAGGCGTTACCGTAATTTTTTCTATATCACTGATTCCCAAATCACCATAATCGGCACTGACGCATATGGTATATGGGTTTCCATATTCTATATTTTTTATCTCAATGCTTTGATAAACATTGTCAGAAATTGTATACTCTTTTCCTTTATGCTGATACTTAACAATTGCCCCTCTGCTGTTTTCGGGCAGTCTCCATGATACAATCAAGGAGTTGTCTTTCTGTTGATTCCTCAAATCTAGAATTCTGGACAATACTCTAGTCCTGACGAATATCGGCTTTGAAATGCTTCCCTTTCTATATGCAAATAATGTATATGTATATTCATTTCCCGCGGAAATTGATCTATCATTGAAAGATGTATCTCCTCCTTTCATGAGAACTGTTCCGTCATTGATTCCAATAGCCACCGCACTTCCATTTTTCTTAACTAATACATAAGATACACCTGGCTCCGTAGACTTGTCCCATCTAATCACTACTGCCTTCTTGTCATCATCAAATAATGCCTTTATTCCTCTTACCACAACTGGAGGATTTCTATCCAAGATTTCTTTTGCAGGCCGAAAGTCCTCACAAATGTCTAATATTTCAAGACAAATGTTAATTTTGTCAGATAGCGGCATAGTCTCACAGGCTTCAAATCTGGACCGGCACCCTGACAATACATTTTTAATCTCCTTTTTTTGATCCATCAAATCAATCTGTGGATATTTTCTTACAATTTCTGCAAGAAAACTCTCTGCCGCCTCATACCGCTTACTCGTTATTAAAACACGAAGTTTCTTAATTGGCTCCGCAATTTTGGCCTCCTCAGATTCCAACTTTTTCTCCAAAGATACTGTCTGGCTCTGTTCATTGGGCTCAGCTATCTTTGCACGAATCAGCTGCTCCCTAGCCTCATTGAGTTTCCCTTGCTTTAATGCCTTTTCTGCAAGAGATATGTACTTTGAAAACAGAGCAACATTCGCAAATACAAAACCGCACTCTGGACATCTATTTAAAGAAACTAGAATATCCTTACCACAATGTGAGCATTTTTTATAAAACTCCTTGCCACAATGTCTGCATTTATTTACCTTTTTAGCTTCTTTAATGCTTACAAACTCCGAAACATTCTGGCAATTAACGCATTTCACTGAAAATGATGCTTTTTCCGGAACATAAGGGTCATCCCTAAGTCCTGCCTCGCTGTTATATATCGCAAGAGCTACATCGGAATCTCCAAAAACATCCGTAATTTTTTTTATACAAATGTCCGCAAATCCAAAGTCACGTAAATCCGATTGCACCGAATCCTTCATTATAGAAAATAGCTCCGTAAGTTCAGGACTCTTATACAGCAGGAATTGTTCATACGCCTTTCTGTTTGTCTCATTATTAAAAACATTCGTTTTCCCCGCCGTTGCAATTGAAACACATAATTTACCTAAAGGGTCATTTCTCATTGAATTTTTCTTTGAATACTCATCAAACAAATTTGATATATCCCTGGTAGACATATCTTTATATTCTGCTGCATTTTCCGGTTCTCCGCTCAAATAGGCAGCAAAACTGTACAAATCGTATACTTTAGTTAAATCCGCACCGTTTGGATTTGGATCTCTGCTTTCTCTTAAAATTGCAAGTTCACTATAAATTTTTTCCGAATTGGTTGGAAATTTAGGCATTGCTGCAAATGGATCTATATTAAGGATAGTAAATCCATAACTCCTGTAAGCATCCTCAATGCTTTCCTTGGATAAACGGGTATTCTTTTTTTGAGCCTTTATTTTTCCATTTGTTACAACCAGTTCGCTTTTACTAAGCTTCTCAAGTCTTATTGCAGACTCAAGTCGTTTCCTTGATGTTGTTTTTCTCTCATCAGCAAGTTCAGCAAATTTAGGAAGCACTTTTCCATCGTTGCTCAAGACTTCTGCTTTCACTTTCCTCAGCAAATCCAATTTCCCATTAATTTCGTCACGCTGTGCCTGTTGGGAAATACTCCCAAGCATACCGCCAAGACTTTTCTCCGCTTTTTCTATGGCAGCCTTAATCTTTTTTGCGGCTTTTTCAGCAGGATCAAACGATAGACCCGTTATATCAAAAAAATCGTATTCCGCCATATGAATTTATCATCCTTCCCACGTTGCCACATCCGTCACTTTTACGTTTTCCTCTGCTATCCCCAAATCTCCGAGACTTTGGGCTATACTCCCAAATGCCTGCGTAAGCTCTGATTGTGGCACAAACATTGCATTGGCATCCTCTGAAGAAATACTCCGAAGAAAATTATAATCTGCCCCTCCAAACCCAATGGCTGCAGTTTCTATGCCATTCTCATTGCACTCATGAGCTGCGTCTATCGCATTCTGCTGACGATCCCAAACTCCATCTGCTAATATAACGGCGAATAACCTTCCTTCCTCGTTCTTCAACATATTTTCTATAGTATAGAATGGATGCTCCGCATTTCCATATCCAGTTTGTCCGCATTCAATGCTTTGTATCTTTTGAATACATTCATCTTCATTATCAGTCAGCCCGCACACTATCTGGTTTTTATCTGACACAGCCACCACCCCGACACAAGTGTATGCAAAATCAAGCTGCCTTACGAAATCACACATGGCCGCTTTCGCATCAGCAATTGGAGTTCCCGACATGCTCCCCGACACATCTACTGCCATTACGACATTCAAGGGCATCGGTTGATTTTGACTCGCATCTAGGGGAAGTCCATATTTTGACATATCCTCTGGGACTTTATCCCTGCGTACAGTCAAATTTGTCCTCTCATCATCCTGGCGTGCCTCCACATTTATCACTCCGTTGTCATCATAACTATATTGAATCCTTACAATTGATTTTCCCTTTTTCTTCTTGTCATACTTTAACCCGGTAACAACATATCTAAATGGAATCATATTATCAAGCGGATTCTCCTTATCCCCTTGCAAAACAAAAATTTCCATTTCGTTCAATCCTTTTCTCCGCACTCTGAACGAAAAGGCCTTTGCTGATTTAACCGGTCTCGGATGATTGGCCGGAATAATAATTTCATTGACATAGTGTGTTCCATCCTCACTGACGGCAATCATTCCCATAGCGTGCGCTGTGGTTTCCCTCAACGTCATCACGCCAAGTCCATCCAGCTTTTTCGCTGGTTTTGCTGCTAAGTGCATCTTCCCTAATGAAGCGGAGCGATCCGTCCTTTTCTTTCCATCCATGATTGCAACGGTTAGCTGCGTATATTGACTGCTTTCCTTGACGGACTGTATCGCTGCTCCCAATGCTACTGCTTCGTCTGGATTAACATGTGTAATCGGTTTCTTGCCGTACAGCTTAAACAGATAACTTGACACTTGCGGCATCCTTGTAGAGCCACCCACCAACAAAATATCCGAAACATCTGACCATTTAAGGTTCGCCTCTTCCATAATAGCTCTGCAAAGAGTTCCGGTTCTCTCAATTAAATCAACCGTGTTTTCCTCAAATTCCTGGCGTGTAACTGATACGGATGCATAACCATATCCTGAGAATGAAGCATTTGCATTAGCAGACTTTAATGACGTAAGCTGCCTCTTTGTTCCCTCAGACAATCCTCTCACTGTCCGCAGCAATTCATCATCATTCCGAATTTCCAGTCCCGTTTCATCTTCAAATTTATCAATCAATATATTCTCCAGCCTGTTATCCCAATCACGGCCTCCAAGATAATGATCTCCACGTGTTACAACGGTTTGCAAATCTCCGTTTCCATTCATATGTGTCAAAGTCACATCAAATGTTCCGCCACCCAAATCATAAACAAGTATATTCGCATTTTCTCTCCAATGATTCAAGCCATAAGCCATTGCCGCCGCATTTGGTTCATCAATTATCTTTTTAACCTTTAGTCCTGCAATTTCAGCAGCACGAATTGTTGCCTCTCGTTCGGCGGAATAAAAATAAGCAGGAACCGTAATAACAGCACTGTCGATAGTATCATTCAATTCTCGTTCCGCATCTTCTTTCAAATGTCTTAATAACAATGCAGATAAATCTGTTGATGAATAAGATTTTCCATCAATTATGCAATAGGAATCATTACTACCCATACTACGTTTAAAGGTAGCAGCACATCCTTCTTCTCCGGCAATAAACGCACTTTCGGCTTCACTTCCAAAAATAAGATTTCCATTCATAAATTGAATTACAGAGGGAGTGATTTTTCTTCCCTCTGAATTCATAATTATTTTGGGGGTGTTTTCCCCTTCTGGAACATAAGCAACCGCCGAATACGTTGTTCCTAAATCTATACCTACTGAAACTGACATTTATCTCTAACTCCCTCTGTTAAAAATCGCTGCTTGTTTTGAGTGAAGCAACATGTCTGATAGCTTCATTCATTTCTTCCTGCGTCTTTGTATTCTCAGATGTAATAACTGTTTCTACCGTTTCGTTGGTATCCGGATTAGTAGCCTTTACCTCAAGGCCAATTGCACTGCACCGAAAAAACACTTTAATAGGAGAGCCTTTAGGTGTTCCTGTTGGAAGTTCCAGTTTAACCTCACCCAATTTTTTTACCTTCAATGCAGGATCTGTATATTGCTCATTTCCATTCTCATCTATTGATGGCATTACATGCTTATCATTAATCCGGTCTTTTCCAACGTTTTCATATATTTTAAGATCTATTGCAACCTGATTATCTACCACTGTTCCATAAGTCTCCGTAGCTTCAGCCGGAGACTCATCTCCCACAAAGAGAAGATTATCAATCATAAAATGTTCTTCATCAACCCATACAGCCGGACCGAATGAACGAGACAATTTATCACTAACAGTACTCACCTTCTGAGGAATTATTTTGCGAAGTTGCTCGGCCTCCTCCTGCGTGAAATCAGGCATCTCATCATCACTTCCATACCCACCGCTTTCTTCATCCTCCTCTTCTCCACTCTGATCTTGATTTTTTTCCAATACTCTTTCTACACATTCGAGAGCAGCCTTCAACGCCGCACCTTTTGCCACTGCTAGATCAGGGTCTTCCATCCTTACTTTTCCTGCAAACACAGTTTCTACAGCTTCACGAATCATTGGCATTTTAGTAGATCCTCCAACAAGAAGAACTACATCAATATCTGCCGCAGTCAGTGAATTATTTTCAAGAATCTGCCTGACAAAATCCATAGTCATCTCGACAAGATCCTGTGTCCTTTCCTTAAATGCATCTGCCGAAATCTCTATTCGGGTAACATCACCATCATATGATATATTAATACTGTGATTAGCCTTCTTAGAAAGCAACTTTTTTGTTCCTTCCACCTGGCGCTGAATGACAGCTCTTAATTCCGGTGTTATATCCTCCAATGCCAAACCATTTTCGTCACAGTACAGCTCCGCAATATAATCATATAACCTGGCATCCCAATCAATACCACCCAGCCGGTCATTGCCGCCTGAGTCGATAACATCTATGGTTGCTTTGCCATCATCATCAACACTAAAATCAAAAAGTGTGATATCAAATGTACCGCCTCCAAGATCATACACCATAATTTTTCTGTTTTCACCAAATTCTCTGCAGCAATAATTAAGTGCAGCCGCTGTAGGCTCGTTAACGATATCAAGAACGTTCAGGCCCGCAATTTTACCCGCCTGTTTAGTCGCAGTTCTTTCCTCATTTCCGAAATATGCCGGACAGGTAATTACGACATCCTTTACTTCATCGTTTCCCTGTTCCTCGGCATATTCCTTCATTCTCTTCAATATCAAAGAAGAAATCATAATTGGATCATAAGCAACGCCATCAAAATTCCTTATTGTTGCATCTGGTTTTCCAATTTCCCGTTTGACAAACTGAACCACTCTTTCAGGCTCAATTTCAGCTTGTGCCTTTGCAGCTTCTCCCACTACAGGATCGCCGCTTTCCTGAAAATATACTGCCGATGCAAGCGTCCTGGAATCCTCCTCATAGTTTTCAATTACCTCCGGCATTCCGTTTTCATTTAAAGTAGCAATAACTGAATAGGTAGTGCCAAGATCAATTCCGTATACTTTTGCCATTTTGATTTCTCCTCTCGTTTTTTATTCAGTCAAATTATCCACAGCAGATTCTTTATACACATATACATCAACCAGTTCCTTGATAAGGGGTCTCTTCTCTGTGTAAAAACCAGTACCTTTACTGGAAACGACTGTATCATGCAATTCAGAATTATCCGTTTCTATTCGCTCTACAATCTGACAAAACTTGCTGTTCCTTTTATCCCCCGGTTTACTCTTCTGCAACATAACGCCATTGCTCTCTAAAAGCTGTTTTATATCCATAAAAAGGTATTTGATATGTTTCGCTGTTTTATCATCCACTTCTACGTTCAAAAGCGCCTCATTATCACAATAGATTCTCGCAACCTCGCGTAAAACATCATCAAAAGCCCTGCCTCTGTCTATCTCGTGGTAGCATTCCAATTCGTCCTGCATAGATTTTAACCTGCCAGCAAATTCATTATGGTAAAGCTTATGCATCTCTCTGACATCAGCTGCCATTTTTTTGTAGCTTTCTGCCTGTTCTTCAATATGCTGTTCTATCTTTTCAAGGGCTAGACCAAATTTTGGATTGGATTCTTTCTCCGTTTCCCGCTCTTCATCCATTATAAAATCGAGAGGTTTGGCGCTCTCTTCACCATTTTTGTCAACAATGTTTTGAATTTCTGATTTATCTATACAATACTCATTTACAGAACCATCTGTGCCAAAAGATGTTCTGTCTTTATCGAATGTATTACTTTTTTGTTCCTCCATCAGTTTACCTCCATCTATTTACACCTCAGCAAATAATATCCCATTTGTACTATATACACATGCCAGCGAACCAGTCAGCTTACCCAGTGTTTCTGCTCTTACTCTGGGTTCATCGGTTTCATCGACAGAAATTCCTCTGGTATCACTGGAATTCATAAATGAATTATTCTGTGATATGTTGTATCGTATCCTGATTTTTTTATACTTTCCCATAAAATCTGACCACTTTTGACAAGAAGTACCGGCGGAATGACGAAACAACACTATCTTTGCAACATTTCCGGTAAGTTCTGCAAACAATTCATCTCCATGGATATCTCCTCCGTACAACGATGATATAAAATCCTTCTGACTTATCGCGTATGTCCTTCCCCTCAATAAATCCCTTATTTTCAAAAACCTGGATATTGGAACATCATCGAGCAAAATCGAGAATTCCTTTCCCTGCGCTTGGAGTAACATCAAGTGGTTAATAACCAATTCACCAATAAGTTCATTATTGACCCCTCCCACATCAATAGAGATTACTCCTTTCTGATTGAGCATTCTTTTTATATTGCTTTTTCTGCCAGTCGGTCTCCCATATATTCCTTCAGCCTGACGATTCAGTTTGTTCAAAAAAATTCTAACGGCATCTGTTTCCGATGAACCCGCCATATAATATCTATCTATTTCTCTATGTTCAATTGTCGTGATTTCCCCATCCTTTAATAGCTTATCCAGTTCATCTTTTAATTTTAATATAGGAAAAACGGCTAGATTCTGAATCGTAACTGTTCCCTCTTTATGAAGCACAACCTCTATCAATGCCCTCAACAGTGACTCCGAACTCGGATTGGAATCATCATTCGGCATTGTTTCGTATAAGAGATATGCAATATCATCCACCGGCATTCCACGGAATACATCATAATAAGTATTTGTTCTATCTATAAATTCCGCATCAACACTATGCTCTCTTATCATAGCACCGATATCTCGATTACCGCTATGTAATGCTATAAGAGGAATCCCCTCCTGCTGCGATTTATGCACAAAAGGAATTAACGCCTCCATTCTTGTGCGAACTTCTCCTCCGGAAACAATCTCTCCTTCAGGATAATCGTTTTCACCCCAGATAAAATCCAGAGCAGGGGTTTGGCTCTTTGTGTCATAGTCATATATGTCATTATCGCTTGGATCAGATGTTACCAGCAATAACTGCTGCTTATTTTCATTTGGCATAATCATCACAGAGCGATTCTGAAAATTCGCCTCTGATGCATGATCACATATCCGTCTGATTTCTTTTTTTGTCCTGGCATTTTGTAATGCAGTATATATGGAATTACCAGTCCACATGGATACACCATAAGCAGCCCTTGTAACACCACCCATTACATGAAATGCGTCACCTAATAAACCCATATCTCACCTACCCATGAAACAAATCAAATTTGAATTTAAATGGCGGAATGTTTGGTAATCCAACAACAGCCTCGCCTATATCCAAACCAATCAAATCCCAATCCTCTACTACAAAGCCTTCCCGTTTTTCATAATGCCTGCTGCCATTCGCCTCCGGAAATGTCTCAAGAATCATGTTTTTTCCAAATAGCCTGCTGACGTACTCTCTCGTGTTATAGTCATTTGACTGAAATGCAAATACTGAGCTAAAACCCGCAACAGCATTGTGCGCCTTTGCCTCGTTCTCATAGTTTGCATTCAACTGGTCTATTCCTTGAAGCCCCGCCAATATCTTTACACCCAGACTTCGACCAAAATTTATTCCGTCTTCCAAATGCCGCAGATTAGGCAAAAGCTTTAATTCATCAGCAATCAGGTATACGTTGCCTTGAGTAGCCGTTCTGCCAAGTGCTTCTTTCAATGCAAGGTCAAATAACAATGTATAGATTGGAGATAACACATCGCCTATTGCAAGATCATATTCCAAAAATGCCGTATGGCCTCCTTTTCCTCGAATAAACTTTCGCATGGAAAAGTCTCCTACATCGGAGAAAACACCTGTAAATATATCCCTTGTAACCGAGTATACCTCAGACATCACGCCTTGTGCCTGAGTTCCTGATTTTCCCCCGATATATGCCGCAACAGAAGCCAGGTCACTATGGCTTCCCACCATTGAGCGTATTTCATCTATCGGAGTCGAATCCAATAAATCTTTCAAATCCTTATTGCTGAACGGCACACCCTCCCTGACCAAAGATATAATGATTGAAGCCAATAAATCACGCGCAGCATTGGGAAAGAATGGGTTACTGTTATTTTTTTCACTTCTTTCTGCAAACAGTGACTTACAAATCTCCTGTGTGTTTTGGGCTATAGAGATTCTATCCCTTCCATCAGCAGTGATTTCATCGTACAAATTCCACTTGGCCGATATCTTTCTATAGGTCTTAGAATTTCCTATTACTACATCTCCCGATTCAAAAAATTTCTTGTGAAAATCCCCTTTACTATCAAAAATCAGCATTACGTCATCTTTGTTAAGATTTTTCTTTAATTGTTTTACAATATGGTAGAAAAGGTTCGTCTTTCCACTTCCAGTTCCGCCTACGAGAAGCAAATGTTTACTTAATATCTCCTCATTTATACCAAATTTAGCTTTTTGTCCATTAAACTTTCCAGAAATTTGGAGACAATCGTGAATGCCATCCTGTGGAGGACTATTACTCTCAACCAGCCCACCATATACAATTTCATGAGTCAAAGACATTGGAATCTCCTCCCCGCCACAACAGCATTTATGTAATATGGACATATCCCGTCCTTTGTTTCTCATTAAAGATATATGTATACCGATAACTTCGGTTATACTTTTTCACAGCAAGATCAATTAACTTTTCAAGAGAATCTCCAATGGCAAATTCCCTCCAATGTTCGGCTATGCGAAATGCAAAATCAGGATTACCTTCTTCCATTCCTCGGAAAACCATATTCTCTAGTTCACCTTGACACGCAATAACAAGCTTGAATTTGGCAAAATAATCAGCATGCTGATTATCTGTATCCAACTTTGTACTCCAAGAAAAATGGTCATTGCTCATTCGTCTGTAATCCAAGCCAAAATAATCTACACATTTGATACTTTTACACGGATTGTTTTGATTTAGCGTTATGTCAAAAGTAAAATCATAATAATTCCATTTCCCATCTATCTTAATCGCATTCCATGCATGTCTTCCTATTTTTCCATCCGCCCTCTGCGCCTCACCCTCTATCACAACACAAGGGAAAGCAACATAATCACAAATGCTTTTTACCGCTTTTGCAATACCATCACATACTCCCGAATTTTTCAAAAACGGTCCTGTTATATCATGCTCACCACCACCTTCATGATACAATACTGTGTCTATCAAATATGTGTGAATTTCGAACAAAATACCCCATTCATTCTCTTTTTCTACTAGGTTCTTAATCTTGTTTATTGTCGATAAGCACTCGTCTTTGATATCTTTATAGATACTTGAGGACATTTTATATTTTGGTCGTACAGAAATCTTCTTTCCATCCATAAAAACATTGCATTTATCTACATGAAAAATCATCGGTGTATCAAGCATCACGTATCTGTATATTTTTTCAATTTCAACCTTTTTTTCACATGGTGATATATCTATTTTTTCACTAAATGACAAAATCCCAGTCTTAAGATCTTCATAAATGCAACGTTCTTGAAAAAGAAGTTTATCCTTATAATATTGAAATCCGTCAAAAGTGCTATATATTGTGAATGTCCTCTCTATCTGCTTTACATGATTTAAATCCTGCATTTTTGCATTTGAAATACCTGTAATGCTTTTTCTCATTTACATACACATCTCTTCCTCATCTGCGTACTCTTTAGAAGATGCTTCTTCTTCCTGATCTCCTCTGAAAGGTACATCCTTAAGAGAATCCCAATCTGTCGTCTGTCTCTGATTTTGGTCAGATTGACCCTGTATATTTTCTTTCTCTCTGAGTATCTCTCCGGATTCTTCTAACTCTCTTCTTGAAATTTCTGGTGGTCGATTCATTCCTTCACCTCCCTATGCGATACAATATTTGTTGTATAAAGAATCACAATATTCTTTATACAAGTCAAATGCTTCCTCATTTCTTCCCTTTTTAATAAGACTTAAAGTACCGATAACAAGTTCTCTATACATCCTCACATAAATAGTCTGCGACTCGTCTTGCTCTCCTATTTTTTTTACAATCAATGGTGCTTTTTCATAATATTCCTGTATTGTTTCCGGATGATAATCTTTAACATATGTATCACGAAACTTTCTCAATATGCTGAGTTCTTCACAGTTATCGTCAAATCGAGCGGACTTTGCTCTCATACACGCTGTTGTGAGATAGCAACCAGAATCGTCTTTCTTCTCTGGTTCAACATATGGATTGCCCAGCCAGTCAGTTTCTATTTTTTGATTGCCAAAAATATCAGTTTCAACTTTAGGGTTTCCAAAAATATCAGTATTTACTTTTTCATTTCCAAAAATATCAGTTTCAGCATTCCAATTTCCAAAAAAATCTCTATAATATCTCTTTCCGTCCTGTTCAATATATTCTCGTCCTTCTTTATCAGTTTTAGGCATGTCCCCATCCTCCTCATATTCACATTATCTCTTTCTCTCTGGGATATCGTCTTTAACACCACATTTTTCTAATATTCATCGAAGTTTTTCCTCGATTCGCACAAAAGTATACTTTTATGCGAATGGAATTTGCTACATTTTCACAATTAGTAGTTTACGCCAAAAACCTTGTAAAATCAAGATTTCTTTGTTGGTTTTTCGGTATTTTTCGTAAAAATGTGGCATTCTCATAAAAGTATACTTTAACAATCCAGCTTTTCTACCTACTGTTCGTCTGTTTCCAATGCTTTCTTCATTTTCTGTCTAAACGTGCTTTCTGGCATACCACATTCCTTTGAGGCTTTTAATACAAATATTTTTCCATCCCTGCACATCTGACAATACTCGCTGAAATTATCCGGAAGTGGTTTTTCAGGTCTTCCGAACTTCACGCCTTTTGCCTTTGCCGCCGCAATCCCTTCAGCCTGCCGCTGCTTAATGCACACTCTTTCATTTTCACTGACATAGCTCAATAATGTTAATACCAGATCCGAAATAAATGTGCCGAGCAGGTTCTTTTCTCTTCTTGTATCAAGAATCGGCATATCAATCACAACAATGTCCGCTCCTTTTTCCTTTGTGATGATTCGCCACTGTTCCATGAGTTCCTGATAATTTCTGCCAAGTCTGTCAATGGATTTGATATACAGCACCATGCCGGGTTTAAGCCTTCTCAGCATCCGCTTGTACTGTTTTCTCTCAAAGTCCTTGCCTGATTGCTTATCAACATAAATATTTGCCTCCAACACCCCCATTTCCTTCAGTGCAATCCTTTGCCTGTCCTCATTTTGATCACGGGAAGAAACTCTCATATATCCAAGAATAATTGTTTTGTCTGCCATAATCTTTTCAACCTCCATTTTTTACTGTACAAATTTTACTTAGTAAGTTCCTCAAAAAATAAGAAGATAGATAACAATTGCTATCTGTCTCCTTTGCTACCTCGCTCCTTTATCTTTCTGTCTTGCCTGATGCCCCCTGCCTGCTTCCCTTATCTTTATGTCCTGCTCTTTTTTTCTGAGTCTATTCCTGACGCTCCGCATATCCACCACCTTTTCTCCGTAATTTTTCTCATACTCTGCACAAGCTGTTTCATAATCCTGATTCTCCCTCTTGGCCGCATTAAGTTCCTTATAGAATGCCTGTACAGAGTCAAAATTGTATTCCTTGACAATAGAAGAAAGTCTCTTTTTCATATTAGAAATCTGGAAGTCAAGACTATCAATCTCCTGCTGTAATTCCTTACGTCTGCCGCCTTTGAAGATACCTGCACATTCGGACAGTTCCTTTTTCAGCATATCCCTTCCTTTCTCACGCCCCAAAATTACCCTGTTTTGGTCTTTCAGCCTACCCTCAATCTCTTTCAGGCGGGGATATTTACTTGCAAGAACGGACGGTTTTGGCTGCGGCGGTCTTTCTGCTGTCTGCCCGGTTTCAATCGAAACTGGCTTTTTCTCTGCCTTTATCTGTTTAATAATGCTTTCTTTCTCTGTGGAATCAACTTCTGAATGCTCTGTATGCTTTTTCATATCAAGTTTCCGATTCGGATTTACGGGAAATGGTATCTTCTTCCTTTCCGGCTGAACTATCAGATTATCTCCTGTACGAATACGGCTGTCTATTTCTTTTGATGTTTCCTTAACAACACTGACATCAATACCGATCACTTTCTCCGCTATATCTATCATCTTCTGCATGGCTTTAGCAATCAGGAGTTCCAATAACAGAATCGCCGCTTTGACAATCTCCCCGAACAGCTCCGGCTTATGTCCGTTCTGTTCAACGGATTCCTTAACTTTTTCCGTGATTTCCGCCTTTTTAAGTTCCACAATCTCCGCATCTGATACGCCGCTTACAATCGCACGGTCAACAGTTCTGTTCCATTCCATGCGGATTTCATTGTCTGCTTTGATTTCCTCCGCTTTCGGATTATTTTTACCAACCTTCTTTGTTGCAAGGTACGGACCGTTTTTATCGAAAATACTGAGCCTGTCCTTATCATCAAGCACCATTTGATTGATTAAATCCGTACAAAACACTTTTATCTCATCTAAAAAGGATTCCTGCTTGAAACTCTCATCTTTAATAGTAAAAATCTTACGCTCATACACTTCGCCCTTTTTGATGATTTTACAGCCTTTGCGGATATTTCCATCTTCGTCAAGAATCTCTTTCTTTGTCCTCACATGACGCCCACGCTCATCATAAAACATATTCCGTGTGGCAACTTTTTCTGCCGGCTGTTCCAGCCGCTTTCTCTCTGCAAATATCATATGGATATGCAGATTCGTTTTACGTTTATTGTGGTGGAGCGCAGCAAAGCACTCCACGCCGTACTTTTCCTTAAATTTGTCTACCATCTTTTTCAAAAGATAGTCATGCTCATAGTTGATAAAACTCTCCGGAAGCGCAATCATCAGTTCCCTTGCCTCAATGCACTTCCCATTTGTGCCGCTTTTTTCAAATTCTTCCTGATTACATTTGGCAAGCTCCCGCCAGAATGCCCTGTCCGGCTCTGTTGCATAGACTTCATAGAGATGTTCCTGCTTGGCATGGCTCGAAATATAAGTGATGCGCCCTGACAGGTTATGCAGCTTTGCCATTTCTATAAATGAATTTCTTTTCATAAACGCTTCCTTTCCCTTTTTTGCGGATAATCTGCCGCCACAGTTTTTTTGAGCAACCGTTATAAGGCGGCTTGTAGCGAACCGTTGCCCGTATCCGGGCAGTTTACGGCTGTCGCTTTCTGACAGCCGCAGGGGGCTTCGTTCTGTGAAGTTCCCTCTGCAATGCTGTACATTTGCCCTGAAATGTAGCCATAATCAGCAGCGTCATCCGTGCGCCCGTCCTCTGGGCGGCATGGATAAATACAGTCCAGTCCTTTCGGGCTGTATAAATTTGCGCCTGCGCAAATCTGCCCCCGGCAGGGCGAAATCCCCGGAGCATAAACCGAAGGTTTGTGCGTAGGGT
>OFHA01000788.1_pt1 | contig 25657 bp, 36 predicted proteins | sample 1521891 | NCBI WGS metagenome assembly OFHA01 (sample SAMEA3504089, study PRJEB24116) | mouse gut metagenome | biome: mouse gut; feature: mouse-associated habitat; material: faeces | place: Denmark | collected 2011
TTGTTATATTTTACCACAAAAATTTAAAAAGTACAGAACATTCATTCGAATAAATAATCTACACTTTTTTTATTAGAGAAATTAAATAATGGATTTTTTTAAAACCATATTTCTACATGAAACATAATAGGTTGTACTAAAAGTTCATATGTTGAGTTTGTAAAAATTTCTTTTAGTAGATACTCTCCAGAATCTAATTTAATGTTAGAACATTTACCAGTTTCATTAAAACCAATTTTCTCAATCACATTTCCTTCTTTATCTATTATTTGAAATATACTACCAGAAACTGGAGCACCTGTAGAAACATCTTTACATAAAAAAGTAACAACAGCAGTACTAGGATTTGCTTGTGAAGATATCCTCACAATTTCACCATTTCCCTTTATAGATACTTCTTTTACTGAAGTATCTAAAGAATAGCCATTTGCCGCTATTTTCTCAGATAATTTATAAGTACCTACCTTAACGGTAGAAATAGCAATTCCTTTTTCATTAGTAGTAATTGTATCAATTAAATTTTCTTTTATATCTCTTACTTCAATAACAGCACCTGCAACAGGTGATTTTGTAAGTTTATCAAATTTTGTATATTCTATTGTCCCTATACTATTTTTATTTCCTATTGTCAACGTAGTTGTTATTTCTTTAGGTTCTTTTGCAATAAAAAATAAATCCTCATAAGATTTTACAATAGGCACATCAATTTCAGCAGAAAAAACAATATTAATATCAGAAATCAGCTTTTTGTCAAATCGTATATAAAACTCTTCATTCACATTTACGCTATCTATTGTATCTCCACCAATAGTGTGGACAAGTGCATAATTAGTTGGAGATGTTTGTGGAGAAATATTTAAATCAATTTTGCTAGAACTTTCTATCTTATATGGTCCAAAATAATTAAAATATCCTTCAACATTCCCTTTAGCAAAATCGGAATTTATAGTAATTTGAACTTCTGGATACAAATATTCTAATATTGTTAAATTATCTGGCTTTTGTTGCAAATACTGTTCAATTGTTTGTAATAACCATTGAGCAGTTTTTGATATAGAAGTGTTCTTAATTGAATCTATTTTTATTTTATATTTCTGACTATTTTCTGCTACTGCTAAACTAACAGCTACTTGTGTAGCAGCAATATACTCCTCTTTCGTTAAATTTAAATTCAATGTTTTATTAACAGTAGAAATATCTAAAAGATTAGATAAAAGAGAAACTCCTATAATCTTATCTGTACTTAGATATTCAGGTATTGGTACTTCTTCTGAAAGTTTTTCTTTTGGTATAGGACTTTCTAAATAAAAAGCTTTATATGTATCTTTTTCAAATTCTATCTTTGGTATTGTATACTTTAATTTAGTATCTTGACCATCAATTGCTAAATAAGTGACTTCTTCCATTCCTTTTACAGATATGCCTGTATCATAATAAGATGCCTTTTTATTAGCAGCAAAAGCTACAAAAGTATTGAAACAAATACTTATTACAATAATAAATGCAAAAATTCTTCTAATCAAAATGCCACATCCCTCCTAAAAACAAAATAGACGTGGTACAAATAACCACGTCTATTTATTGTCCTATCTATTAACTATTTTCTAAAATCTTTTTTACTTGTTCTTCTGAAAGATTTACACAATCAGAAATAGTTGTAATATCAAAACCTTTTTTGAACATATTTAATATCACTTGAATTTTTTCTTCCGCTTTTCCTATTGCTTTTCCTCTTGCTTCTCCACGTTTTTCCATAATATTCTTAAACTCATCTAATGTCATTTTTTCTTGTAGCATAATTCTAAACTCCTCTCTATCTAAATAATCTATTAAATAGCCTTTTTTCTTGGTTGCTTCTATTGCTAAATCTAAAGACCTTCTATTGATAAGATTATTTAACAGCAAAAAGTTTACCTCATCTATAGAAGAATATCCTAATTTTTTGGAAAAGAGTTTTTTGTACTTTTGCTTTTTTAACTCATCTTTGAAATGGTCATAAGTATCCATCAAAAAACTGTAACCATACAAATCAATGGGATAATCCACTGCTGGAATTTCCCTTTTTGCTTTCAAAGAATTATAATGAATATCAACATTTTTTACTTCTACTTCTATCATATGATGTTGTTTACTTTCCGTTCTTCCAAATGGTTTCTTAAAATGATGACTTAATTTTGATGTTACTTCTTCTACTTCACCAGTACCATTATATAAAATGTAAAACTCTGGTTCAGGTACAGCAATAAAATTTGAAAACATATCCTCTTTCGTTTGTTTATTTTCCTCACATAATCTTCTGACTAAATTAGAATAATAAACCAAACATCTAATAGGCATATTAGGGCTAGGTGTAGATTGTTGTTCCACTAACACAATGATAGATTTATCGTTTGTAAGGAAAGAAATATCATTTTCTAAACCAAACATCACTTCTGAATCTAAATCATAACTAATTAAACTATCTGCTGGAATCTTAACTCCTGAGATAGAATAATATAAATCTGAAAATTTTTCAGGCTCTTTAAAAATATGCTTAAATACTCTATCCTTCATTTTTCTATTTGGCTTCTCGTAATAAGATAAATCAAATCTTTCATCACTGTTTTTATAATCTTGTACAATATTCTCTATAAGAGACTCAGCATTAATATACTTATCACCCTTTGTATGTGTAGAGCCAAATGTATCCATCTTTTTCACCATGAAACTTAACCTCCTTTTTCAAAATTATGTATATATAAAAAATAGAGAATCTCAACTTATCATTGAAATTCAAATGATTTTTAGGAAAGCTCTGTTTCATGAATATAAAAATTTATAATAAAAAATAATACTATCTTCTATCATATTGTAACATAACTTTCCTAAAAATTCAATCAGTTGTATTCCTCTAAACTATGCTGGAAAATAAATTTTTTACAACTTAATTTAATTCTTATTTTTCATCAAAGAATTTACATAATCCATTATCATTTGCAAGGATACACCTTTTTTCTCAAATTCAGAAACCATCTCTCTTATCTGCTCTCTAAATTCATCATCGCTTTTATTTGACATAATGAATCTCTCCCTATATATGTATTTATTTCCAACTATATTGAAATCAGCTGCTCTAAACTATTATAACACATTGTTGACTAAAATGCATATTTCATAGTTACCCCTGCTGTAATTTCTATGTCTTCATATTTTATATTTGCACTACTGCCGCTTGCATCCATATTCGCTATTCCTGTTGTAGCCATATTGCTAATAGCGTCCATGGCTTCTTCTTTTGCATAAGAATTATAACTTGTCATTTCTTCAATGAAAATACAATGATCTAATTGTGTACCTAATGCCTCTGCTAATGCTGTTGCACTAGATGATGCATTTTTTACCGCTGCTTGTAATGCCTGTTTATAATATTGATTTGGGTCATCAATCGAAAATGAAACAGAACCTATACTTGTCACCCCGGCTTTTGTTGCTGCATCAATGTATTTTCCAACATTATTTACATCAGTTACTTTTACCATAAAACGATTGTATACTCTATATCCCTGTTGTTCCCACGCTTTTTTTCTTTCGTTATATACTCTGTCTATATCCATAGAATAATGTAATGTTACAATATTTTCATCCTTCACATCAAGTGCTTTTAATGCATTTGTTACTTGCTCTGCAATTTCTGTATTTTCTTTTTGTGCCTGCTCTGCTGTCTTTCCTTTTGTTTCTACAGTCATGTAAATATTCGCTATATCTGGTTTTGCTGTTACAACACCTCTTCCGCTAACTTCTATCGCTCTTTGTGTTGTTTCTGCTGCAAATGCTGTTACTGTTGTTGGCACCACGCTTGTTGCCATAATCATTGTTATCGCTATTGCCATTATTTTTTTCATAATAAAACCTCTCTTCCATTATTGTTTATGTACAATGTATCTCTTTATTTGACTTTACGTCATCTTCCATCTCATCCTCATATTCTATGTAGCAATCATAATGATACAATTGGTTATCATGACCTACTATAGTATCACTATATGGTGAAATAACCTCTTGGCAAAATGGGCATACTTTTTCATGCATAATACATCCCTTCCTTTATTTGCTAAATTTTCTACATTGTAAATCGGCAACAATATAAATATCCATCACATCCATCTCCACAAACAAATTGCATATCATGTAAATCAATTTCATATATCAAGTTCTCCCAAAAAGGAAATTGCTCTTGAATGTTTCTATCAAAAACATTTGAAGGATTTACAGATAAATAATACTGTTTAAAACATTGAAAAGCATCCATCATAATCCAAATTGAAAGTGCATCCTCTTTGCTTGGATATTGCTCAAGAAATGCCTCTATAGAGCTTACAATTTCTTCATTTCCTCGTTCTATTTCTAATTCTTTTATCTCTCCTAAAGAAGAAAAAATTCCATGGCTATTGTATCCAATTTTCCCCAAACATCTCACTTATCTCACCTCTCTTCTTTTTATTTTTATAAAATATAAAAATAATGAAATGTTGAAAGGGTATATTTATCTTGATTTTGTACATAATTATAAATAAAAAACAAAAAGACTGTTATATGTTGAGATGTAACTAGTCTTCAACATATAACAGTCTTTTATTGTCTATATATTTTTCTAAGTATCATATACTGGAATCATTCAAAAAATTTCATTGGTTTAATGTGATAATTATTCTTTTGTTTTTCTTTAAATTCTTTCATAAAATCACTATCCATTTTATCAAAACCTAATCTTACGTCGTCAGATATTCTTAAATCTAAAAATGAAAAGGCATATAATGGTACTGTTAATATATTGCCTTCTCTACCTAAATTTGACATACCAGTTCTTATAATAAAATCAATCTTTTTATTTTTAAGTAAATCAATCAAATATATATCTTCTTTATCAGAATTTAAATTTATATCCACTGCAGTTTTACCATATATAGTATTAACAATAAAAATAATTTTCTTGCTAGGAGTTTTAATATACCCAATAGAATTTGGTATGCTACCTACATTTTTAGATTTCATATCTTCTAAAACTGAGCAAACATATCCTTCCGCAATAATGTCTGTTGCTTTATCAATATTTTCTAACACAGCATTAGCTAAAGTAACATCTCTAAGATAAGTACGACATTTATATAAAGATTTAATGCTGTCATTTAATATATCATATTCATAGCTTTGTGTAGTAACATTGCAACCACTCAACCAAGCAACAACAGCACTATACCCAATTTTATCATACACAATATCAGGATTATATACTAGATTAAAATCTCTAAAATTATTTTCAGTTGAATAAACTAAATTATATAAGATATTATGCATATAATACTGTTCATGATCAAGATATAATCTTTTATTAACATTTTTTATGTGAACTGTAAATTCTTTAATATAAAGATTTATAAAATCTTTTAACATATAAAAATAAACTCCAATATCCTCATTATTCACATAAGGCACTAAAGTGACTGGATAACAACCACATTTAATGTATATACAAAATAACTTTGATAGATATTTATGTATATTATTAGGAAAAGGATTTACTAATTTTATATTAGTATTTATAACATCTATCATCTTAATATTACCAGTTATTCTTAAAAATTCTTTAAATGTAAAACCAGTCATATATACATTAAATACATAATTGCTGTTTTTTATTATACCAGAGTAACTAGATATTAATATAATTTGTGATTTCAAATATAACACAAAATATTTTAATATATCATAAAATTCTGGATAAAATTGTACTTCATCAAAAATTATTACAGAATTTTTATAATCAATAAATTTATCATCAAAAAGATTCTGCATTATATTTAATGGTGTATTATAATTCATATTATGAATATTATCCTTTATTATATTAACTGCTATAGTATTACAAACAAAATTAATATAATACATATTCTCAAAATATTCTTTTGAAAAATATTTTACAGTCTCTGTTTTACCTACTTGTCTCGCTCCATGCACAAATAAAGCAGGTTTTATTGAACTAGTGTTCATTACATGATTATACCACTCCATAAAAACAGTATTTTCAGCATCCCTATGAATATACTCTAACATAAATCACCTCTCTACTATTGTATATTGAATATATAAATATTACAATAAATTTCTATTGGAAGATACGTTTAAATATTGCATAATTAGAATCTCTATTTGAGTTAGGGATTGCAAATATGACATTGCGAATGTAGCAAGTTTTTTCTAAATAATCTCTAAACAATATGGCAACATTCCTAGGATCTTGACCGAATACACCACAGCCAAATGCACCAAGTATCAATGTTTCAACTTGTTGTTCCTCTGATATGTTGATAATAAATTTTATTCTGCTCTCAAGAGTGACGATATTCTCTTGTGGTGTTATTCTTTGATATCTATGTGCTGCTTTGTAATTTGGTGCTGCACAGGTAATGACATCACACTTTATTTCTTGATTGTTATGTAGAAATAGAACATCTTTACTGTATAATGCTTTGTTCTGATACAAGGAGCGATTAAGACACTTTAGATTTGGTGTGTAAAAGCTATCTTGGAATTGTGATAGAATGTTGTATAGATTACTTTCATGGCATAAACATTCTTCTTGTGCTCTTGCTCCATTTAGGAATTTACCACCTGGATTTTTGAATGATGCAAAGTTTAATACTGCTGTCTTGTTAGAGTGATACTTGAAGATAGCAGATACACTGTCCAAATCATCTACTATGAATTTAGGTGTAACCTCTTTAGAAAGTGCTTGAAATGTGTGGTCTGTATTGTAGATAGTAGTGTTTTGAACAGAATAAGAAATCTCTTTAGAGAATTTCTTTTCCATTTCTGTTGTATGCTTTTGTGCTGTGTTTGCTCTTTCTTCTTTGTTTTCCCAATTGTAATTTCTATTCATGATTATGTCCTCCTATTAAATTGTTTTCAAAAAATGTAATAAAATCTTTTTCTGCTTCTGCTAATGGCAAGTCATTGTGATAAGTGAAATCATATTGATAGCAGCCTACCATATCGTCTGCATCGTTTCCATAGGTTTTGAATTCAAAGCTGCTTCTCTCTATGAGAAGTGTTTTACAAGTTAAACCTTGTGATGTGACATACTTTAGATACTTACTAATTTCTTCAGGTTCTCTCATATGTACAAAAAGCACTTCTTCCTCTGTAACTAAAAATTCTTCTGTTTGACTTTTTAGATAATTAAATGATAAATCATTATAGTTGGTGAATAGGTGTTTTAAATCTGATAGCAGTTTTCTTGATTTATCATCCTTGTTTCCATCCCAATTGCCAGCTTTTGCTATCTTTAGAATAGGTGTGATAGAAGAAATATTTCTTGTATCATAATGTTTAGCTACAAAGTTGCACAATGTATCTTTTCCTACACCACCTTTGCCATTTATGATGATAACTAGTTTATTCATGTGTTTGCTCTCCTTTCTACTGGTTTGCTAAAATATAAGAGATGTAAAGGGATTACTAGAACTTTAGGAAAAAAGTATAAAGGAAATCGTTAGAATATTACCCTTTTTAGAGAGACAGTATTTTCAACATCTCTCGAAATTTACACAATAATTCCTCCTCAAATAAAAAAGAGGTGTCTTAGGGCACCTCAATCAGATATGATAATCAAATAATACAAGTGCCCACTTTTCTGGAGATTGCTTTACTTTTTCAAAGGTACTATCATTGATTCTACTTGTTCCATCATCTATATCGTAAAAGTAAGAATCAAAACAATAACTTCCAGATAATAAATTAGCTATGGTTTTCAATGAATATAAAGAGCCTAAAGACTTGATAGGTTCTTTAGAAACAAAGTATACAATATCAGCAAGAGTACTACCTGCATCTTCTTCTATAAATTTTAGATTACTATTAATTTCTTCTTTTTGAAGTTCTTGACAAAGTTGCATTTGCTGTAAAAGAAGTTCTGACTTTTCACTCCCTAATAATACATTTTCTGGAAATTCACCAGACCAACCGCCAGCATGAGTTGTTTCTCTCCAATCAAATACAGCACCATAAAAATCCTGTGTTTCCAAGTCTGCATAATCTTTAATACAGTCAATACATTCTTCTCGGTTGTTTTTTAAATATTCTTGAGTTACATTTATTTTTTCTAAATTTACTAAAATTCTGTGTAATGCGTGCATACATGTGACCTCCTTAATATGTTCTAATAACTCCATTATTGTATAGTTGTATTTCAATATGACCAAATTCAGAACAAGTTTCATCTATTAAATTTACAACATAGACAAAGGGATAGCCGTCTTGCAAATCACTTTGGTTACATTCCCATTCGTATGTATACTGTGATACATAGAGGAATGATAGAAGTTCTCCAAATGGTGCGTGATTATAAATGACATGATAAACAAGAGCATTGTACTTCTGTTCAAATTCCTGCACTCTTGCTAATTGTTCATCATTTAAGTGGCATAATGCTCCACTTAGAGAAAGATTTAACTTGTTCTCGTTAGAAAACTCTCTGATAATGTTATGATGGAGTTTTAGAGTCTTCATTCTGTTAATGGCTTCTTTTTTCATTTCTTCTCGCATACTGTTTTCATCCTTTCTTTTTAAATAAAAAAGAGATGTATTTAAACACTTCAAACTAATGCTCTCTGCAAGAAATACATAGGGGTAAACCAACAATTTTGAATTGCATTTTCAGTATTAAGTAAAGAATCTCCAACACTAATGTAACCAGCTACACCCATCAATGCTAACTGAATATAGCACATTAAAGCTATAAGTTGATTAATATCTTGCCCACAAACATAAATATATTTTTGAAAATTCATATTTTCTTTTTCCAGTTGACGTTTTGCTTCATTAATAGAAGCAATCAAAAGAGAACCTGAACCACAACATGGGTCACTAATTGTAATTCGTTTTTCTTTTCTAACTTGCGATACAGCATCGCCAATGATAGCTTTGCTCATGAGTTTACTTATAGGATATGGTGTGAAATATTGTCCTAAATGTTTATCACCAAAATTTAAATCCATAAATAATTGACCAAGAAAATCTTGGTCTAAATTATTTTCTAATTGCAAAACAATTTCAGCAAAAAGTTCAGGAAATAAATTTTGTTCCTGTTTATTATATTTTTTGATTGTTTCCTTATAAAGAGATTCTCGTTCATCATAATTTATCTTATCGCATGAATTAGATATCGCACATGCTGATACAATAATAAAATCTCTCCATACATCATAGGAAGCATAGTGACAAGTCAACTTTTCAAATATACTCAAAAACTTTTTCATTTGCAATAATCCTTTCTTTATTGTGGCATAAAACAATTTCTGGGCAGATGGGGCAGCTACCTAGACATAAATCCCGTTTAGAACAATTAGGACAAGAATGTCTGAAATGATTCCTAAAATCCTCAAACTGTGGGCTATTCCACGCTTCTTCAATAGAATTGTTAGAGATGTCATATGCCCACTTCTGCCTATCGTTATCAAAACTGCAAGGGAGCATTTTAAGGTCTGATGTGATATATGCAGACCATCTAGCTCCTTCACAAGTGTCAATGCTCTCTTTAGAGATATTGCTTGTAAAGTTGAGTATAGCTGGGATAGAGCAGGAATCGAAGCCTATTTTGAAATCATAGTCGTTAGAGTCAATAAGCTGGAAAAAGCGTTGTAAACATGGGTCATGATAGGAAAGGACATTTTGGGATTGTCCAAGACCTACTGGTTTGTGCAGAAGGAATATGACTGCATTGATGCCCTTTGGGAACTTGTTCTGCTCCAATAGAGCAATTGCTTCCTCAATAGAGGACTTGCTAAGAACATATTGAATGTTCGTTTTTACTTTAGAATTGAGAAGCATTTGAATTGCCTTTAGAGTGTAATCACTTCTGTACCAACTAATTGCTACTGCACCACAATATTTCTTGCATAGGTTAACGATGTGTTGATTGAAACCAAGACCAGATGAGGTAAAGTTAGGGACAATGTTAGATTTTCTGCAACACTTTAGGATGTCCTCAAATTGTTCATGCTGGTCTGGGTCTCCTCTACCGCCAAGGGCAATTTGGAATGTTTTGCCTTTACATTCCTTAACAATCTTTTTAAAATTGTCGAGTGTCATGTTAGGCTGATGAATTGTGTTGCCACTTTGATAACATTCTACGCCCGCCTTTAGACACAATCCACTTTTACCATGAATGCAATAACCCATAATACCAATATCAAGTAATTCAGGAAAATTTGTCATAAATGGGTCAACATGGGTGTCTTTGCCATTTTCAATGATTCCTGTTCTTCTATAGAAACCTGTTAGAGTGTTAAATGTGGAAATGAATTTGTTTTGTCTATCTACTTTTCTTATTAAAGCCATTTGAAACACCTCCATTATTTTATTTAAGATAGGCTATATCCAAATATAACCTATCCTTCACATAAAAAATATTAATACATTAAATCATCATCTATTCCAACAAAATTATCGTCTTTTATTGCACCCCAAAAATCATGCTGTAATTTTCTAAGCATATATTCAGCTTCATCGTAATCAATACGACCTAAACTTACACATTTACCAACTTTTATCTCTTTCAAACAAATGTAATACTTCTCTAAAATGTAATCATTATGATTTTTCAAATATTCATCTTTGATTTTATTATTTTCATCATAGATGTTTATCAAATTACCACTATCATCACTAAATTCACCTACCTCAAAATCTCCGTCATACTCTGACTTAAAACTTTTAACTAATTCTTCTTCAGTAGAACAAGTAACATCACCTAAAAAATTCTGTAAAGCAAATTTCACAATATTATTTTTAAGCTCTTCAGTTACATATTCACTATGTGCAATAATAAAACTACTACTGCTTGAATTGGTTACAAAATCTGTTCTATACTTCATTTAAAATTTCTCCTTTTTAAAATTCATCTAAGTATGTATTTACTTGAATAAAATTACCACAACGACTAAGAGAATCCCAAGCATGTGTATAAATATCAGTAGCATCACATCCCTCAGACGTGAGAAAACCAACATTTACAACATAACCTTTAGATAACAAGTCAAGGCATTCTTCAAATTCATCTGCTTTGTAAGCGTCAGGATTCACATTACCATCTTCATCTAAAATATCAGAATCAATATGTTGTGTGAAATAATCTACTAACTCTTCTTTTGTTTTTAAGATAGTGTTGCCTAAAAACTGTTCTTCAAAAAATTTTACAATTTCTTCTTTTTGTTCTGGCGTAAATTCCTCTTTACGTGCTACGATAAAACTACTGCTACTTGAGTTGGTTACAAAGTCTGTTCTATACTTCATTTAGAATCTCTCCTTTTCTTCTATAAAATTAGACAGTATATCAATTCCTGTAAAAGCTCGTCTGAATGATTAGAACCAAAAATTACTTTCTCAACAGTTCTCCACTCAAAAACTGTATGTTTAAAATCATTTGTTTTCTTTTCTGCATAAGATTTAATTTCACTTTCTTGAGTTGACTCTACTAAATCTAATCGCACTAAAATTCTGTGCAATGCATGCATATCTAATCCCTCCTTTAGAAAATAAAAAGAGGTGCCCTAAGGCAACAGCTAGACAAAATAATTACTAAAATCATTCTTCATCAAAGTAGATAAGTCTTTCAATGTAATTTCTACCCTCATTCTTAAAAATAGGTATTTCTTTATCAATAAACCAATTAGAGTATGAATCTTTTATGCAACAACTTCCTCTCTTTTCTGGAATTGTATAATCATTCCAGTTGACATCTCTTTGAGTAAGAAGCATATCTTGAATAGCATTGCATGATTTGCCATGTAATTGTTTATTAGAGAAATACTTTTGACCTACTGCTTGAATACTGTTTCTAGTGGCATCAAGTTGTCGCCAATAAAGTAAATTAGCAACCTCCTCTTTAGGAATGTTGAAGCAACGAGCATCAAACATCGCTTTATCGAACACTTTAGAATAGACTTGATACATCTGTTTTGAATGTGCAATCTCTCTAAAATATTTGTTGAATGCTATTGTTGCCATGCTTGCAGAAATACTGCATAGTTTTTGTACTTCATAATCAAACCATGCACTAGAATTTAATTTTTGATAATCAATCAGTATCAATGTTATTTCATCTGATTGAGTGTAACCAAGAACACAACCTTGTATATTCTCACACAGATATTGCATTGTTGTTTGCATTGCACTCATTAGAGTAGAATCAAAGGGTTTTTCAAAACCTTTTGTAAAAGTATGAAATGACTTTCCATCAATGCGAATTGCTACTGGCATGCGTCTCATTAGATTTATTTTTGGGATTTGCTCATAATAAGTTTTCATTCTTGTTCCGATGTCATCATACATAAAAAACCACCTCTTTTTAATCATTTAAATTTGAATTAATACTTAATATTGCATTTTGAATTTCTGGATTATATTTTCTAGCTACATTAGTCTTCATACCACTCTGGAAATTCCTTCTTTAAATAATTTATTGGTTTTTCTACACTATCAATAAACCAATAAGGACATCCATTAGAGATTAACACTTTAGGAAGAGTATCTGAGATGCAAAATTGAAACTGGGTTGCAGTAGTATCAAGATAGATGTGTGTGTCTTTATGTGAAACTTTTACCATTGAATGAGGGTCACATGGTTCATCTGTACAACATTCAGGGAAATCATAGATTACCCAACCATCTGTGGGTAATGCTTGAATATTCATTTTATTAAGTTCTAATAAAAGTAACCCACTTGCTTCTATGCAGCAACCATATAATTCTGGTATATTGTTAGGATACTCTTTTTCTAAAAAATCTCTAATAGATTTGCCTACTTTATATAATAAAGTAGTTAGTTCATATAGAGTATAATCATTATTTTTCATTAGACATTCCCTTTTAACCCATATGCATACTAGCATATTTTAATTTAGCAAATAGAAAATCAGCTAATAAAGTTGGCATACAAGGATCATCTCCTACCAAAGCTACTTCACCCAGATACTTGTGTGCTAACTCTCTAGGATTTAAACTTTTTGCACTTTCATCCCAAACAATATCTGAATACCAATCTAACATTTCTTCTATTCTTACATCATAATCATCAATACTTTCTCTGAAATCTACAGCTTCTAATTGACCATAATCACCATTTGCTATTCTTTTAAGCCATTCTATTTCTGAATTATCAATGTAGGAACACAAGAAATAAAAATAATAAATATCATGCTTCTTATCAATATCATCTTGTACATTTATACCACACATACCAAACTGTGACTTTACCTTACGCTTAAAACTAAATAACTTCTCTAATTTATGAATAAGTCTTGACTCAAGTTCAACATCATCATCACCATCTCGAAACTTTCTTAAATCACAGTCAAGTCCTGAGATTTTATATACTTCATTATCTAAATAATTAATAATAGATAATATTTTTGCTGCAGAGTCTTTAATAAATTTCCAAGCATCATCCACTGTGACTGTGTTCCCGTTAGGTTTTCCTAAAATAAAGCTACTACTGCTACTGTTGGTAACAAAATCTAATCTATATTTCATTTAGAAATCCTCTCCTTTCAAGCAATTAAAAAGGTGCCCAAAGGCACCATGCACTTTTACTCTCTTTTCCATAATACAATTTTATCTCTTTGAACTGCTGTGTTAAAATAGTAATCAGGGTTACTGATACTTTGAGGTGTTCTCACAACAATGTCCACTTTAGGGAAACCGATTTCTTCTCGAAGTTCTAATAATTCAATTTTAAAGGAAACCTCTCTAGAATTACCAGTAGTTAGAATCAACAAATCAATATCTGAAAAGGCATTGCAAGTGCCACGTGCTACTGAACCAAAGAGCCATATTTCGGAGATGTTTAAATAGTCCGCATATCGTATTAATTCATTTAGCTTTGATTCTAATTTAGGTGCAAACCTAGAATCAATTTCTATTGTTGGCATAAATAGAACCTCCTCTATTTCTTTTCCTTATTATAATTCAAACAAATGTGAACTACAATGACATTCTAGCTAACGAGAATGAAGTATTTATATCTGTTGTATCTGCTATAAAGAAATTCACCACATGTCACCTTTCTAAAGTATCAGTACTGGTTCTGTATTTTTTCCTTTAAAACAGCAACCACAATAAATCCATTGACCATTCTGTCTAGAAAAAGTAAGATAAGTAGGCTGTATAGTATTGGTTTCAGCATCATAAATTTCTTTTTGTACCTCATTTATCTGTAAGCATTCTTTACTTCTAAAAATAGGGAATGAAGTACCAAGTATTTTATATATAATTTTATCATCTACAATATCTCCAACCTTCATAGCTTTTGTAAGATATTGAACTTTCTTCCAATCTTCCATTGTAATATGTTTCATAAATATCAACTCCTTTTTATTATATAAAATTATGCCTTATTATTCTATGACAAAAAAGAAAAGGAACAAGGTTGTTAAAGTAGTGTTTCTTTGTTAGATATGTATTTAGGATTCTTGAATTAAATATAAAACGTTTTTTTGCAAACTAATTGATTGCAAATGAGAGATAAATTGTTCTTTGACAAGTAAGAAGGAACTAAAGAATTGTATAGAAAAATTAAATAATTCCTGTTGCAGAGATATTATTCTCCCAATTCATCAACAATTATCGTTCCTGTTGTGTAATAGATGATGTGGCGTAAACCATTTTCATCATCAAATAATATATAGTTGTCATTATTTGTTTCCATGTCGAATGTGCCAGTGTATTCTTCTATAAGTTCGCCGTTGATATCATAGACTCTAACATGTCTAGGAATACCACCAGAAACATTGCTTGTAAAGTCTTTTACGATTCTTTTTCCACTTTCTGTATAAGTAAGATAACAGCAAGAAGCAATGATGATTAAGGTGGCAACAATAGTCCTTACTGCTATATCAGAATCATGGCGGAATTTATAGACGATAACCCCTGCTATGAAAATTACAAGTGCAATAAAAAAATACATTAGATAACCTCCTTTAGAATAAAAGAGAGCGTCTGAAGACGCTCAAAGTAATGATTGATAAATTTGTTTGATGGCTGGAATTCTTGGATTTATTCTGTACCACTCATCTTCAGTTAATTCTGCCATAACTCTTTCATATTCAAGTAGATAGAATATGTTGCTATATTCGTAAGTGTTTGGCATATTACCATCACTCAAATATGCAGAGTCGTATGTAGTCTTTGATTTTAAACCTTGTACCTCATAAGCACAATAACCTTTCAATTTGAAGTCTTTATAGAAGGTATGATTGTTAGAAATGCATACTACACTTCCACAGCGATGCATAACTCTTTGATTCATCTTTGTTGCACTTTCCATTCTACCTAAAATAATTCGTATCTTTTCTTTGAATGATACATCTCCTAGATACCTTTTAGAATAAACACCAGGTTCGTTGTTTAGATATTCTAATTCATAGCCACAATCATCTGCAATAACAGGTATCTTTTTAGAAATAAGGTCGTGTACAGCTTTTGCTTTAATATAAGCATTCATTCGATAAGTTTCACCATTTTCATCTATGTCTATGTTAAGGTTTATATCATTCATTGAAAGTATGTTGTAATGGTATCCACCCTCTTCATTTACTTTTATAAAGTCTTTTAACTTCTGCAAATTTGATGTTGCAATAATAATGTCTTTCATAAAGTAACATCTCCTCTTTAGATGGTTTCACTATATTTGTGGATTCTAATGAAATAACCTTTATCACGATATTTCTTCTTTTTGAACTCTTTAGAGAGTCTCTTTTTGCACTGTTTATAAGATTTGTATTTGCGATGGAAAATATAATTGAATTCCTCTACAACATTTTCTTCACAATCAGCATAAAAACCATTAGGAGCTGCATGAGTGTATTTGGGTGGTAATTTAAAGTCTACTGAAAATCTTTCTGAAAAATCTTCACCTGTGAGGTCAGTGTTAATATAAAGTTCACAACCAGGTTCTTCCGCTATGAGAACATAACTGATAGATGGGTAATACTTTTCGATAATTTTATTCCACATTTCAGTCATAGGTTCCCATGCAGTTTGTGTTGAAAGTTCTAATTTGTCTGGGTCTGTATCTTCTTCTGAATCTGAAAAATAATCTATAAGACCTCTACAAGGGATTTCATTGTAGTCAAATCCAAAGCCATCTACAACATTGCCTAACCAGAAATCTCCGAAATCATTCGGGATACGCTCTTTAGATGTGAAGGATTTTATCTTGTCATAGAAATCCTTTATTTCATTTTTATTTCCTCTGAAAACATAAGATGTTGTGCACCAATTTGGCATAGTCATTCCTCCTTAGAAAATAAAAGAGAGTGCCCTAAAGCACTCAGTAAAATTTAAATAATAATCTATCAATGATCACTATAATTAGTTAATATAGATTTTGAGTTAACTTGAGATAGAATATCGTAGGATTTCAAAAATTTATCGACAAAGTGTGTATAAGCTTTTAAACAAAGTTAATTATTTTTTCCATCTAAAATAATCTCATACGTGCCAGATTTCCAGCAGAACCATTACCCTTTTGATTATTAAGGTATTCATTCATAGCTTCTTTAGCTATATCACACCACATTCCAGAATCAAAAAGTTTATCTTGATATATATCTGTAATATCTGAAAGCATCTTATCATCATAATCTAATATACCTGCTTCTTCCAAAACAGTATCAACATCATTTTCATTAAACTTACGCTGTACTTCTCTGTGTATATTTCTTGCTTCTTCAAAATCAATTTCAATTTCAACTTCTTTATTTCCTAATTTACCCTTAACTAACATAAAAATTCACTCCTATTCATTTTCATAAGTAGTAGCATACTTATGCACTAATATATAATATTCTTTATTACAATACTCTTCTTTTTCTAGTTCTTCCTGCACTGCTTTTACACATTGTTCATAATTGTCATAGGAATAACCAAATATAGAATTTAATGTTTCAGTAATATCTTTTTCAGAAGAAAAATAATAAGTGCTTTCGCATTCATACTTTTCTGGTACACTTAATTCCATACAAAATCTATCTGAATAAATAGAGCCTTCTACATCGGTATTTACAAGAATATCATTACCTTCTTCTTCAGATATAAAAACATATCTTATAGATGGATAGTATTTTTCAACAATTTTCTTCCACATCTTCGGCATAGGTTTCCAAGCTGTCATAATATTAACGGAAAACTTACATTCTGATAAATGTTTCGTTATTTCTGAAACAGACAGAACTTCTCCTCTACAATCTATCTCATTGTAATCAAAGCTAAATCCATCTACAATATTACCCAGCCAGGTATTTCCAAAATTATTTGGGATACGCTCTTTAGATGTGAAGGATTTTATTTTATTGCAAAAGTCCTTTATTTCCTTTTCATTACCAATAAATGTATAATCGGTATAGCACCAATTTGGCATAGTCATTCCTCCTTCTAGAAAATAAAAAATTATACTAAAACTTAATTATTGTATTTTAATAAATATAAAAAATTTAAACAATCTTTAAGGAGAAAAATAATTTAATATGAAAAACAAATACACTTTGTAAGTGTATTTTTGGTGTAGATCAAATTGGAAATTATAATCAATGGATGTGATATTTTGCTGGATAAAAAGGAGCATTACGCCCCCATTGAGTTGTTAGACAAGTTTAATTGTTTACAGTTATCTTTATGTTGAGTCCAATTTTATTTTGGACTTCTTCTTTGTTGTTGTCGGTTACATAGAAGTAAGCTGTACAATCGTATGTCCCTTTAGAGAGAGGTGTATCAAGTTTGGCTTCTTCTATTTTGTAGCCAGGTTCTATGATGTCAGACTTGTACAAGAGAGTATTATCATGGTAAATTTCGACATACATAGGATAACGATTTGTTTCAATATTTTGTATCATCATATTGCCTTTAGATTGACCATCTTTAAATACAACGTTTGTATTCATAAAAACATTGAACATACCTTGTTCCACAGCTTTATCAATTTCTGCTTGTAAGTCCCTACTTGCTCTAGGTTGGTCCCAATCTATTTCACCTTGCAAAACATCTGATCTATAAGAAAAAAAATAATAAACTAAAAGTGAAAGTAACAAAAGAAATACAATAACAACAACAATTATTTTGTTTTTCTTTTTATTGTTTTGTTCTTGAGATTGAGGTTCATCTCTGATTTTCTCATTATCCATAATTAAATCCTTTCTTAAAAAGAATAAAATAAAAAAGAGGTACCCTCAACAAAGAAGTACCTCTCTTTTTATCTTAAACCTATTAAAATGGTGTCAATACTGCCAGTTCTAAATCTCAAACATTTATTGTCATAGTAAGGTCATAACTACGACCGCCTAAAACAAGTTTGGCTGGTAATTCATTTTCACCAGCAACTAATACTACATCTTCCATTTGTGGATGTAACATAACATAATCTGTCTCACCATCTGGAGAAATAACTGGAAAACGAATATTGATATCGCTAGCTCTTACAGTGTCTCCTGCTTTAAGGCTTTTATTGGTCAATTCCATTTTAATATCATCTGTATTTCCTAAATCATAAACCTTTAAAGCATAAGATCTTGATTTGCCATTGCTTAATTTTATAACAATATTTGACTTGCCATAACGAAGTCCATTCACAGCAACACTCTTATTTCCCTCAGAGCCACTTATTGTTCCTACAGTTGCAATAGCTTCATTAGATGATGTAATGCCTGCTAAAGAAACGGTATCACCTTCTGTATCCCAAGTAATATTCAATGAGCCACTACCACCAGCAATAAGAATCTCGCTACTTTGTACATTGATTCCAGAGGTATCTTCTGGCTCACTAGTATCATTCCATTCTGGTCCAGTACTTGTATCATCACCACTCCAGTCTAAAGTAAAGCTTAATACAGCAGCATCTGATTTTTGATTTACAGACTGAGGTGGCAATTTTGCATCCATATTCAAATCAATGTAACTGTTTTTAGGAATTTTCCAGTCACTAGAATTCAATGAAAAACTACCATCTTGAGAAAGTGTATCTCCTCTCAACTGTAAACCTACATACTTGGAATTTTCAGGTAATGCACTAAAGTCCGTATCCCAGCTTTTTGCCTGCCAATCATTGTCTAAACTAGCTTGTATATTTGTTACTGCAATACCCTTTGTAGAAACGCCATTGATAATAGCTGCATTATTTGGTGTGTGCACATTGCCATCCTTATCCACTTTGATTGGCAATGTTGCTGGCACATAAGCTGAGAATAAAACTGGATCTTCCTCACCTTCTGTTGCAACCTCAATAGTAACTATTGATTTTCCTACAGTACCTGCTTTTGTAATCTCATCAAAGCCAGTCATAGCAAATGCCTGTGAGATAGATAACAGAGAAGTAATTGCTACCATATGTAATGCAATTAATTTCTTACTTAATTTAAACTTCATAATATAACCTGCCTTTCTTGTATTGTATAAGAACATCCTAAAAACAAAAAAGAGAGACTTAAAATCAAGTATCTCTCATTATCTCATTGTTATATATTAAGCATTCCACTAAATCAAGTGGAAACTCAACTGTTATATCAAGTATTCCACTATTTTTCAAATCATCTCCTTTTCAAAATTATTTTAATGGAATGATAACAATGGAATATATCAAAGTAACATTTCTAAAAATGTTACTTTCAGGCATTTTTGTAACACTACAATTATATAAAATATTATATGCAATGAAAAAGGGTTATCGAAAAATCGATAACCCTAAATATACTACATTATAATGATATTTGCCTATGACAAAAATATATCTTGATATAATCTCAATTTTCTCTCTATCCTCTTTTCAATTTTAATATAAATAAAAATAATTAAAAGAAGTGAAATTTATAGTAAGACAAAAGTATTCATTTGATCTCTAATTTTGTTACTATAATTAAATTACTAAAGTTAGTAAAATAAAACTACGTATTATACCAAGAAAAACTAAAACAAACTACTAAATAATTACATTTGTCTGAGTATTTAAATCATAAGATAATTGACAATGCTCTTTAAAATATTTTATTTTTTGTAATAAAACATCTATGTCATAATCGAAAAGTTGCTGTATATAATAGATATCTTGATTACGCTTTAAAAGATGTAGTAATCTTACATCTTTTAAAAACTTAGTTGTAAGTTTTAAAGCTATGTTTTCATGAAACTTATAACTCTTTAAAGTTCTAAGGAGACAAGTTTCAGTTAATTTATTTTTAAATTGAATATTTACTAAAAAATAACCAGTCTGAGTAATAAGTTCTTTTGTAACTTCAAAATACTGTTTTATTATGCTCACAAAAAAAGCATCATGAAGATATAATTTATGTATAACACCTCTTGAAGATAGAATAGATACTGTCACTTTATCATCCAAAATAACAACATCTTCGGATTTCAAGCCACATAATTTATCAGTACCTAAACATAAATAATAACTGAATATTAATATTACAGCATCCCTAGAAAATCTTTGATACTTTTTGGAACCATATTCAAATTTACTGCTATAATGAATTACGTCTGTTATTAATGTTGTAATATCTGACTCAGATACACTATTTAATAAATCTGTATATTCTATTTTATCAGCACTCGCTTTTTCTTCTAAGAGTTCTACCTTTTCTAAATTATACAGATGTTTAATATTATCTACCGCAAACAAATCACTAACATTACTTATTATTTTTTTACCCTCTAGATACATTAGAAATAATCTTATAGATCTCATTCTAACTGTAATGGTACTTAATTCATAACCTTCATCAAGAAGATAATCATAATAAACTTTAACAGAATCTTTAAAAATATTTTCCAAAGAAGAATTTTCTCCAAAATGCAATAATTCTATATACTGAGAAATAGACATTCTGTATACTTTCAAAGTACGATCACTCCGAGATTTATTACTCTTACAGAAAGCTAAATACTCCTCCATATAGTAGATAATACTATCTTTCATTCTCAATACATCTCCCTGTAAATATTGCTTTAATTTTATTGATAACATAACATATTAATACATATAACAATATCTAATGTTATCAATAAAATACTTAAAAAATAATTTCAATATTTAAAAAAATGGCAGAGATTTACTCTGCCATTTTTTATCAAAAATTAAACATCTACAATAACAAAAAATTTTCTTTTTTATCACGCTTTATACTTGAATTACTTCAAAGGAATTTCTTTTAAATCATTTGTTATAATGATTATAACAATATTCAGCATCTTCTTTTGTTAAAGAAAATCTTCTCTGCAATTTTAAAATTATCTTATCCTTTGGAAATCCTTCTTCCAAGTTATCCAATATTAACGCTTGAATACCACTTTGAAGTCCTTTTTTTAATCCTTCTTGTCTTGCTTCTTCTTCTCTTAATGTAATATAATCATCCATTGTAAATTCTTTTTCTAACATAGTTAAAAACTCCTTTCTATTCAAATAATCAACAAATATACCTTGTGAAATGCAATCTTTTCTAGCTAAATCTATTGCAATATGGCTTCTCTCATTTAAGGATAGATTACTTAATTCTTTACTGTCATAATGATATTGATATCTATGTACAAAAAAGCTATAACCTCGTAATGTATCAGATGTATTATTGTTTCTTATGAAATCACCATCATATTTTATATTGATATTAAGTACCCTTAAATCTATGCATGGATTTTGAGGATTTACAAAATGAGAACTTAACATTTCACAATCTTCTGGCAATTCTTGTTTTCCCATATACAATACATAAAATTCAGGTCTTGGCAAAAATAATTTCTTTTTTGAATAAATTTTGTTTTTAAATTTATCCATATTGTCTTCATATAATTTTCTAACAAGATTCGAATAGTACACTAAACATCTAATTTTCCCTTTAAAATAAGTCCATTTTACCTAATGTATGACTTGATTTATAACCAATATATTGATTACATCTTCTTTTCAACATCTCAATAACATAAGATGTTTTCCAATTGTGTTTTGTGTCATCACCAAATACATTAGAAAAATCAATTACTGCTTCTTCGCTATTTAAGTATAACAATAAATGATTACACAGGTCAATGTATTTCGGTCTGTACTCACATTCAAGAACAAAATCATATGGAATATTGAAACTTGAAAAATAATTATTGTAGTCATACGCATTAGGGAAATCCATCTCCATAGATGACCATAGAAGTGACATTCCATTATCCCAAATTGGTGCAAAACTTTCTATTTTTCTTGTTTCATTATTTACTAAAAATCCCCAATTATTTAAATGTCTGTCATCATTTTTGATGAGCCAATCAAAGAAGCACATATCATAGAATGGTTCTAATGTTGGCAATTCTTTGAGGATAGCGTTTTTAGCATCTTCTAATGAAACTCTTAAAGCACCATTAAATTGATATTTTAGATACTTATTCATTGGAAGCAGACCATATTGTTTGCTTGTAAACAATTTAGAGATAGAAACTGTTTTTCCATTTCTTTTGTCTAAAGTATATGGAATTGCATTGAGATTTAATTTCTTTGCAATAATAGAAGCAATTACTTCACTATAGGGTTCACCACCAGCATTAGCATAATCAGTGGTGCCACCTTTCGTTAGAAAGATAGTATCAGTTTTTTGCCAATACTTTGGCAAAGCACCATCGGTAGTAAACTCTGGTGTAAGTGGATGTTTAGAAATAGCTGTTGGAACACCTGTAAAAGCAATCCATCCAAGAGATTCATCGAATGGATTGTCATATAAATTAACTTCTTGAAATGTAATAGGGTCATGTTTTTCTTTTACCCAATAGGTGTCATTTAAACTTAATCCATGACAATAGAGAAGAATATCAAACTTATTTTGCATATTGATAGCATTTAATAATTCTTCCATGTATTGTCTGCCCATTGGTGCAACTCTTTTTCCTACCCAAGCTGCTAATGTTTGTTCACTGTAACCATAGGTTTGAAACTCAATAGGGAGTAGCTCTTTATCTGTATATAGTTCACCTAATTGGTAAATATGTTCCCTATTAGAGAATTCGTAGCTAAATTTAAATAATATAGTATCGCCATTTAGAAGCATGTATTCTTTCATTTTGGAATCACCCTTTCTTTAAATGTTCATTGAGACAGCATTTATACCTGACTTTTTTCTTAATTCATATTCATTTATTGTTTGTTTTACTTCTGTTTCTGGGAGACCAATAATGCTAGAAATTTCTTTTGTATCATACCCTTTATCATACATAACAAGTAATATTTCTATTTTCTGACTCTTTTCTCCTGCAATGAAACCTTTATTAAAACTTCTTTCTTTTTCCATTCTTGATTTTAAATCAATGATTCTTTTTAAATAAACATCTTTTACCATAATGTTCATTACTCCTTCTATTTTTCTTTACCATCATTTTTTTATATAATTTTTATTGGAAAAAACTAATCTAACTTAATTGTTTTGAAAGTTCTTGTCAAATTAAGTTATTGGAAATATAATTCCAAATTCTGTATCATTTTACTTACAGGAAGTTTTTACAATCTTACAAATATATCGGCAAGATTACCCATTATATATACCCTTATCTAATTTTTCTAAAGCTAACAATAAAGTTTTAATTGTCTGGTTGGAAATAATTCATTTCTAATTTGAACATACTTTGTATTATCTGATATTAACTTTTAATATAACTTTGGTTCATTTATATGTAATTTTCTGAGAAGTTTAATTATTTTTCTCCTCTAAAAATAATTTATAAATATCAACTTCTAAAGCATCTGCAATCTTTTGTATATTTCTAAGTGAAATACTTCTTTTTCCTAATTCAACATAATTAATATATGTTGGATGTAAACCTGCTAATTTTGCAAGCTTATTCTGAGAATATCCTTTAAGTTTTCTATATTTACGTACATTAAAACTAAAGACATTTAATAAATCCATATTATCACCCTTCTAACAAAAATTTTTACTATATTTATTAAGAATACTTCAAAATCTATGAAAATAAAAAAATGGAGGAAATAAATCCCCCATTTTATCTTATCGTATTGCGTTGTATTCTGCTAAAATCTATTCTTTTAGTTTATCATTATTTTCCCAAATAAAAGTTAGAATCTGTTTTAACCATTAATCAACTTTTAAAGCATTAAATCATTTATAATATTAATTTTTCTCTCTATTTTCTTTTAGAAAATAAATTCATCTTTGGTAAATTTTTATTTCTAAATTTAACTTGTAACTCATCTAAAGTGACAACACATGTGTTGTCAATATAATCTTTTACATCCAAAACATATTGTATAAACATTTTTGCAAAATTTTCATCATATATCTCATTAATATTGGTAATATATGGATACCTAGATTCATTAAAATATTTTCTAGACATTTTCACTATATTTTCAATATCTTGGTTATCCCCATATTTATTTGCCAAACATTTATAAATACTAATAACATCATGTGAAAATTCCAATTGACTGTCATGATCAATTAGAATTAATTTAGACTTTAAAAATAATTCAATAGATAAACAGCACCAATATATAACATCTAAATATTGCTTAGATTGAAAAAGAGAAATGCTTGACTTTAATCTATATTCTGCTAAATCATAATAATTCATTTAAAATTATTCCCTCCTTTTCTACAAATCTTTGAACCATACATAACTCATTCTTGCAAAGATTATATTGTTCTTGAGATTGTAACAAAGTATCCATAGGAATATAAATATTACCTATTTTATAAGGTACAGGATCAAATAATAAAGATAATTCATCTTTCTCTTTTAATTCAGTATCTGTAATTAAAAAAATATCAATATCACTAAAATCTTTTACTGCTTCTCTAGCACAACTTCCAAATAAGATTACTTTGTTAATATGAGAGAAAAATTTGTTTTCTCTTAAATTCATTAAATAATGTGTAATGTATATTCTATAATTGTCAGGAATATTCAAATCGTCTAATGATTTAATTGTTCTCATGATTACATCACCACCTTTGCAAATAGTATAACATAAATAAAAGGAGGTGTCACTAAGACACCTCAAAATTTATCTTATCGTATTGCGTTGTATTCCGTTAAAATCTGCTTGTTAAACTCGTCGCCATTTTCTCGAATAGAAGTTAGAATTTGCTTTAAACTGTAATTGCATAATCTTACAGCAGCTATTGCAAACCCAAGATAACCGAAATCTGTTTCATCATTGTCAAAATAGATATCATGCAAATAATTCACAATCTCATTGATATCCTCATTAGAACAGCCTTCTGTGTCTGTTGTCATATACAATTCATAATAAATGCCTAATTTATTTATAGCATACTCCTCTTTTTCTTCTAACTCTTTCACTATTGCTTTATAATCTAACATAGTATCAACACCTTTCTTTGAACAAGATATAAATCAAACCCCTAAATTTGTTTAATAAAGTGCTTCTAAAATCTCTTCTTCCAACTTATCACCATTTTCTTGAATAGAGGTGAATAACTTCTGTACATTATAATTGCAAACCTCTAAAGCTGCTCCTGCTACTCTAGGATAGAGATAATCCATATCGCCATTAGACAGATAGATATTATGAAGGTAATCTACAATTATATTGATCTTTTTATTGGATGCTATTCCCGTA
>OFHA01000791.1_pt1 | contig 25542 bp, 25 predicted proteins | sample 1521891 | NCBI WGS metagenome assembly OFHA01 (sample SAMEA3504089, study PRJEB24116) | mouse gut metagenome | biome: mouse gut; feature: mouse-associated habitat; material: faeces | place: Denmark | collected 2011
GGATAACGGAGCTTAGAAAGCGGCTGAAATATGCAGACGGGATTGAGAAACGCTCCGCACACATTGACGACTGCTTAAACCAAATCCATGATATGATTGAAAATCAGCGGTTAAATACAAACGCCAGAACAGGCAGGGCAGACCGCAGGAGGGAGGAATTATTTCGATGAGTGAACCTTTTGGCGGCACAGAAAAAGAAGAATTTTCAGAAGAAACTGCCATCCGTCAGATGATTGATGGGATTACGGACTGCCTTGCATCCATGACAAAAGAAGAACGGTTAGCATGGTTTCGCAGGTCACAATATCCTTATCCAATCAATTTTCAAAAAGAGATAGATGGCACAGTTTATACAGTCAATGCCCATTTTAACGCCGACGCTTCTGAGAGCATTCAGGAAAAAACCGAACGCATTCTCCTAAAACTATAAACGGCATTTGAATTAAGGCTTTAAAGCGTTGAAGTATTCTGCCAGATATGGTATGATAATGGCACCTACAATTCATATCATATCTGGCTGTGGAAAGGAGAATTATGAGCAGCCAGCCAGATAAAATAACAGCTTTATACTGCCGTTTAAGCCGTGACGATGAGCAGGACGGGCTTTCGGGCAGCATCAAAAACCAGCAGTCCATACTGGAAAAATATGCAAAAGAGAACGGTTTCCGCAATACCCGCTTCTTTATTGACGATGGATTTTCGGGGGTGTCGTTTACAAGACCCGCATTTATGGAAATGATGGACTTAGCCGAGCAGGGGAAAATCGGGACGATTATCGTCAAAGACCACTCAAGGCTTGGGCGTAACCGCCTTGTTGTCGGGCAGTTATTGGAAGAAGATTTTGACCGCATGGAGGTACGTTATATCGCTATCATGGACAATATCGACACCGCTAAAGGCATCAGCGACCTTGTCCCCATGCAGGATTTATTCAATGAATGGCACGCCAAGAACACAAGCCAGAAAGTAAAGAATGTATTCCGCAATAAGGGGATGTCAGGAATCCCGCTTACAAGCAACCTGCCATACGGCTATAAAAAAGACCCCGAAAATCCCCGAAAATGGATTATCGACGAGCCTGCGGCAAAGATAGTGAAACAGATTTTCAGCTTATGCGTTGCAGGACTTGGACCGACGCAGATAGCAAAAAAGCTGAAAGCCGACAAGGTAATGACGCCGACGGTTTACTGGAACAGCATTGGGATGGCATACCGAAAACCGCCCGCCACCCCCTATCACTGGTCAGCATCCAGCGTGGTGCGCATCCTCTCCCGACAGGAATATATCGGGGACACCGTCAATTTCCGCACCATGCACAAATCATTTAAAAGCAAGAAGCGGCTGGAACTCCCGCAGGAGGAATGGCAGATATTTAAAAACACCCATCCCGCAATCATTGACGAAGAAACCTTCATGCTCGTGCAGGAGCTTCGGGAACACCGCCGCAGACCGACAAGGAGCGGGATTATCAGCATGTTTTCTGGTCTGCTCTATTGCGCCGACTGCGGGGAGAAACTCTATTACAGCACGGTGAATAATTACAAGAGGGAACAGGCTTATTTCTTCTGTTCTTCCTACCGCAAAAACTCTGATGTATGCTCTGCCCACTATATCCGAGAAAAAGTAGTGGCAAAGGCAGTATTGGACAGTATGCAGCGTGTGTTCTGGTACGTTCAGTGTTTTGAAAAAGATTTTGCCAGAAATCAGATGGCGGCTTTCGGAGAGGAAAAGAGGAAAGAATTATCCGAAAAGCGCAGGGAGCTTGCACAGGCAAAAAAGCGGGTGAAAGAGATTGACAGCCTTATCCAGAAGATTTATGAGGACAATGTAAGCGGGAAAATCTCTGATGGGCGTTTCGCCACCATGTCAATGGCATTTGAGGACGAGCAGAAACAGTTAAAAGAATCCATCCCCAATATGGAACAGTACCTTGAAACCGAAACAGACAAGAGTGACAGCCTTCAGCGTTTTATCGACAGGGTAAAATGCGTCACACAGCTTACGGAATTAACCCCCGAAATCGTACACGAGTTTATTGAGAAGATTGTCGTGTCCAAGCCAGAATATATTGACGGTCAGCGTTACCAGAGTTTAGATATTTACTACAACAGCGTCGGCATTGTCAGAGAGCCGATGCCCGAAGAAATGGAAGAACTGTTCCAAGAGCATATGCGGAACAGAACATCCAGCCAGAGCAGCAAAACAGCGTAGCCGCAAGGCTGCACTGTCTACATAGCAGCATATTAAGATATTACAATTTTTAGAGCAACTTCCTTACGGAACACCATCCAAGGAGAGCGAATTTCTGTACCGCACACCGCATCAGCCCAGGAGATATTGAAAACGCTATCAAGGCAGACATTGAAAGACACGTAGTAAAAGCAATGAAAGACAAAGAGAAATTCATAAACAATGTACTTCTAAGCATGAATGAGAGCAGTGCCGAACGGTGGGAAAAAATAAAGGCGGAGATTGCCAGACTCAAAAAGAGTAATGCCGAGCTTGATCAGATGTATATAAGGCTATATGAAGGTTATTCCATCGGCAAGCTGTCGGAAAAGAAATTCACCATGTTGTCAGCGCATTATGAGCAGGGACAGGACGCAAACGAGGAAAAGCTGTCGGAACTGGAAAGACAGCATAAAGCGAAGTCTGCCGCTGTTGCCAATGCGGAGCAGTTTACGGAGAGCCTTGCACAGTGTGCAGGCTTGAAGAAACTGACGGCAACGGTATTGAGTCGTGTCAGGGTAATATGCTGAAAATCATCAATAACGGCAGGAAGCTGGCTCTGGCTCAGTGCCTTATCAATGATATGTTGCCGGACAGTGAAATTTCCAAATCGGCAACCTGTGTGGGAAAGGCGTTTGAGATATGGGAGCAGAAAAAGGTGAAGAAGTCCGCACAGATAATTTTTTGTGATTATATCCACGCTAAAAGGGGATGGCAAATTCAATGGTTATGACGATATAAAAACAGACTGGTTGAAAAAGGAGTGCACCGGAGGAAATAGCATTTATCCATGAAGGCGCGACACGTTCCTGTATATAAAATTGCGGGAAACCGCATACAAAAAACAGGCACTGATAAAAGAACGTGAAAATTCTGGTTAGCAGAACTGAAACTATGGGGGCTATAGGGCCGCTATGGCGAGAGTCATTCGGGCATAATAATTAAACACATAATATTTTTTGGATATTCAGGGCATGGCCGGGACAGCATCTGAATATGTGTGGAACAGGGGAAGAATGAACGTGGCTTTTTCAGAGAGGGGCGTTAAAATATATTTTAATGGAATGACAGGAAATTATGAAGATTATGTGAAACAGGTGGAAATAATGGAAAATGAGTGGTATAAAAGATAGAAACGATTGCAGGTATGATTTACAAATTTGAGATGGACGAGTAACAGATGCCGGAAGATAAAATAATCTTCAGGATTTCGAGGTAGAAAAATGAAGCATTCCATAACAGGCAAGATAACAGCTATTATGATAAGTATTGTGACGGGAACTGTACTGCTGTGCTGGTTTGCCAATAATTCTCTTCTGGAAAACTATTATGTGGAGCACAAGCAGAAAAAGCTGCTGGACACTTTTGAAATGGCAGACAAAGCCATTCGGGAAGAAAGAGAGAATGAAGAGAGTTTTCAGATTGAGCTGGAAAAGCAGTGCGCCAACAGCAATATTACCATGATGATTATCAGTTCAGACCGTACCATTATGCATTCCAATGTGGGAGACGATGAAGAACTGCTTCTGCAGTTTATGGAACTTATTTTTCATGTGGACAGGCACAAGGCAAAGGTTCTGGAAAATACGGAACAGTATATGGTGGAAAAAACCAAGGACAGCAGGTTCCATACGGATTATCTGGTGTTATGGGGGAATCTGCAGAACGGGAACCTGATTCTCATGCGTACAGCAGTGGAGAGTATTAAGGAAAGTGTGGAAATTGCCAATCAGTTTCTGGCTTATGTGGGAATTACAGCAGTGGTTGTCTGTGCAGTGATTATTTATGTGGTTACACGCAGAATTACCAATCCTATTTTGCAGCTTACGAATATTTCAAGAAGAATGACAAACCTGGATTTTGACGCCAAATTCCGGAGCCGGGGCCAGAATGAGATTGATTTGCTGGGAGAACATATGAATCAGCTGTCGGAAACGTTAGAGAACACTATTTCCGAACTGAAAAGTGCCAATAATGAACTGAAAACAGACATTGAGAAGCGGATGGAAATAGATGAAATGCGCAAAGACTTCATTTCCAATGTGTCCCATGAATTCAAGACGCCTATTGCGCTGATTCAGGGATATGCGGAAGGCCTGCGGGAATGTATCAATGACGATGCGGACAGCCGTGAATTTTACTGTGAAGTAATTATGGACGAGGCAGATAAGATGAATCAGCTTGTGAAAAATCTGCTGACATTAAACCAGCTGGAATCCGGCAGCGAGCAGGTGGTATTTGAACGGTTTGATTTAATGGAAGTGGTGGAGGGCGTAGTACATGCCACTGCCATTCTGCGGGAACAGGATGGAATCACCCTGAACCTTTATGGGACAGGCCCGCTGTATGTATGGGCGGATGAATTTAAGACGGAACAGGTACTGACCAATTACATCAGCAATGCCATTCACTATGCCTCAGGAGAAAAGCGGATTGAAGTATCTGTTGTGCCGGGGGTGGAAGTGGTGCGGGTGGAGGTTTTCAACACCGGGAGCCATATACCGGAAGAAGAGCTGGAACATATCTGGGATAAATTTTATAAGGTGGATAAGGCCAGAACCAGAGAATATGGAGGGAACGGAATCGGCCTGTCCATAGTAAAAGCGATTATGGATTCTTTTCACCGGGAATGCGGTGTGGATAATGTGGACCAGGGTGTGAGATTCTGGTTTGAACTTGACAACCGAAGCCAGTAACTGCGGTAAGGAGGGGCCCGCGGAGCGGGAGGATGCCTTATCGCCTGTGGGAAGGAGAAGGCCCGCGGAGCGGGAGGATGCAAATTCAGTATAATATGGGTATTTTCTCCACTGCCTGCGGAAATAAAAATACTGGTTGCTCTACGGCATAAATAATGGTAGAATGTAAAATAAAAGAACAGGAATACGTGACAGTACGGAAAGGAAGACAGACTTATGAAGAGATTCATAAAAAAGGGAATGCCGCTGGTGCTTGCAGCACTGCTTCTGACCGGATGCGGAGATGAACTGGCAGTATTAACAGAAAGCGAAGAATTTATTGTTGTTAATTATTCTGCCGGAACCCTTGCCAAACACAACAGTTATCAGCAGGAAGGACTCACCATGGTTTATCCCAGGGAGGAAGAAGACGTTTTTTCTGAGGACGAAGAGGAACAGAAACCGGAGGAGACGAAAGAGCCGGAAGCAGAGACAGAGGGTGAAAGCGGAGGAGAAGCTCAGGACGGGCAGACAGAAGAAGAGGAAACATCCACAGCTGTCAGTTTCACGGAGGCACTGGCTGTTCCGGGAGTGGAATTTTCCTATAAAGATTATTCAGTCAGCAGCAGCTATCAGCAGGGCGAATATTTTTCACTGGATGCAGCAGAAGGAAATACGTTCGTGATTCTGAATGTGAATATGACAAATACGGGAACGGAAGCAGCTGCCTGTGATTTGCTGAGTCAGCAGCCCATCTTTACATTGAGCATAAATGAGGAGGCTGGCGTTAAGAATGAGATTACCATGCTGGAAAACGACCTTTCCACCTATACAGGCACACTGGAGGCGGGACAGACAGTGGCAGGAATTCTGTTATTTGAGGTTCCGGCAGCTTCAGCAGAGAGTATATCCGCCTTTGGTCTCAGTGTACAGATGAATGATACGACAAATGAGATTAATATGAAATAAATTAAAAAATGTTCTATATTTTTCAGAAAATATATGATATAATGGATAAAGAGATTATGTTGACCCGAATGGGCGTCAGTAAACCTTTTTGTTTGTCCGGAGCGGACAGGGCCTTCGGGTGCCGCAGGACGGCAGGTATACCCAGGCATATTTGAAATTTACGGAAATATACCGGAGAGGAGAGAGTTACTATTATGGATACAAATATTCTTTTGGAGAATGGCACAAATGAGCTGGAGGTATTAGAATTTACATTAGCTGGAAATCATTACGGTATTAATGTTGCAAAAATTCGGGAGATTTTAACTTATCAGCCAGTTACTCCGATTCCCAATGCACATCCAAGTGTGGAAGGTATATTTATGCCAAGAGATACCATGATTACAGTTATTAATCTGCGTAACTGTCTGGGCCTTCCAGATATTGACAGGAACGGATTGTTTATCATTACCAACTTCAACAAACTGAACATTGCCTTTCATGTAGATGAGGTATGTGGAATTCACAGACTTTCCTGGGCGGACATTATTAAGCCTGATTCTACTATTAATGTGGAAGAAAGCGGTGTATCCACAGGTGTAATTAAGCTGGAAGATCGTCTGGTTGTTATTCTTGATTTCGAGAAGATTGTAACAGATATCAGCCCGGAGACCGGTTTGCAGGTATCCGATATCGAAGGACTGGAAGAGAGGAACAGAAGCGATTCTCCGATTATGGTGGCAGAGGATTCTCCGCTGCTGTCCAAACTGATTACAGACTGTCTGAAGAAGTCCGGTTATACCAAACTGATTGTCAACAGCAATGGTCAGGAACTGTGGGATCGGCTTTGTGAGTTCCGGAAATCCGGCGATCTGGACGACAAGGTACATATGGTAATTACCGATATTGAGATGCCTCTGATGGATGGGCATCGTCTGACTAAACTGATTAAAGAAGATGATGAGCTGAAGCATATTCCGGTTGTTATTTTCTCATCTCTGGTTAATGAAGAAATGCGGCGCAAAGGTGAGATGCTGGGAGCGGACGCACAGCTGACCAAACCGGAGATTGGTAAACTGGTAAGTGCTATTGATGAACTTCTGGATAAGAGAAAAGAAGCGCTGGCACAGAAAGCGAACGGATAAATTATAAATTTGCCTGAGTGATTCAGGCCAGGAATCCTGCGAAGCAGGATTCTTTTTTCTTCTATAGGAAATTCCTCTGGATTTCCTATAGAAGAAAAAACAATGATGCGCAGCTCGCGGGGTCGATGTTTATTGCTGCGCAATCCGCTCGCGCGCGGAGAATGTGCATTCTTTTTTATCTTACAGGAAACAACTTGTCACATTAAATCATAAAAGTGCGTTCTGACCCTCATTTTTCCAAATCTGCTGTTCTCTGTTGTTAAAATCCTACAAAAACCAACATGCAAAACTGTATATAATCTACAAAGTAACAACGAAAGTTAAAAATGATGTTGCATTTTTTTGCGAATGGAGGTATACTGACCACATCAGATGAAAACGTTACCGGGAAAGTTACCGGAAAGGTTACCGGTAAAGATTCCAGGAAAGTTTTCAAAAAACAAAACAACAGGAGGATGTAAGATGAAGAAGAAATTAGTATCATTGATGCTGGTAGCAGCGATGGCAGCAACTATGGTAACCGGCTGCGGAAGCAACAACGGAAACAAGGACGCTTCTGATAACAATGGAAGCACCACAGAAGAGAGCAAGGATGACAGCCAGGAAGAAAGCAAGGATGACAGCCAGGCAGCCAGCGGGGACGGCGCTGTGTATTATCTGAACTTCAAACCGGAGCAGGCAGATCAGTGGAAAGCTCTGGCAGAGACTTACACCGAGCAGACAGGCGTTCCTGTAACGGTAGAGACAGCAGCTTCCGGAACTTATGAGTCCACTCTGAAATCTGAGATGGCAAAAGAAGAAGCTCCCACCCTGTTCCAGGTAAACGGACCGGTAGGACTTGCTTCCTGGGCAGATTACTGCTATGACTTAAAGGACAGCGCACTTTACAAGAACTTAAAGAGCGATGATTTTGCACTGATTGCTGATTCCGGCGAAGTGCAGGGTATTGCATACGTTATTGAAACATATGGTCTGATTTATAACAAGAAACTGTTGGCTGACTACTGTGCAATGGACGGAGCTAAAATCAAAGACGCTTCTGAAATCAACAGTTTTGCAAAATTAAAAGAAGTAGCAGATGATATTCAGGCAAAGAAAGACGACCTGGGAATCAACGGTGCATTTACTTCTGCAGGTATGGATTCCTCTTCTGACTGGAGATTCAAGACTCATCTGGCAAATATTCCGATTTATTATGAATATCAGGCGGATAACATTGAGACTACTGACGCAATTAAGGGAACCTATCTTGACAATTATAAAAATATGTGGGATCTGTACATTACAGACTCTACCGTAGAATCTACCATGCTGTCCAGCATGACCGGTGAAGACGCAGCGGCAGAATTTGCAATGGGTGAAGCAGTATTCTATCAGAATGGTACATGGGCTTACAATGACATCAAAGATAACGAAGTAGCAGATGAAGACCTCGGTATGCTGCCGATTTACATCGGAGCAGAAGGAGAAGAAAATCAGGGACTCTGCACCGGTTCTGAAAACTACTGGTGTGTAAACAAAAATGCTTCTCAGGAAGATATCGACGCAACACTGGCATTTGTAGAATGGGTTATCACATCTGACGAAGGACGTACTTCTTTCCGGGATGAAATGGGATTTGTAACTCCGTTCTCCACCTTTACCGATGAATATCAGCCGGCAAATCCGCTGGTAGCAGCTTCTCAGGAAGACATTGACGCAGGACACGCTACGGTTGCATGGTGCTTCAACACAATGCCTTCTGAAAACTGGAAAAACGGTGTTGGAAGCGCATTACTTGAGTATGCACAGGGCACGGGCGAATGGGATGCAGTAAAAACAGCATTTGTTGACGGATGGGCAGCAGAAGTTCAGGCAGTAAGCGAATAAGATTTCACTGCAGAACATATAGAAAAAGAAATACGGGGGTGGTAAGCGCCACCCCCATTTTCAGAACGTGGGAGGTAATTTATGCAAAAATCACTTAAAAAATATTTTCCTGTTTTTGCACTGCCGACTCTGGTAGCATTTACAATTGGATTCATAGTTCCTTTTCTTATGGGTATCTATTTATCATTTTGCAAGTTTACAACAGTTACCGATGCAAAATTTGTAGGTATCAGTAATTATTTTAAAATATTTACAGACAAAACATTTGGGCACGCACTCTGGTATACTGCCGCATTTACTGTTGTGTCCGTGTTATTGATTAACGTACTGGCATTTGCAATCGCGATGCTTTTAACAAAGGGAATTAAGGGAACAAATATTTTCCGAACCGTATTTTTCATGCCGAACCTGATCGGCGGTATTGTTCTTGGATATATCTGGCAGTTACTGTTAAACGGTATTCTGGCGCATTTCCAGAAAACACTGACCTATAATTCAGCGTATGGCTTCTGGGGACTGGTTATTCTGATGTGCTGGCAGCAGATTGGATATATGATGATTATCTATATTTCCGGTATTCAGAATATTCCGGGCGAGCTGATTGAGGCAGCCAAAATTGACGGTGCCACCAATGCCCAGATTTTAAAGAATGTAACCATTCCAATGGTAATGCCTTCCATTACCATCTGTACATTTCTGACACTGACCAACGGATTCAAGCTCTTTGACCAGAACCTGGCGCTGACTAACGGAGAACCTTCCAACATGTCGGAACTGCTGGCACTGAACATTTTCAACACGTTCTATGGACGGTCAGGATTTGAGGGCGTAGGCCAGGCAAAAGCTGTTATATTCTTTATTCTGGTAGCGTTGATTGCAGTTGGACAGAACTATCTTACAAGACGTAAGGAGGTGCAGCAGTAATGGGTGTAAGAAAAGCAAAACACGGATGGATTTATACCATATTTTTCAGTTTACTTTCTGTTGCATGGGTATTTCCGATTTTACTGGTACTGATTAATTCTTTTAAAAAGAAAGTTTATATCAGTCGGAAACCTTTTGATATTCCCACAGACAAAATGTTTGTAAAATGGGATAATTATGCCAATGGAATGGAGAAAATCCATTTCTTTGACGCATTTAAAAATTCTCTGTTTATCACTGTATTTTCGGTAGCGGTTATTATTTTATGTACTTCCATGTGTGCATGGTACATATCCAGGGTGAAATCTAAATTTTCTTCCGGAATGTATTATTTATGCCTGTTTTCCATGATTGTACCATTCCAGATGGTAATGTTTACGCTGTCAAAATTAGCAAATATGTTGCATTTATCCAGCCCGGTTGGTATTATATTAGTATATCTGGGATTTGGAGCCGGCCTGGCAGTGTTTATGTTCTGTGGTTTTGTGCGGAGTATTCCGCTGGAAATTGAGGAAGCTGCCATGATTGACGGCTGTACGCCCATTCAGACATTTTTCCAGATTGTATTTCCAATTCTGAAACCTACCTGTATTACTGTGGCAATTCTTCAGGCGATGTGGATCTGGAATGACTATCTGCTTCCATACCTGGTACTGGATATCAAACGCTGGAAAACCATTCCCATTGCCATTCAGTATCTGAAAGGCGGATATGGTTCTGTGGATATGGGAGCCATGATGGCTATGCTGGTGCTGGCGATTATCCCGATTATCGTATTTTACATGGCATGTCAGAAACACATCATTGAAGGGGTTGTGGCAGGCGCGGTAAAAGGCTAGACTTTAAGATAAGGTGAAAAATGATATGTTGACCATCAAAGATATTGCAAGAGAATCCGGATATTCGGTGAGCACCGTGTCCAGAGTGCTGAACAACCGCAGAGACGTAAGTCCGGAGGCGAAAAAGAGAATTACGGAAATCGTGGCAGCACGTCATTTTGTGCCCAATAACAATGCCAAACATCTGAAACAAAACAGCAGTAAGACCATCGCAGTGCTGGTGAAAGGTACTTCCAATATGCTTTTTGCCAGTATTGTGGAGGCCATACAGAAAAAAGTGGAGGCCACCAGGTATACGGTGAGCATCAATTATATTGATGAAAATGATAACGAAGTGGAAGAGGCTGCGATTGTCTGCCGGGAACACAAGCCGCGGGGCATGCTGTTTCTGGGAGGCAATCCCGTATTCTTTGAGCAGTCATTTCAGAAAATAAATGTCCCATGCGTCCTGGTTACCAACCAGGGGGCAGCTCTGGGATTTGATAATTTATCCAGTGTGGCCACAGATGATGAAGCGGCAGGAGAATTCGCCATAGATCATCTGATCAGGCAGGGGCATAAGAAGATCGGAATACTGGGAGGTGATTTTTCACTGTCCCATACCAGTAAACAGAGATATTCCGGATGTGTCAGAAGTTTTCAGAAACATCAGGTTCCTTTTGAGGAACATAAGTACTATGAAAAAGCAAGTTTCTCTTATGAAAGTGCTTATGGGGCCATGAAACGTCTTCTGGAGAAGGCAACAGACATCACCGCAGTGTTTGCCATGAGTGATGTGACGGCTGTGGGGGCAATCAGAGCTGTTATTGACAGCGGCCGCCGGGTGCCGGAAGATATTTCTGTCATGGGATTTGACGGAATTACCATGGCGGAGTATTACAATCCGAAACTTACCACCATTCAGCAGCAGTATCAGGTTCTGGCGGTAAGGAGTGTGGAAATATTATTACAGAATATAGACATGGAACCTGTGCCCGTACATGAAATTATACCATTTCATCTGGTACAGGGGGAAAGTGTAAAAACGATAGATGCGGCCGCCCGGGAGAACTGAGGCAGGAAAACCGGGCGGCAGTAAACAGATTTGACAACAGGAGGTACGCGTGATGCGTAGTAGTGGAGTTTTAATGCATATTTCATCTCTGCCCTCTCCCTACGGGATTGGAACTCTGGGAAAAGAGGCGGAAAAGTTTGTGGATTTTCTGGTGAAAGCAGAGCAGAGTTACTGGCAGGTGCTGCCGATCTGCCCTACCAGTTACGGAGATTCTCCCTATCAGTCTTTTTCCAGTTTTGCAGGGAATCCCTATTTTATAGATCTGGAAAAACTCTGTAAAGAAAAGCTCCTCACCAGAAAGGAATGCCAGTCCTATGAGTGGGGAAAGGATATTACCAGGGTAGATTACGGGATCCTCTATGTAAACCGTTATGAACTGTTACATAAGGCATTTGACCGGTTTCAGAAAAATATACCGGAGGACTATGAAGCGTTCTGTCAGAATCAGGAAGACTGGCTTGACGATTATGCACTGTTTATGGCGCTCAAAGACGCCCACGAGGGAGCTGCCTGGAGCGAATGGGAAGAAGAACTGAGGCTGCGCAGGGAAGAAGCGCTGCAGAAAGCCGGAGAGGATCTGAAAGAAGAGACAGAGTTCTGGAAAGTGCTGCAGTATCTTTTTTATAAACAGTGGAACAGTCTGAAAACATATGCAAATGATAAGGGAATCCGCATTATCGGAGATGTGCCTATTTATGTGGCCATGGACAGCGCGGACGTATGGGCGAATCCTTCTCAGTTTTATCTGGATGAGAATCTGGTGCCCATTGATGTGGCGGGATGTCCTCCGGATGCATTTTCCGATGACGGTCAGTTGTGGGGCAATCCGCTGTTTCGCTGGGATGTGATGGAACAGGATGATTACCGCTGGTGGAAGAAGCGGCTGGATAAGATGTCAAAACTGTTTGATGTGGTGCGTATCGACCATTTCCGTGGATTTGAATCTTATTATGCCATTCCGTTCGGACATAAAACAGCCAAAAACGGAGAGTGGAGGAAAGGCCCTGGTATTAAACTGTTCCGTTCCATTGAAAAGGAACTGGGCAGACTGGATATTATTGCAGAGGATCTGGGATTCCTGACAGAGGCGGTTCATGAAATGCTGGAGGAATCCGGCTATCCGGGCATGAAGCTGATTCAGTTTGCTTTTGACAGCAGAGAGGACGGAGACTATCTGCCCCATAATTACAATAACAATTCAGTAGTCTATGCAGGAACCCATGATAATGATACTATTCTGGGATGGATGAAGACCGCGCCCAGACCCTGTGTGGCCTTTGCAAAAGATTACCTGAATCTGAATAAAGACGAGGGGTATCACTGGGGGGTAATGCGGGGCGTCTGGTCCAGTGTCAGCGATACTGCCATAGTGACCATGCAGGATTTACTGGGAATTGGAAGTGAGGGAAGGATGAATACCCCTTCCACCCTGGGCTGTAACTGGATGTGGCGTATGAAACCGGGAGCTGTTGACAGCAAACTGGTGAGGCGCATTTGCAAACAGGTGGAGCTGTATGGCAGAGCGCCGAAGCAGGCCGGAGCTGCTGAGTAAAGTCAGCAGAGAAAGCAGACAGGATATGTATTATTTTATTGTAAATGTTGCTTCCAGAACCGGGAAAGGCAGAAAAATCTGGAGGAGACTGGAGGCAGAACTGAAAGAGAGGAAGGTGGCTTACCGGGCCTTCCTCACAAAATATAAAGGCCACGCCGGAGAACTGGCGGAAAAACTGACGGAGAAATATCAGGAAGAAGTGATTTCTCTTGTGGTGGTGGGCGGCGATGGTACGGCAAATGAAGTGGTGAACGGAATCCGGGATTTTGCCGGTATACGATTTGGCTATATTCCCACGGGTTCCGGCAATGATCTGGGCAGAGGGCTGGGTCTTCCAAAAGACCCGCTGGCTGCCCTGAAACGGATTCTGGAGTCTCAGGAACTGTATGAAATGGATATGGGAAAAGTATACTGGGGCAGGAATCTGGAAAAAAGTGCATACTTTACGATCAGTTCGGGGATTGGTATGGATGCGGAAGTCTGCAGACGTGTGAATGCGGCCGGAATGAAAGTTTTTTTAAACAGGCTCCATCTGGGGAGGCTGTCTTATTTCATTCAGACTATATTGACGCTGGCGGAACTGCCGGACGTTCAGGCCAGTCTCCAGTTTGATGACGGAGAGAAAGAGCGAATCCGCGGGCTGATCTGTATGGCGGTGATGAATCACAGATGTGAGGGCGGAGGCCTTCCCATGGCTCCGTCTGCTTCAGACCAGGACGGAAAGTTATCGGTCTGTTATATCCATGGAATAAAAAAGCTGCGGGCCCTGTTTCTTCTGTTTACCCTGCTCAGAGGAAAGCATGTGGGTTTTCAGGGAATTGAACTGGCTGACTGCGAATCCTGTACGCTGTGGCTGCAGGAACCCCTGACCGGCCATACGGATGGAGAAGATCTGGGAGATCCGGTGCGTCTGCGGTATGAATGTCTGCCGGGGGTTTTGAAGGTTATAAAATAGGCCGGTTATTTTACTTTAATCTTTGTACAATTTATAGCATTCCATGCAAACTTCCTGCATATACTGATAACAGTAGAACAGGAGGTTTTTTTATGGAAAACATTAATACTGGTACATATAATATTTACAAAGATATCAGTGCAAGGACGAATGGGGATATCTATATTGGGGTGGTGGGGCCGGTGCGGACCGGTAAATCCACGTTCATCAAGCGGTTTATGGACGTGATGGTGCTGCCAGAAATGGAGGATGCCCACTCCCGGGAACGGGCGACCGACGAGCTGCCCCAGTCGGCACAGGGCAAGACCATTATGACGACGGAGCCGAAATTTGTCCCCAAGGAGGCTGCCAAAATCAGGCTGAACGAGGATTTGGAAGTCAGCGTCCGGCTCATTGACTGCGTGGGTTTTATGGTGGACGGGGCAACCGGGCATATGGAAGAGGGCGCGGAACGAATGGTGAAAACGCCCTGGTTTGATTATGAGATTCCTTTTACACAGGCGGCAGAAATCGGCACCCAGAAGGTAATCAGGGAGCATTCCAACATCGGAATTGTGATTACCACTGACGACTCCATTACAGAACTTCCAAGGGAAAGCTATATCCCTGCGGAAGAAAAAACCGTTGCAGGTTTGAAAAAAATAGGGAAACCTTTTATTTTACTGCTGAATACCCAGAAACCCTATGGAGCGGAAAGCCAGAAACTGGCAGAAGAATTGACGGAGAAATATGGAGTCTCCACCCTTCCGGTGAACTGTGAGCAGCTTAGAAAAGATGATATTTTTCGTATTCTGGAAGGGATTCTCTATGAATTTCCCATCGAACGGGTGGATTTCTTCCTGCCGAAATGGGTGGAAATGCTGGATAATACTCATAAGATAAAAGAAAATATTATTCAGAATGCCATGCAGATATTAAAGAAATTCACTTATGCCAGGGATGTGCGGAATACGGAACTGGTGCCGGAAGGGGAATATGTGCGAAGGATGAAACTGGATAAGGTGGAACTGTCGCGGGGGTGTGTCCAGATTGTGTTTGATATAGACCAGAAATATTATTATGAAAACATGAGTGAACTGACAGGTGTTCCCATTTCCGGAGAATATCAGCTGATTTCCATGATCCGGGAACTGTCTGCCATGAAAAAAGAGTACGATAAAGTAGGAAGTGCCATGGAAGCGGTGAAGCAGAAAGGCTACGGTGTGGTAACGCCTCAGCTTACAGATATTGAAATCGAGGAGCCGGTGCTGATTCGCCATGGCAATAAATTCGGCGTGAAAATCAAGGCACAGTCGCCTTCCATTCACATGATCAAGGCAAATGTGGAAACGGAGATAGCGCCGATCATCGGAAGTGAAGAACAGGCCCAGGATTTAATTGGATATATCAAGACTTCCAGGGAGCAGGAGGAAGGGATCTGGCAGACTAATATTTTCGGGAAATCCATCGGTGAGCTGGTGGAAGACGGAATCCGCAGTAAGATTACCATGATGGATGATGAAAGCCAGGTGAAGCTGCAGGATACCATGCAGAAAATTGTCAATGACAGCAATGGGGGACTGGTGTGCATCATTATATAAAAAAATGCTTTTGCCTGGCGAAAATGGTATTTTATATGAAAGAGTTTCTTTTGTCCGGCGAAAATGGTATTGGTATAAGAAACAGGGACACGATGGCAGGGCCAGTGTCCCTGTTTTGCTGAAGAGACTCGGTGGGCCTCTGTGAAAGGTGTTCTTCAGATATGATTATCTGATCAGAATACTTTTAACTGTCTGTTAAATGCATTGATATAAATGCTGTGAAGTTCCTGTTCGGCTTTGACTTCGCTGCTGAGTTTTATGGATTCATTTAATTTTCTGGATAAATCGAGATGGCCTTCTGCAATGATTTTGATATTGCGGTTTGTTTCATTTTCAAGCGTAAGACTGATTTCATTGATTTTCTTTTCAAGAGATGGTATTTTTGCAATGTCTTTTTCAAGAGAAGAAACTCTTCTGTCAAGAGAAGAAACGTTTTCTTTTACCGTCTGCATATCATCATACAGTGCCTGCAATAATTCAGTATTTGTCATGTGACTCCTCCTTTCTGAATATTTCCTGTAGTATACCATACGGGGAAAGGAAAGTCTATGGGAAATCAGAATTCCGGGAAATGAACAAAACCGGGAACCCGGCGCAGAGATTTATCAGCTTTTCTGCTATACATTTTCCGAAAAATTCAGTATAATTAAGAAGCAGATTACAGTATATTTGAAACAGAATGGAGGAAAACATGAAAATTACATATATTCACCACAGTGCGTTCTGTGTGGAAACAGGAGGCCGGGCATTTGTATTTGATTATTACAGGGGAGATTATATTCCTTCCTGTGTATATTGTGGAAAAATGCCGGAATTTCCGGCGGACATGCCTGTTTATGTGTTTGCCAGTCATGAGCACGGAGACCATTTTGACGTGGAAGTGCTGAAATGGAAAGAAAAATATCCCAATATCCGCTATATTTTTGCAAAAGAGATAAAGAGAAAACTGGGCAGTTCTTTTCTGCGCCGGTCTGGTCTGGAGGAAACGATAAAGGAAAGTATCACATATGTGAAGCCGGGAGAACTTTACCATATAGATGATATTACCATAGAAACACTGCTGTCCACAGACAGCGGCGTAGCATTCCTGGTAACAGCGGACGGAAAGACTGTTTACCATGCAGGAGATCTGAACTGGTGGAGATGGGAAGGGGAGCCGGAGAAAGACAATGATTATCAGGAAAAGACCTATAAGGAGCAGATAAATCTGATTTCAGGCAGGAAAATTGATCTGGCTTTTGTGGTAATGGACCCAAGACAGGAAGAAGACCGATATCTGGGGATTGATTATTTCAGAGAACATGTGCAGGCAGAATACATTGTACCCATGCATATGTGGAAACATTATGAACTGGTTCAGGAATACAGGAACCTTCCGGAAAATCAGAAAGACAGGGAACGGATTCTTTGTATGGAATGGGAGAATCAGGAAATTGTGCTGAAAGAAATATAAAATCGGAGGAAACACATGGAAGTAAAAATATACACAGATGGAGCGGCAAGAGGCAATCCTGACGGTCCGGGAGGTTACGGAGCGGTTCTGACATATCTGGACGCCTCAGGAAAATTATATAAGAAAGAAATTTCCGCAGGATACCGGAAAACCACCAACAACCGTATGGAACTGATGGCGGTAATCCGCAGCCTGCAGGAACTGACAAGACCCTGTCAGGTGGAGCTGTATTCGGATTCCAAATACGTTGTGGACGCCTTTAACCAGAACTGGATTGGCAGCTGGCAGAAAAAGGGCTGGAAGAAGTCAGACGGAAAACCGGTCAAAAACACAGACCTCTGGCAGGAACTGCTGCAGGCTATGGCGCCGCATCAGGTGAAATTTATCTGGGTTAAAGGCCACGACGGACATGTGATGAACGAACGCTGTGATGAACTGGCGACTTCCGCTGCAGATGGAGACCATTTACTGGAGGATACTTGAAAAACTGCGGTTCATATGATATTATATGCCCTGAGGAAACCTGAGGGCGGACACAGCCCGCTGCAGGCGGCTGTGTGAACAGGCGCCTGAGGGTGAAAGGTATATGGCAGATTGACAGGAGGTGTTCTTATGGCATTTATAGCCAGTTTTATACAGACAGCAGTAAAATTTATTCTGATGACGGCAGTAGCCGGATGCGGGATCTTTTTTGGAAAAAAACTGCGTGACAGAAAAGATGTGAAAACTGCGGCAGAAGAGCTGACAGCGAAAGAGAAATAGACAGTGGAGGAAATTGGTTGTGAAGAAGTATGGAGTAAATGAACTGCGCAGGATGTATCTGGAATTTTTTGAGAGCAAGGAACATCTGGCAATGAAAAGTTTTTCCCTGGTACCCCACAATGACAACAGCCTGCTGCTGATCAATGCGGGAATGGCGCCCTTAAAGCCGTATTTTACAGGACAGGAAATTCCACCCCGGAAACGGGTGACCACCTGCCAGAAATGTATCCGGACCGGAGATATTGAGAATGTAGGAAAAACAGCAAGACATCTTACTTTTTTTGAAATGCTGGGAAATTTTTCCTTTGGAGACTATTTTAAGCATGAAGCCATTGCCTGGAGCTGGGAATTTCTGACGGAAGTGATTGGCATGGAGCCGGAGCGTCTGTATCCTTCCATTTACGGGGAAGATGATGAGGCATTTGATATCTGGACGAAAGAAGTGGGGGTTCCGGCAGAGAAGATTACCCGTTTTTACCGTGATGAAAATGGAAAATGCGATAATTTCTGGGAGCACGGGGCAGGACCCTGCGGACCATGTTCTGAGATTTATTATGACCGGGGAGAAAATTATGGCTGCGGCAGCCCGGACTGCAAAGTAGGCTGTGAATGCGACCGTTTCATGGAAGTATGGAATAACGTGTTTACCCAGTTTGACGGTGACGGTCATGGCAATTATGAAGAACTGGCCACTAAAAATATTGATACAGGCATGGGACTGGAGCGTCTTGCAGTAGTGGTACAGGATGTGAATTCCGTGTTTGACATTGATACCATGAAAGCTATCCGGGACAAAGTATGTGAAGTGTCCGGTAAGACATATCAGACAGACGCCATGGATGACGTGTCTGTTCGTCTGATTACAGATCATATGCGTTCTGCGACCTTTATGATTTCTGATGGAATTATGCCTTCTAATGAAGGACGCGGTTATGTACTGCGGCGTCTGATCCGGCGGGCAGCCCGCCATGGCAGACTTCTCGGCATCAGCGGCAGATTTCTTGCCACATTGAGCGCAACCGTGATTGATGAGAGCAAAGACGGTTATCCGGAACTGGAAGAGAAGAAAGAATTTATCTTTAAGGTGCTGACTCAGGAAGAAGAAAAATTTGACAAAACCATTGATCAGGGGTTAAGCATTCTGTCAGAAATGCAGGAAGAAATGAAAGGTGCCGGAACCACGGTACTGTCGGGAGAACATGCGTTTAAACTGTATGACACCTACGGATTTCCGCTGGATCTGACGCAGGAAATTCTGGAAGAAAAAGGATTTTCCATTGATGAAGAAGGTTTTCGGACCTGTATGGAAGAGCAGCGCAGCAAGGCCAGAAATGCGAGAAAAGAAACGAATTATATGGGTGCGGATGCCACTGTGTACGATGAAATTGATGTTTCCGTCACCTCTGAATTTGTGGGATATGACCGCCTGGTACACCATTCTGAGATTACGGTGCTCACCACAGAGACGGAACTGACAGAAGCACTGTCAGACGGTGACCAGGGAACCATAATTGTAAAAGAGACTCCTTTCTATGCCACCATGGGCGGACAGAATGCGGATACAGGTATCATCCGTGCAGGAGAAAATGAATTCCGTGTGGAAGATACCATTCATCTGCGGGGCGGCAGAATCGGCCATGTGGGCGTGGTAACTGTCGGAATGTTTAAGAGAGGAGACAGGGTGGAACTGTCTGTGGATTCAGAAAAACGTGGACTGATCCGCAGAAACCACAGTGCAACCCATTTGCTTCAGAAAGCACTCCGGGAAGTGCTGGGAACCCATGTGGAGCAGCATGGTTCAGATGTAAATGCGGACAGGCTTCGCTTCGATTTTTCTCATTTTGCAGCCATGACGCCGGAGGAAATTGCCCGGACAGAAGCTGTTGTAAATGAGAAAATAGCTTCTGCTCTGCCAGTGGTGACAGAGGTGATGAGCCTTGAGGAAGCCAAACAGACAGGCGCCATGGCACTGTTCGGTGAGAAGTATGGTGACTCCGTCCGGGTAGTGAAAATGGGAGAGTTTTCCGTGGAACTGTGCGGCGGAACCCATGTGGAAAATACCAGCAGTATCAGTGCTTTTAAAATTGTTTCTGAATCCGGAGTGGCAGCCGGAGTGCGCCGAATTGAGGCACTGACTTCCAAAGCAGTATTTGAATACTATGACAGAATGGAAGAAACCCTTTATGCGGCTGCAAAAACAGTAAAAGCCAGTCCGTCAGGGCTGGTGGAAAAACTGGAACATTTAATGGCGGAGCTGAAAGGGCTGCAAAGTGAAAATGAATCCTTAAAGAGCCAGGCAGCCAGGGACGCTCTGGGCGATGTTATGGACCAGGTAGTGGACGTAAAAGGCGTGAAACTCCTTGCAGCCAGTGTTTCCGGCGTGGATATGAACGGGCTGCGTGACCTGGGCGACCAGTTGAAGGAAAAACTGGGCGAAGGCGTGGTGGTTCTTGCTTCTGAAAAAGAAGGCAGAGTGAGCCTGATTGCCATGGCTACAGACGGAGCCATGAAGCAGGGAGCCCATGCAGGAAATCTGATTAAGGCTATTGCAGGAAAAGTAGGCGGAGGCGGAGGCGGACGTCCCAATATGGCTCAGGCGGGAGGAAAGAACCCATCTGGAATCCCGGATGCCATAGCAGAAGTGAAAACTGTTCTGGAGGGTCAGGTATAACAGCATTGCTGTTATGGAAAATAAGCCGGGATACCCATCGTAATGATGTGGAAAGAAATCCGAATATTTTTAGTAACAAAGTTTTCCATAAAACAGTTGACTTCCATAAAATATCTGTTATAATTAATAGCAGTGCAATAAAATGACCCAAACAGTTGAATATGCACAATACGCAACTGGAGGGAGGTTAGGTGTGGGATAATGTCCAGTGTGATCGTAAAGGAAAATGAGACTTTAGACAGCGCATTACGCCGTTTCAAGAGAAACTGCGCAAAGGCTGGTATTCAGCAGGAGATTCGTAAGAGAGAGCATTACGAAAAGCCGAGTGTAAAGCGCAAGAAAAAGTCTGAAGCAGCAAGAAAAAGAAAATACAATTAATGCTGAGATGATTCATGAATGGAAAAAGCTGTCGCGATAAGCGGCAGCTTTTCTTGTTTTAATATCAGGGAAGACTTTGTTGCTATGATGTTCTAAAGCATGTGGCTTTCCTATGAAATAAAAAGTTCTCCGGGCAGAATCGCACTGCGTCGGAGTGGAAGTGCATGATTTTTTATGTTCAATATACTACAAACATAGTGCATATGCAACTGCCACACAGACCGGAAACAACGGTTTCGCGGAACAGTTTTTTTATTTCAATATTATATACTAAGAAACTGCGCCTTCAGATACATGCAGAGCGTGAAAGACAATTTTTTATTCCGTATTTTTATTTCCGTCCCGTATATCGTCAATAATCAGCTGGATGTGGGAGAGCTGTTGCTGTGTCAGCCCGCTGACTTCCAGATATTTGCGGCTGTCCAGTTCGAGCAGATAGTCGGTGCTGACGGAAAAGAAATGTGATATCCGCACAAGCATGTCGATGGAAGGAAGGATATTGTCGTTTTCCCAGTTTGAGACGCTCTGTTTAGAGACGCCGAGCTCTCTTGCCACATCCACCTGACTGAGATTTCTCGATTTTCTCAGGTTGTGAATGACTTCACCAAGCATATAATTCCCCATTTCCCTGCAGCGTGAAGCTGTTCTGTTTTCATAATTTTACCAGGCTTTATCCCAAACAGCTGTGGCAGATTGTCTTATCATTTTACCCGGTTATCCAGATAGTATTATGTCGAAAAAGGCTATTTAAAAAATACTAAAGTATTGCTATAATTGACGTATGTGAAAAGGTTTGTAGTTTCATAATGAGGAGACTGGAATGGCAAAGTTGAGATTTGTTATCGGAGACAGTGATGAAAAATATACCCGGAGGCTGTCTGATTATACCGCGCTTCATTTTGGGGAAAAGATTGAAATGTATTCTTTTACGGAGCCTGGGTTTCTTTGTACATTTCTGCAGAAAAACTGGGTAAACGGTGTGTTTGTGAGCGATAATTTTTCGGGAATACGCAGTCAGATTCCTGAGAAGACGGCGTTTGCTTTTTTGTCTGAAGGGAGCGGTGTGGAAGAACACGGGGATGCACCGGAGATTCTGAAGTTTCAGAATGCCGACGCGCTGATCCGGGAGATGATCTCCTATAGTTCGGAGCAGGTTTCCGACCAGTATGGCGGGAGGAAGTCCGGAGAGCGGGCGGTTATCTGCCTTTTTGAGTCGCCGGCCGGAGGAGTGGGGACCACGACAGCGGCGGCATCCTGTGCCGTGTATCTGTCGCATATGGGAAAACGGGTTCTCTATCTGAATCTGGAACCATTTGGCGACGTAAGTGCATTTTTTTCCGGGGATGGGCATTTTGATTTTGGAGATGTCATATATGCGCTGATATCCAGAAAAGCCAATCTGGGTCTGAAACTGGAGAGTGTCGTGAAGCAGGATGTCTCAGGTGTGTTTTTCATTGAGCCGTGCAGACAGCCGATGGATTTCATGAGTCTGAATGTCCAGGGAATGGAGGAAATTGCGGACACGCTTTGCGAAATGGGAAACTACGACTCTATTATTATGGACAGAAACAGTGGTCTCACAAAGCTGGATGAATGTCTGCGCGCGTATGCTGATGAGATTATCCTGGTTTCGGACGGAAGTCCTGTGGCGGACTGTAAAGTAGAGCGCCTGTATCGTGCGGCGGGTATCTGCGACGGGCAGGAAGACAATGGAATCCGGCGGAAAATGCGTCTTCTGTACAATCGCTGTAGCGGGGAGAAAGCCGGTGCGGGGGAGATTCCGGTGCTGGGCTGTTTTCCACGTTTTGGGGGAATGCCTCAGAAGATGATACCGGGGCAGGCTGTGGGAACAGATGTCTTTGCAAAGCTGCTCCGGTAGTGGGAACGTGGAGGAGATACACATGAAAGCGGAAGAATTACAGCAGCTTGCAGCCGAAGTCAGGTCTCAGGTGATGAGTCGTTATTCTCTGAGCAGTCTTACGGATGAGGAACTGCAGAGTGCGATTGATGAATTGCTGAAAGGCCGGACAGGAACTGTCTGGCTCTCCATCGAGGAGAGAGTCTATATTGCAAATCAGGTATTTGGTTCGATCCGCGGATTCGGGATTCTGGATGTTATTATGAATGACGACAGTATCACGGAGGTGATGGTGAACGGGCCGGATGAAATTTTTATTGAACAGAACGGCCGTGTGAGGATGCTGGAGGAAAAGTTTGAGAGTGAGCGACGGCTTGAGGATATTATCCAGAGAATTGTCGGACTTGCGGGCCGTGAGGTAAATCAGGCAAATCCGATTGTGGACACCAGGCTGCCGGATGGTTCGCGTGTCAATGTTGTGCTGCCGCCGATATCGCTGAAAGGCCCGATTGTCACGATCCGTAAATTTTCCAAAAGTCCGATGACTATTGCAAAGCTTCTGGAATACGGCTCAATTACTCCGGAGGCAGCGAGGTTTCTGGAGATCGTTGTGAAGGCAAAATATAACATATTTATCAGCGGAGGTACGGGATCAGGAAAGACGACGTTTCTCAATGCACTGTCCAATTATATTCCCTCCGACGAACGCGTAATTACAATCGAAGATTCGGCGGAGCTTCAGATAGAGGGCGTGGAGAACCTGGTGAGCCTGGAGACAAGGAATGCGAACGCCTCCGGAAAAGGGGAGATCACGATCCGCGACCTGATCAAATCGTCACTTCGTATGCGTCCGGAGCGGATTGTAGTGGGAGAGGTCCGCGGGGCTGAGGCGCTTGATATGCTTCAGGCGATGAACACGGGGCATGACGGTTCACTGAGCACAGGTCATGCCAATTCGACTCATGATATGTTAAGCAGGCTTGAGACCATGGTGCTTCAGGGGGCGGAGGGGCTTCCGCTGGAGGCTGTCCGGCAGCAGATTGCATCTGCTGTCGATATTATCATACACCTTTCCAGACTGCGCGATAAGAGCAGAAAAACAATGGAAATCACAGAAGTTGTCGGATTTGAGAATGGCAGAATAGCGATGAATCCGCTCTTTGTATTTAAGGAGAGTGCGGACAGCACTCTCACAAAAGTGCGGGGACGGCTGACGAGAACGGATAATCCACTGAAAAATGATTTTAAGCTCAGGCTTTCCGGTTTTACCGGTAAGCTTTAGGGGCAGCCTGTGGGAGACACAGTCAGCCTCTGGCAGACCGATGCAGGAGAGGATGAATTTCGTGGAGCGAAAGGCTGCATAAGCAGATACAGGAGAGCGGGATGAAAAAAGAGAGGAAGCAGAAAAGGGCAGAGAAAGAAAAGAAGGGGAAAAAAGAAAAAAAGGAGCCTTATATTCCGGTTGCGGGCGTTCTGGGGGAAGCGACGGATTATCATGTGTATCAGATGGGAGCCGGGGATCGCATTGCTGCAGGACTGCTGGCTGTCGGGATCGGTTTTATTGTGGTATACATGTTTTTCCGGCTGATTCCGATGGCGGTTCTCGCGGGCGTGCTTCTGATTGTCCCGGTGCAGAATCTTTATCAGGATGGCAGGCGGAAAAAGCGTCAGCAGAATCTGCTTCTGCAGTTTAAGGATTTTCTGGAATCGCTGGCATCGTCCTACTCTGCAGGACAGAATTCACAGGGGGCGTTTTATGACGCGAGGTCGGACATGGAGTCGATCTACGGGGAGGGAGCCGATATTGTCCGTGAGGTCGAACTGATCATAGAAGGAATTGCAAATAATATTACGCCGGAGACGATGCTGACCAATTTTGCGCAGCGGAGCGGACTGGATGATGTGGAGAGTTTTGCGAGTGTTTTTGAGGTTTCCAACCGTCAGGGCAGTAATCTTGGTCAGGTGATTTCTGACAGCCGGGAGATTATCAACGGTAAAATCGAGATTGAGATGGAGATTGAGACAATGCTTCAGGGTAATAAGAATGAGCTGAATATTATGATTATCATGCCGCTTGTGATTGTTGCCAGTTTAAGCGGTCTCGGAACGATGACGATCGCGAGCAATACACCGCTGAATGTGGCTGTCAAACTGATCTGTATCGGGGTGTTTGCGGCTTCTTATCTGATGGGAAGGAAGCTTGTGGATATTAAGGTATAAAAGCGGGAAACCGGTCGGCGGGGAAACCTGCGGGCAGGTGCGGGAAAGGATGGGGATTTCGGGATGCTTCAGACAGCGGTGCTGCTTGTGGCGACGGTGCTTACTGCCGGATGGATTTTCTTAGGATTCAGGTTCAGACATACGTTTGATGAGATTATCGCGACGATTGATGCGGAGCTGTTTCAGCTGCCGGAACTGTTTTATATCGGATTCGGGCTGATGGAGCTGGTCCGTTTCAGGATGAGCTCGAAGCGTGCGCGCAGACGGATTCATGAGATTTCGGAGATCAGTGGAAAGAAATACGCGGAGTATCAGTTTTATGTAACGACGGGGGCGGAGTTTACGTACGGCTACGCGTCGCTGACACTGATGTTTCTGCTGGCCGCGGCTTCGGTCAATCCCATGCTGGCCGGCCTTGGAGTGGTGCTGG
>OFHA01000793.1_pt1 | contig 25447 bp, 23 predicted proteins | sample 1521891 | NCBI WGS metagenome assembly OFHA01 (sample SAMEA3504089, study PRJEB24116) | mouse gut metagenome | biome: mouse gut; feature: mouse-associated habitat; material: faeces | place: Denmark | collected 2011
GGTCTTTTTAATAATATGCTCCCTGGCCTGGGTTAGAACCTGAACGGTCACGTCGTCCGGAATCATGTTCTTTTCAATCAAGGTTCGCATGAATTTGTATTCTGTCTCGGAAGCGGCCGGAAATCCCACTTCAATCTCTTTAAATCCGATCTCTACCAGCAGTTTAAAAAACTCCAGCTTCTCACTTAAACTCATCGGCTCTATCAGCGCCTGATTGCCATCCCTAAGATCCACGCTGCACCACATCGGCGGCTTATCAATGTACTCTTTTTTCACCCAGTCGTAGGTAGCCTCCGGCGGCATAAAATATTGTCGTTCGTATTTGCTGCTGTTCTTCATATTCTATCTTCCCTTCCCATTCATCCATTCGCTTTCGCTGCTGCTTTTGCTCTTGGCTTAAAGCTTTGTATTGCTTTTATTACAAAGGAATTTCTTTCCTGTGTAGTAAAAATTATCAATTTATTTGCTTTATTTTATCCTTACCTATACTAACATGAGAACCCAAAAAAGAAAAGTGATGTTTTTAATCACTTTTCTTGATTTATTTTAATGTATTCCTTCGCTATCTGTCCCAGACACCACCAAAAATCCCTTCTTCCGACCGAATTTGCCGTCACCAATTTCCATTTACCAATCACTTCTCCTTCCAAAGCAAGAGAAATCTCCCCAACCGCTTCCCCCTTCGCTACCGGCGCTTTCATCTGCTCTTTACACTGCACGGAAAGCTTTGCCTGCTCATCCTCTCTCACCAGGTAATTCCATTCCTCCGGCTCGTCTTCTACCCTTATTTTTACCGTAGCCCCTCCGCTTAAGCGATTCCGGTCAGGAATCCCCTTCTCTACCGGAATGTCGGAAAAAGACGGTTCCTCCCACAGATTCCGATAGCTGTAATGTTCCAGGCCGTACTCCATCAAAGCCCGGGTATCGGACCACTTATAATTCTTATTATTCGGCCAGCCGCAGGCAAGCAGCGCAACGATCAACGTCTTTCCATCCCGCCTAAGAGCCCCCACATAGCAGTAGCCCGCGTCTCCGGTAAACCCGGTTTTCCCGGATAACGCTCCTTCCATCATAGCGAGAAACGCGTTATGGTTGTTGCAGGTAAAGTTCCTGCTTCCTGACACATCCTGAAAGCTATGGCTCTTCGCCCCGGTAATCTCAAGAAATGCTTCGCTCTTTTCCGACTCTATGATGCAGTACCGCATCATCAAAGCCAATTCTTTGGCGGTAGTAGAATGGATTCCCTTATCGTCAGCCGCATCCAAACCATTTGGCGTAATAAAATATGTATTTTGCAGGCCAAGTTCCTCTGCTTTTTGATTCATAAGCTCCGCGAATCCCTCTACGCTTCCTCCCACATGCTCCGCAATCACAACCGCGCTGTCATTGTGGGATTCCAGCATAAGCGAGTACAGCAAATCTTTTAAATAGTACTGTTCGCCTTTCTTTACCCCTAAATGAACCTTGGGCTGTCTGGCCGCGTATTCCGATACCTCCGCAGTTTCCGTATCTCCCTTCATATGTTCCAGGGCAAGAATACAAGTCATAATCTTCGTCGTACTTGCCATAGGCCGCGGTACGTCTTCTTCCTTCCCATAGAGTACCCTCCCGCTTTCTCCGTCGATCAGCACTGCCGACCGGGCGTAGAGCTGCCCCTCAAACCGCGCGTCTTTCTCCTCCTCCGCCTCAGTTGCATACACGGCGCCAGGAACAATCCCACCGCCCTCTCCGCAAAATACAACGGCCGCCATAAAGATTCCTATCACAATCCTAAGCCGCCGCCAAGTCCGCCGGAAATATGCCTTCTCTTTCTTTCTCATACACAACCCAACCCAAATCAAGTTATTTAAATGTATGACTTTTCCGGCTCTTCCATGCGTTAAATATTCAATTTCAACTGCGCCTCTTCCTCAGCCTCCGTCTTAAAATTCTCCATCTGTTCCGGATTCATGCTTGGAAGCTCTTCCAATGACTGAATGCTGAATCTTCTAAGAAACTCCTCCGTAGTTCCGAAAAGAATCGGTTTGCCCGGCGCGTCCAAACGCCCTACCTCGCAGACCAGATTATACTCCACCAGACGGTTTACCGCATGATCCGATTTAACCCCGCGGATCTTCTCAATTTCTAACTTGGTCACCGGCTGTTTGTAGGCTATAATCGACAGCGTTTCGAGCTGGACGTCTGTCAGTACATACTTCCTTGGCTGCTTCGCAATCCGAATCAGGTACTCGTACATATCTGCTTTTGTACACATCTGGAAGGACTCCTCCAGCTCAATAATACGGACGCCTCTTTCCGAGGCGTTCAGCTTGTCCATCATATTATGGATAACTTTGCGCGTCGTCTCCTCGTCATGCCCGATTGCAAGAGCAATCTTAGACAACTCTACCGATTCCCCCATAGTAAAAAGAATCGCCTCAATAATACCTTCTAATTTGCTGATTTCCACGTTCTGCTACCTTTCTTTTCTGCGTTTCCATACAAAGAGAATCCTCCCCGTATCACCCTATATCCGGGATGTAATCAAAATATCGTCAAACGGCTGCTCCTGCTCGATCACAATCTGCCCGGACTTCATCATTTCCAAAATTGCCAGAAATGTAACTACGATCTGCGTTCTGGAACTCTGTTTCGTAAGAAGCTCCCGAAAACTGAACTTCTTATGCCTGGCGGCGTATGCTTCCACCTGGGTCAGCTTCTCGGATACCGTAATTTCTTCTTTCTCAATCTTGCCAAACCGGCTTCGTATCTGGTCAATCTTATCGGTCTGCTTTTTCATTACGTCCTGAAAAATATTCTGCAGCCTGCCAAGGGTGATATTCTCCAACAGCATGTCCAAATCCACCGGCTCTACATAGCCCGCCACCTCATCGGGAATGTCCTGCTTCCGATACATGACGCGCTCGCCGTCCACCTGGCGGTCCTTTAATTCATAGGACATATACTTGTACATCTTATACTGAAGGAGCTGCTCTACTAACTCCTGTCTGGGGTCTTCTTCCTCCCCGTCTTCGTTGACTTCCTTCGGAAGCAGCATCCTGCATTTAATATCCAGAAGCGTCGCCGCCATCAGAAGAAATTCGCTCATCACGTTTAGGTCGCTCTGCTCCATTGCTTCGATATATTCCATATACTGATTGGTAATCTCTACAATCGGAATATCATAAATATCAATTTTGTTACTCTCTATCAAATGCAGAAGAAGATCCAGAGGACCTTCAAATACCTGCAGCTTTACCGTCAAATCCATACAATCCCTTTCTCAAAACAGCGCTATCACATATTCTACCTGTATCTGCTGCTTTTTTCAAGGGAATTTTTGTCATCTCTTCCCGTTTTCCGGCAAAAATTTTACCGCCAGCAGTTCCGCCCGGTTGAAAATCCGGACGTGAAAAGTATGTGTCCCCAGCCCCCGGCTTACAATCACACTCCTGTCCCCCACCTGAAAACGTCCCGCATCATACTTCGGAAACCAGGTGAGCTGGGGAGAAATCACGCTCCCAATCCCTGGAATCCGAACCAGCCCCCCGTGGTTATGGCCGCAAAAGGTCACATCTGCCCCCCATCGGATATATTCCTCTGCATAAGCCGGATTATGGGCAAGCAGAATCCGGAACAAATCTTCCCTCCGGTCTGGCAGGCGTTCTTTCAGATAATTCGGTTCCAGCGGGACAATCCGCCCCTTCTCATAATAATCCAGTTCCAGTTCCAGGGCGGACAGCTGTACTCTGTTTCCACCCATGAAAATTTCCCTGCTTCCGGTTTCCATTACAGTAATCCCCGCTTCCTTCACCTGAGACATATATTTCTGAAACAGGGGATGATTGATTCTTTCCGGGTCCCGCAGACGGCTCTCATGGTTTCCGTAACTGTAATATACGGGAGCTATCTTTACAAACTCCTTCAGGGTTTTCAGTGCAGTTTCATAGGTCTCGCTGTATTTCGATACCAGCATATCTCCCGGAATAAAAATTATATCAGGATTTAATCTCCTCATTTCTTCAAGCAGTCTCTTATTTTCTTTTCCATAGGTAAATCCATGCAGATCCGCAATTACAAGTCCCAGCGCCTGCTCCCTGATTTTGGATGAGGAAATCTGATATTCCGTCACCCAAAATCTGGTGAGTTCCCATCTCTGCCACAGAATACAACACAAAACAGCCGCGGCTGCCAAAAATAAAACCTTCATTTATTTCACCTTTCCTGGAATAACATACAGGCCTTCCGCTTAAACTATTATATAACATTTGGAGGTTCTGATATGCATTGTATATTGTCTTTTTTCCTGTCTGCGTGTTTGCTGATATCCTCCCTGCTTCCCACTTCAGAAGTAACCCCGGAACAGCCGCCTGCAGAGGAAGTCACCGTTTCTGCTCCTTCCCTGGTACTGATGGAAGCCTCTACCGGCCAGGTCATTTATGAAAAAGAGGCTCATACTTCTCTTCATCCGGCCAGCATTACAAAAATCATGACCATGATTCTGATTTTTGACGCTCTGGAGGAAGGAAAAATATCACTGGAAGATACCGTAACCGTATCCGAATATGCAGCCAGCATGGGCGGTTCACAGGTTTTTCTGGAATCTGGAGAAACCCAGACCGTGGAAACCATGTTAAAATGTATTTCGGTGGCCAGCGCCAATGACGCCTGTGTGGCCATGGCAGAGCACATCTGGGGAAGTGAACAGGAATTTGTCTCCAGAATGAACCAGCGTGCAAAAGATCTCGGCATGAAAAATACCACCTTCGTAAACTGCTGCGGCCTGGATGTGGAAGGGCACATGACCACCGCCTACGATGTGGCGCTGATGTCGCGGGAACTGATTACCCGCTACCCGCAAATACATAATTACTGTACCATCTGGATGGAAAACATCACCCACGTCACCCGGAGAGGTTCCTCAGAATTCGGCCTTACCAATACCAACAAACTCATTCGCCAGTATCCCTATGCCACCGGATTAAAAACCGGTTCCACTTCCCAGGCAAAATACTGCGTTTCCGCCACCGCGGAAAAAGACGGCATGAAGCTGATCGCAGTCATTATGGCGGCTCCGGACCACAAAGTCCGTTTTCAGGACGCCACCACCCTGTTGAATTACGGATTTGGGAAATGTCAGGTATACAGAGACGAAAATCAGGATAAACTGCCCGGCCTGGCCGTTCAGGGCGGCGTGGAAGATCAGGTTCCTCTGGTCTATGAATCCGGCTTTTCCTGGTTGGATGTAACCGGCTCGGATTTATCCGCCATAACCAAAGAACTGGTTCTTCCGGAAGCTGCAGATGCTCCCGTCAAAAAGGGCCAGACTGCCGGAAGAGTTGTCTACAAACTGAATAAAAAGGAAATCGGCTCTGTCAATATCCTGTTTCAGAAAGGAGTAAAAAAAGCGCTGTTCAAAGACTATTTTCTGAAAACACTGGAACAGTTCCTGTTCTGTTAGCCGCCATCTGCCACATGGTCCGTTCCCCGCTGCTTTACAGCAGCGGGGCAAACAGACGCATCACACCCTGTAACGTCCGGATGGCTGCCGGGCGTTTCCGGCAGAACTCCAGATTGATTTCTTCTGATTGTTCCATGGTTCTTTGTATATCCTCTTTTACCTGTATGACTGCCCTGGTCCGATACATCCAGACGCCGCACTCAAAATGCAGGTACAGGCTGCGGTAATCCAGATTTACGCTTCCCACAACAGCCACTTCATCGTCACACACAAAACATTTTGCATGGAGAAATCCCGGATTAAACTGATAAATCCTTACACCGCATTCCAGAAGAGGCTCATAATAGGACTGGCTGATCCAGTATACAATCTGTTTATCGGGGATTCCAGGCATCAGAATCCTGACATCCACGCCGCTTTTTGCCGTATTTTGCAGAGCCTTTAATATTTCGTCATCGGGAATCAGATAAGGCGTAAAAATATAGACATATTTTCTGGCCCGGTTAATAATATTCATATAAATATTTTCCCCCACATTTTCATGGTCCAGGGGACTGTCCGTGTAGGGCTGCACATATCCGTCTGTTTTCCAGGGCCTGGTCTGATAACTGGAGGGCCGGAACTGTTCCAGGTTCTGTTCCCGGCTCCTGGTAATATAATCCCACATTTCCAGGAACATCACCGTAAAGCTCCAGACTCCTTCCCCCTCCAGACGAAGCCCCGTATCTTTCCAGTAACCAAATCTTTTTACTTTATTCACATATTCATCTGCCAGATTGATGCCTCCTGTAAAGCCCACCTTACCGTCCGCCACCAGAATTTTCCGATGGTCCCGGTTGTTCATAACCACAGACATTATGGGATACAGCGGATTAAACCGGACGCACTTTATGCCCCATTCCTGCATCTGCTGATAGTATTTTTCCGGAAGGGTGGTCACACACCCGAAATCATCATAAATAAAACGTACATCCAGTCCCTGAGCTGCCTTCTCCTTTAAAATATCCAGAATTTTTCCGAACATATAGCCCTCTTCCACAATGAAGTATTCCATGAAAATAAAATGCTTTGCCTCCTCCAGGGCTTTCAGCATATCCGGAAACATTTCCTCACCGGAGGAATAATATTTTGTCTCCGTATTTTTATAAACAGGATACCCTGCCCATTCACTGACATATTTTGACTGCCGGTAAACAGACAAATCCTGTTCTTTCAGTTCTTCCAGCAAATCCTGATGCTTCGGCAGACTCTGTTCAATTTCAAAATTAACGGCTTCCATACGCTTTCTGGTGGGCCTGGTCAGCTCTGACCGCCCAAAAATAAAATAGACCAGCAGACCTACGATGGGTACCGCCAGAATTACAACTGTCCAGGCAATTTTATAGGACAGATTACTTCTTTTATTTACAATGACCAGCACCACAAACACGGCGCCAATATCCAGAATTGTATTTAAAAAGGTATAACGCATCCGGAAACCATACAGAAATGACAGCAGCCAGCACAGCTGAAGTAAAATGGCTATGGCTACTATGGTTGCTCTCCCCAGCAAAAATTTCTTAACTTTCTTCATTCAATCACCTCTCGTCACGGCCCCTTCCGGAAAGTCTGTAAAAAACGCCTTTCCCGCCATGATACACTGGTGACATTTTAACACAATAATTTCCCAATGTCTACCATTCCCCAGCCCTGTTTCGACAGAGGCAGGCCCAGGTCCACGGTCCGCTGGTACAGGCGCAGCTTCACATCTGCGGGAGAAAAATGGGGATATTTGCCAAGAAGCAGCGCGATACTTCCGCTTACCATGGGCGCCGCCATGGAAGTGCCGCTCTTTTGGGTATACATGGCAGGATAAACCCCGCAGCTTGTGACATTTGTACCCGGAAGCACCAGTTCCGGTTTCACCACACAATGGTCCGTGGGGCCCTGGCCGGAATAGTCAGGCTTTAAAGGAGATTTTCCTATCTGCTCCCTGGTATCATCAAAACAGCCCGCTGTAATAATTTTCCGGCAGATACCCGGCACGGTAATGCTGTTTTCGCCGGGACCGTTATTTCCGGCAGCGGCCACTACCACCAGATCGTTATCCCAGGCATATTCCACTGCCTGCAGAAGACGAATCCGCTCCCTGCTCTCCGCATGAAGTACCATGCCAATGGAAATATTCACAATCCGGATGCGGTAAGTCCTTCTGTTCTCCACCAGCCAGTCAATGGCCCGCACCACATGCTCCGTATTTCCATTTCCCCTGTAATCCAGTATTTTCAGAATAATAAAGTGACAGCGGGGTGCAAGCCCCATATATTTTCCATTGGAAATCCCACCATCGCCGCCGATAATCCCGGCTATGTGGGTGCCATGACCATTATCATCATAAAGAGAGTTCCTTCCTCTGACGTAATCCCGAAAACAGACGATTCTGTGTTCAAAATCCGGATGGGGATAAATTCCGGTGTCCAGAACTGCAACGCCGACTTCTTCTCCGTAATAGCCTTTTTCCCAGGCCTGCCCGGCATTGATAATCTTTCTTACTCTGTCCATATGCTTCTCTTTTTCTATTAATATATGCGTCTCTGATTATTTTGCTTTAACAGGCGGCATTATGAAAATTCCGTCCACCCGGATATCCGCTCCACGCCTGTTATTTTTCCTGCGTCTTGTATTTCTGAAACTCTCGTGATAGAATACTGGAAAAGTGTCAGATTTCATCCTGAAATCAGGACAGGGATTTTGAACAGACATTCAGAAAGGTGAGATGACTATGAATACGACTGTTACTCTTGGAAAAACAGGAATTACCGTAAACAAAAACGGATTCGGCGCCCTTCCCATTCAGCGCATTTCCATGGAAGAATCCGGAAAGCTGCTGAAAAAGGCATACGATGCAGGTATTCGATTTTTTGATACCGCCCGGTTCTATACGGACAGTGAGGCCAAAATCGGAAAAGCCCTTTCTTCCGTCCGGAGCAGTATTTATATTGCCACTAAGACCGGGGCGCAGAATGCAGAAGAATTCCGGAAAGATCTGCACACCAGCCTGACACTGCTGAAAACAGATTACATTGATATTTATCAGTTTCACAACCCTTCTTTCTGTCCGAAACCAGGAGACGGTTCCGGACTGTACGAAGCCATGGAAGAAGCCAGAAATCAGGGGAAAATCCGCCACATCGGTATCAGCAACCACCGTCTGAAAGTTGCCCATGAAGCCATTGACAGCGGCCTGTACGAAACACTGCAGTTTCCTTTCTCCTATCTTTCCACCGAGAAAGAAAAGGAAATCGTAAGCCGCTGCCGGAAGGAAAACATCGGATTTATTTCCATGAAAGCACTGTCCGGAGGCCTGATTACCAACTCCGCCGCCGCTTACGCCTTTCAGGCCCAATACGATAATGTACTTCCCATCTGGGGTATCCAGCGGGAATCTGAGCTGGATGAATTTATCCGTTATATGGACCAGCCTCCTGTGCTCACACCGGAGCTCTCCGAACTGATGGCCAGGGACTGGGAACAGCTTGCCGGAAACTTCTGCCGGGGCTGTGGCTACTGTGTCCCCACCTGCCCTGCCGGAATTGAAATCAACAACTGTGCCAGAATGTCCCTGCTGCTCAGACGTTCTCCCGCCCAACTGCAGCTTATTCCGGAAGTTCAGGAAAAAATGAAAAAAATCGAAGACTGTATTCACTGCAACCAGTGCAGCGCCCACTGTCCGTACGGGCTGGACACTCCGGCACTTCTGGCCGAAAATTACCGGGACTACCAGGAGGTACTGACCGGAAAAGCATTATAAAAAACGGAATAACCGTTACAGCCCATACTCCAGCTGGCAGTCACAGGGCTCCGCTTCAAACAGCTTCTGATTATACTCTTTTGCCTCCACACAGCCCAGGGCATGGTAAAATGCCTGGGTTTCCTCTGATGAATGGGCCGATATGTACAGTTTTTCCGCACCCAGCTTCTTTCCTGCCTGAGCTGCATACTGAAACAGTTTTTTTCCATACCCCCTGCCTCTGGCCTCACAGGAAATGTGAATGCAGGAAAGCTGTACATACTGTTCCCGGGCGCCAAACCGCTCATGCTCCACCGAAGCAAATCCCGTCAGTTTTCCGTCCCCAAAACATCCAATTACAAATCCGCCTGTGTTGGCGGTATTCTTCAGGCATTTCACCAGAAATTCATATTCCTCTTCGTTCCACTGTTCCACAAAGGCAATCTCTTTCAGTTTCCAGCCGTCCTCTTCTTTCCGCCAGCAGCGTTTCACTTCCTGATAACGGTTAAAATGCCGGAACAGTTCCCGGTTAATCTGAGGTTCTGATATCAGTTCAAATGTCACTTTCATTTTTTCTTCCTTTACGTTAATGGAACACAGATACCGGATTGCAGTACCTCTGTTTCCTGTTTGCTTTTACGGCCTTATCTGACCGTTTCCATAAATAATATATTTCGTACCTGTCAGTTCTTTCAGGCCCATGGGCCCTCTTGCATGGAGCTTCTGGGTGCTGATACCGATTTCGCCCCCAAAGCCAAATTCAAAACCGTCTGTAAACCGTGTGGAGGCGTTGACATACACTGCCGCCGCGTCCACCTCTTCCAGAAATTTCCGGGAATGATCATAGTCTCTGGTAATGATAGCTTCAGAATGTCCGGTATTGTACTGATTGATATGGGCAATGGCCTCATCTATGGAAGATACGGTTTTTACAGAAAGAATATAATCCAGATATTCCATACCCCAGTCTTCCTCCTTTGCAGGCAGGATACTGCTGCAGGTTTTCCGGCTCTCTTCATCCCCCCGCAGTTCCACCTGCTTTTCTTCCAGCCGCTTCACCAGTTCAGGGAGCAAGACATCCTTTATCTTCTCATGTACCACCAGAGATTCGCAGGCGTTGCATACACCGATTCTCTGGGTTTTTGCATTATAAATAATATCCACCGCCATGGCAATATCAGCAAATTCATCCACATAAATATGGCAATTCCCGGTTCCTGTCTCTATCACCGGAATGGTACTCCCCTCCACCACGCTTTTAATCAGCCCTGCGCCGCCTCTGGGAATAAGCAAATCCACATATTCCTTCATGCGCATAAATTCCTGCACCACAGCCCTGTCTGTGGACTCAATCAGCAGGATTGCATCTTCCGTTATGCCTTCCGCTTTCAGCGCCTGCCGGATAACCTTGGTAATTGCCATATTGGAACAAATAGCATCGCTTCCCCCTTTCAGGATCACTGCGTTGCTACTTTTAAAACAAAGGCCGAAAGCGTCCGCCGTAACATTAGGCCGGGATTCATAAATCATTCCGATCACACCTATGGGAACCCTGCGCTTTTCAATTTTCAGGCCATTGGGGCGGGTTATGGTTTCCATCACCTGGCCAATTGGGTCTGCCAGCCCTGCTACCTGTAAAAGCCCCTGGGCCATTGCCTCTATTCTCCCATCTGTAAGGCGCAGCCTGTCAAGAAGGCCGGCGTGCATTCCTTTTTCCTCCCCTTTCGCCATATCCTTTGTATTTTGTTCTATTATATAGCTGCTTTCCTTTACCAACTGCCCCGCCACTGCGGATAATACCCTGTTTTTGTCACTCTCTGTGAGCTTCTGTAATTCATACTTAGCCCTGGAGGCTTTTTTCCCTAATTGAATTAACCCTTCATTCGTCATAACCAATCACTCCTGTTTCCGTAATAATCATATCAGGCCTTTTGTCGTGGGCTTCCACCGGGATCTTCTTTGCTATCTGGCAGTCAAAAGCAAGCGCCACACTGGATATCCCAGGGAAAGCGGCAAGAAAACGGTCATAAAATCCCTTCCCATATCCCATCCGTCCCCGTTCCCTGTCAAATACCGCCCCTGGCGTAAGCACCAGGCATTTGGCCTCCCCTTCCTCCTTCTGAGAAAAAAGCTTTTGGGAATCTTCCCTGGGTTCCCTGATGCCCTGATACCCTACAATCAAATCCTCCATACTGCCAATTTCATAAAACCGGATATCCATCCCGCAGACCCTGGGGGCAAATACTTTTTTCTCCCCTGCGGCAAGAAGCTCCTCCACCAACCCGGTGGTCATCACTTCGCTGCGGTAATCCATATAAACCAGAACTGCCTGGGCGCTTTGGAAAACCTCCTGCTGCTTTAACAGCTCCCAGATTCTCTCGCTTTTCTTTTTCCGCTCTCCCGCCGAAAGACTGTTCCTGTAGCCAAGATATCTGTTTCTCAATGCCTGTTTGCCAATGAAATCTCTTTTCTCCATAAGCGTCCTCCTATTCCAGTACTTTAACTGCCTGTAGGATGCCCTTTCCTTTTCCGCAAGGCAGCTACTATCTCCCAGTTCCGTAATTTTTTGCCACCATCTCTGCCACGAAAATGCCGTCCATGGCTGCAGAGGTGATCCCTCCTGCATAGCCTGCCCCTTCGCCACAGGGATACAGTCCCTGTACGGAGGATTGGCAGTTTTCATCCCTTACAATCCTTACCGGGGAGGAGGTCCTGCTCTCCAGGCCCTCCACCAGGGTATTGGGGTGGCTGAAGCCCTTTATAATGCCGCCAAACTGCTCCATCCCGTCTATAAACGCCTCCATCAGGCTCTCCGGCAGTAATCCATGCACCGGGGCAAATTTCCAGCTTCCCTTTATACAGGGCATAAAATTCTCCGGTATTCCCACCAGGGTGCCTTTCACCTTTGGGGCATTATCCCTTACAGCCTTTTTCAAATCCCCATATCTCTCCACAGGAACCTGCCCCCCTGCTGCCTGAAAGGCTTTTTCTTCCATCTTTCGCTGAAATTCTATTCCCGCAAGGGGATGCCCGCTGCCAAAATCCTCCGGTGTAACAGTAACGATAATGGCACTGTTGGCGTTTGCCCCGTCCCTGCCGCTGTAACTCATACCGTTGACCGCCAGTTTTCCCGGCTCCGAGGAAGCGTTTACCACATAGCCGCCAGGACACATGCAAAAAGAATATACCCCCCTTCCATTTGATGATTTCGCCGTCAGCTTATAGGAAGCACTGCCCAGTGCCTTTTCCTCCTTTACCCCGTATTGGGAAAGATTCACCAGTTCCTGGGGGTGCTCCACACGCAGCCCCACTGCAAAAGGCTTTGGCTCCATATGGACGCCCTTTCCATAAAGCATGGAAAAGGTATCCCGGGCACTGTGTCCCGGCGCAAGAACCACCTGCCGGGCAGCAATCCGTTCTTTTCCATTTACCACCACCCCTGTAATATGCCCCTGGCCAATTTCAATATCAGTCACTTTAGCGCCAAAACGCACTTCCCCCCCAAGGGCACAAATCTCCCGGCGCATATTTACCACCACATCCCCAAGGATATCAGTCCCTATGTGGGGACTGTGGTCATAAAGGATTTCCTCCGGTGCGCCAAAACCTGCCAGCACTGAAAGCACTTTCCGGTTCCTGCCATATTTGTCCTTTACAAGGGTATTAAGCTTTCCATCGGAAAAGGTCCCCGCGCCCCCTTCCCCAAACTGCACATTGGATTCCGGGTCCAGCTTTCCGGTTTCCCAAAAGGTATGTACATCTTCCCTTCTTACTTCCACAGGATTCCCCCGTTCCAGCAAAATGGGGCGAAATCCCGCCTCAGCCAGCATATAGCCACAGAAAAGCCCTGCCGGCCCGGTCCCGATGATTATTGGGCGCTCCCCCAGGTCCTTGGCCAGGGTACAATTCAGCGCCGGAAACCGGTAAGGGGATTCCTCATAAATTTGGACCTGCTTCCTGTCACACCTGCGGTAAACCCTGGCCTGATTTTGTACCTGTACGTTTAAGATATAATTATAGTATAAAACAGGTTTCTTCCTGGCGTCAACTGAACGTCTGATTATGGTAATTTGGGGTGTGTCTTCATATTTTAAGAGCTTTTTTACCCGCTCTGTAAGCTCTTCCCTGGTATGCCCAACCGGAAGCTTTAACTGATTAATTCTCAACATCTCTTACTTTCCTCACACAACGCTTTCCGCCGCGGCCCTTCCTGCAATAAATCCGCTGGTCCATGCCCACTGGAGATTGTAACCGCCGCATTTTCCGTCCACGTCCAAAACTTCTCCCACAAAATACAGCCCTTTTACCAGCTTTGATTCCAGCCTTTCATCTACCTGCCCAAAATCCACCCCTCCGGCACATATCTGGGCCTTTTCCATGGGATTGGCAGCGCTTATATGTATGGGAAATGTCCGGCACAGCTCCAAAAGGTGCCGTACGCCCTCCCAGCCAGCTTCCTTTACTTTCATTCCCGGCCTGAAACCGGCTTTTTTTATTACCACCATATTGATTTTTTTGTTCAGGGTTCCTGTAAGGTACTCTTCCAGGGACTGCTCCTTTTTTGCCTCAAAACGGATCCTGTTCTTTTCCAGAAAACTGTCTTTGTCCTGGTCCGGAAAAAAATCCACTATAACCATGACTTCCTTTTTTTCCTTTATGCAATGGGCGGCAATACGGCTTAACTGGAAAACAGGAATACCGGAAATTCCATAATCCGTAAACTGCAGTTCTCCCTGTTCACTGGCTAAGCCCCTGCCTGCGGCTGTCAAGCGTATGCTCCCCTGGCATCTGACCCCGGACAGTGCCTTGATAAAACCATCGTCACTTTTAAGCTGTACAAGCCCCGGCAGCAGGTCTGTCACCTGATGGCCAAACTCCCTGGCCAAATAATAGCCGCCCATGCCCTCCCCCCGTTTTAGGGACGCAGGGCTGCCGCAGGCAATAATCAGCTTCTGGAAATTTCCCTCTTCCCCCCATGGGCCTCTCACTTCAAAGCTTCCTCTGGCCTGTTGGTATGAGGCCCCGGTAATTTCCCTCCCGGCTGCTACCTGAATCTGTTTTTGTGCCAGCCCCATGCGGAGCACATCCAATACCCCGCTGGCCTGTTCCGAATAAGGATACAGGTATCCGTTCTTGCTTCTCACCATCAGTCCCATGGATTCAAAAAAAGATATGGTATCCTCCGCCGAAAATACCTGGAACAGCTTACGCAGCTTTTCTTTGTCTTTGCAATAATACTGCTCCTGCGAAAGGGCCAGATTGCCCAGGTTACACTTTCCGTTCCCCGTGGCAAGGATCTTTTTCCCAACCCTGTCATTTTTCTCAAACAAAGTCACCTGCGCCCCGTACTTTTTCGCTGCAAGTGCCGCTGCCATCCCTGAAGCGCCGCCGCCGATCACCGCCACTTTTCTGTTACTTTCCACCTTAACCTCCATGCCGCGCTTTTGGCGGCAATACATAGAATCCCCTAACTGGAATATGACTCCAGGAAATTATACAAATCTCCCTCGTTTTCTATAAATTTCATCCTTAAAATTTCTTCCTGTAATTTAACAGGCAGGTTTTCCACCAGAATGTCGGTAGTCATATATATATGGGATAAGCTGTAATCATAGACTACTACATAATGGTTCTCATTTAAAAGGAAAAAGCCCCTGTCCTTGTCCAGAGGTTCATAGCTTTTCCTGACCACCACCCTTTTAGGTGAAAAGGATACAAGCTCCATGAAAACAAATCCTTCCTCCAAATCTGAAAGAGAAGGATTCTGGTTATACTCACTGACTTCCTGGGCAAGGTCTTCACGTTTTAACCCGATATACATATCCGGGGCGGCACCTGTCTCCTCCAACAATTGCCCGTTCATGGCGTTATACTCCTGAATTACATACCGGGTATCCGCCGAAATCACCGGCTCTTCGCTCATAGATACTTCCAGCGGCTCCATCATATCGCCAACATCTTCTTCCCGGGCAGAAAGCGCTTCTTCCGACGGCGCTGCCTGCACACTCTCTCCCGGATAAAAAAATTCCATGATCGCCATGTTAGAGGCAAATCCCAGGGAAAACATACTTAATGGGTAGATAAAAAACAGACTGATACGTTTTACAAATTTCATAGCGCATACACCTTTACTATATTTTTATAAACAGTATCAGCCAAAATTTTCAAATCTATACTATGGAAGTACCCAAATCCCCCATCCGCCTGTCAGTTAAAATGGAGCAGCTCCGCAAGCAGGGAAAAAACACTCCCTCCTGCCATTTCTTCCAGTTCCCGGCTTTTAAAAGCCCGCAGCACTACCAGAAATACCATATACAGTACAATCCCCACAGCCAGGCAAAGAAGCAGGGAAAAACCTGCGCCTATGAGGGAAAACAATACCTTGTTGAGCACCAGCGCAATAAAGCCGGAAACCGCAGCGGCTACGGCTGTAAATGCAAAGCACCGGATCCATTCCTGGGTATATTGGAAAATACGGCCAATCAGCAGAAATCCCATAATTGCCGCCGCCCCAAAAAAAACAGCCTCTGCAACCACAATCCCCACCATCCCAAGCTTTGCCCCCTGGACCAGGGCCAGGGCGCAGCCAATATGTAAAACCAGGGAAACCGCCCCAATGCCAATGACAAATTTTAACTTCCGGTTCCGTATCAATATTTCCATAAATACATTGGCAAAAACGGAAAACACCGCCCCCAGGCTTCCCAACTGCAGCAAAGGGACTGCCTGCGCACCGCTTTCCCCTGGGAGCAGAGCCAAAATATTCTCCGCCAGCACTGCTATGAATACAGCCGCAGGAATGATAAACACCGCGCACTGATGTACCAATGTCCCCAGCCGCTCCTTTGCCAGCGCCCCTTCTCCCCTCTCCAGGCTGGCCATTATACGCCTGATAGGGAAAATGCCGCTGATCACCACCCCGCCGCTGGCCACTCCTGTTACTGCCAGGCACTTACCATAATAAGCGCCCCAGAGACTGTAAAGCCCACCTGTTTCCTTTGCAAAAGTAAAAATCAGGTATTGGTCCAAAAGAGGAAGGGCATGGTAACAAAACCAGTACAGGGAATGTAATAGGCCTGCCCCCAGCAGCATAGAAAAGATCCTAAAGCCTGATTCCTGGTTCATCTGTACTTCCCTATCTGCCAGGTGTTTCTGGGAATGCCTGAAAATAATATACAACACCAATACATGGAGGAAGCAAAGCACTGACCCGGTTAACAGCCCTATGCAGGCTCCCATGGCCCCATAGGCTCCCGTACAGTCAGGATTCTGCAAAAACGCCGAAACCTTTTCCCCGTATCCTCGCCAAAGCCCTGCGCCAATCAGCCCTCCTGTAAATAAAAATATCACATACAATATCTGGGAATGCATGGCTGGCATGGAAGAACCGTTTCCCTGAAAATATCCCCTGAAAACCCCGGTGAGAATAAAAAAGAAAAGAGAAGGAGCCATCAGGCTCACCGCCATCCCCGCTAGGGGAATATGGAAGGCCTTCTCCGCCAGCAGGCCGCCGCCAAACACACAGACTGCACAAAGGGCCAGCCCCAGGCCGCCGCCAAAAAGCAATGCCCCCCGGAGCGCTTTCCCTGCGCCCTGATACTGCTGTCTTTTTATCCGGTATCTGACCTGGGCAGCCACCGCCTCCATCAGGCCATAGGAAACCGTCCCCGCCGTCACAAGAAAAATTTCATTTGCTGTGCCAAAACAGGCAAGTCCCTTCTCCCCTATCATAAATCCCAATGGAATACGGAAAATCAATGCCCCCATCATGGCGGCCAGATTTACAATTGTATAAAAATCCTTTCTTGACAAGGGTGTTTTTTTCTTTCCTGTTCTTCTCATAAGTTCTCCTGCCGGCTGTGGCATTACCCCTCCCGGGTAATGCCAAGCGCTGAAAGTATTTTTTCCTGCTTTTCTTCCATAACCTCTGCTTCCTCTTTGTTGATATGGTCGTATCCGCAAAGATGAAGCATACTGTGGGCAACAAGGAACGCAAATTCCCGTTTAGTGGAATGCCCGTAATTCTCCGCCTGTCCCAGTATCTTGTCCACTGACAGGATTATGTCTCCCAGAAGAAGTTCCCCGCTCTCCGGGTCAAAGCTGTCCGCCTGGGCGTCCTCCACCACAGAAAAGTCTGCCTCCCTCCCAAATGATATCATGGGAAAGGAGAGCACGTCCGTGGGTGCGTCAATCTGCCTGAACTGCCTGTTAAACCCGCAGATTCCCTGGTCATCAGTGACAAGCAGGTTTACCTGGGCTTCATAAGGGCAGTTTTCCAGCCGGAGGGCTTCTTCCATTACAGCCTGTGCCACTTTTTCTATATCAAACCCAAAACTAATCTCTGTTTCATTTTCAACGTAACAGGTCATAATAGGCTTCCTCCTCCATCAGCGCCTTTTTTATCTGCTGTAACTCTCCAATGGAAATACTACTGTCATCTATCATACCACTTTCCAGTTGTTTGATAAATACGGCATTGATGATTTTCTGGCAGTCCGGCTTCCCATCCTTCTTTTCAGAAAAAGAACGGCTGATAGTGGTTATCACATCATCACAAAAAAGAAGCGCCACCGCCTCCTTTGATATGATCATCTGCCGCTTCTCCCGGTCCGTGTATTCCCGCAGTATCAGCCTTACTTCCCGCGGGAAATGATTTTTCTTTAAAATATACTGTATATTTCCCCAGTTGTTCTCACCTTTCAGCAGGCCGATCCTGTGATAAAAACCACAGGCTTTTACTACCCTGGAATCCAGGAACAATTCCCTGACCACCCGTTCGCACAAATATGCCGTATGGATTGCATGGAAATAATCCTCCCCGGAAATCTCCTTTAACTGTGCCAGAAGCGGGCTCTCCGGGTCATTAATATCCATATACCGGTTCCAGTCCCTGCACAGGGCTGAAAATTTCAGAAGGACCATCATCAGGAAAAAACTGGCCGCCAGGTTTACCGCAGGCAATAGAAACAGTTCCATAGAAAAAGGTTCATCCGAAAACAACAGCCCCTGGACCGACAGGCACACCATATGGGCAAGCATAGTGATCATAAGAGGCAGCCTCACATGCGCCACCTGGTTGGCATAAGAAAAGACAACAATCCCTACAATCCCACTGGTAAAGTAAATAAAAAAAGCTCCCATATCCCCATGGATCATGCTGGTAATTAAAAGAAGGGTAGCTCCTGCCGATAGCCCGATTAACTGGTTGCTAAAAAGCATCAGCCCAACAAAAATAACAGGATAAGGCCATGCTCCCGGCGGAAATAACGGAAGTGCAATGCTTGCCCCCAGAAATATCAGGTATGTAATGGTAAACCTCCAGATATTCCCTTCATTGTCAAAGAGAAAACTTCCATTTTCACTGCTAAGGCTTATACAAAACATGGCACTGCAAAATCCCATTCCCGCCAGGATCGCAATTCCCGCCATATACACTGCTGTCTGGCCATAGAGAAAAGACGCCACCGCACTTATCACTATGGTCAAAAACAGCATGACTGCTTCCTGGGAAGCCGTTATCATCCGGTCCCTCTCCTTAAAGGAAATGGCCGCCTTCCCCTTTTTGGGCTGTTGGGCACTTTCCTTCTGGTTAAGGCTTACAGCTTTTTCCCGTTCTATTTTTATTTCCTGTTTTTTTTCTGTTTCCTGTACTTTTACTGTTTGCTGCCTTTTTTCTTGTACTCTTTCATTTTCCTTTTCTATTTGCTGCCCTTTTTCTGTTTCCTGCCCATCCTCTATCTGCTGCCCTTTTTCTGTTTCCTGCCTATACTCTATTTGCTGCTCTCTTTCTGTTTCCGGTATCCCTTCTGGGTACTGTCCCTCTTTAGTTCCCTCCGGCTGCTCCAGCTCCCCTGCCACAAGGGCCTCCACTTCCCCATCCGCCTGCCCTGCGGCCTTTGCTTCCTGCTCCTGCTTTGCCCTGTTTGCTTTTCTGATCTTTTCCGCTTCTTCAGCCCATTTGGTCAGCTCAATCTCTTTGGGGCTGCCTGGCTCATTATCCCATCCGCTCCCGCCCGTGATAATGGCTTGTCCTGTGCCCACGGCCTGCTCTATCTGCCCTTTGCCCTCAGGTTCCTGTTCCTGCCCATTTTCCGTACCCAAAATAGCCTCAGTAATCTCTGTCAATTCATTATTTTTTTCCATACACCGCATTCCTGTTTTTCTGTTTTGCCCTGTTTTGGTTTCGCGCTTCATAATCTTCATATGCTTTTACAATCTTTTGTACCAGCGGATGCCTTACCACGTCTTTACTGGTTAACTGGCAAAACGCAATGCCCTCAATATTACGGAGTACCCTCCGCGCCACGTCAAGCCCGGATGCCGCCTCAGGGGATAAATCCTTCTGTGTGGCGTCCCCTGTAACGATTACCTTGGAGCCAAAGCCAATTCTGGTAAGAAACATCTTCATCTGGGCAGGGGTGGTATTTTGGGCCTCATCCAATATAATATAGGCGTTATCCAGCGTGCGCCCTCTCATATAGGCAAGGGGTGCAACCTCAATCAATCCTTTTTCCATATTTTTCGTAAAATTTTCTGCACCCATAATCTGATAAAGGGCGTCATACAAAGGGCGCAGGTATGGATCCACCTTGCTCTGTAAGTCTCCCGGCAAAAAGCCCAGCTTTTCCCCCGCTTCAATTGCCGGGCGGGTAAGGATGATCCTCTCCGCTTCCTGGTTTTTAAAGGCAGTGATTGCCATGGCCATGGCAAGGTATGTCTTCCCTGTCCCTGCCGGCCCCTCCCCAAAAACGACCATATTGTTCCTGATGGCGTCCACATACCGCTTCTGCCCCAGCGTTTTGGGCTTAATTGGCTTGCCCGATGCTGTATGGCAGATACACTCTTTATCTATTTCAACCAAAACATCTTCTTTTTCTTCCATGCTCATAGCGATTGCATAATCCACATTCTGTTCCTGGATTACATTTCCTCTCATTGATAATTCTGTAAGCTCTGTAATAATTGCTTTTGCCTTTTTTACGCCGGAAGAGCTGCCGCTGATTGTCATTTCCCCGTTTCTGTCCACAATGGCAACCCCAAACTGCCGCTCCAGCTTCTTCATATGGCTGTCAAACTGCCCGAATACATTCTGCTGGTCCTTTGCCGGCACCTTTACTGCTTCAGATAATTCTTCCATCTGCTTCTCCCAATTGATATCCCCGCCCGCAGCAGCCCTGTATACGCCGCTGCCACCACAGGCAGTTTACTCTGCTTCACTTTCCGGCTTTGGCGTTTCCTCCTCTGCGGCCTGCTGCACCTGTGCCTTTTGGCTGGTCCCTGTTTTTTCTACTGCCAAAAAATCCACCTTCATCTGCCATACGCCGGAAGCTTTATTTATTTTAACATTTTTTTCTATAATTTGAACCCCTTTTTCCTGTAAACTTTCTATAAATTTTTGTATTTTATCTTCAAATATCGCCTTTACTTCTTCCTGGGCATATATTTTTTCCTCAATTGTATATTCTCTAACCATGTCGTACCCGGTATACACTGGCAGATAATAGTTTTCAAATATCTTAAGCTGTTTTTTTTCTTCTACCACATCATACTGCCCATATTCACTGCCAAATGTGGGCAGCTTTACCTTTTTGGTTCCAAACATAATAAAAGGGCACTTCCTGGTATTGCCTGTATAACGCTTTTGTTCATATTTTTCTTTCAGTTTATCCTCCATGGTATAAACACATCTGAGCATGATATCCGCATCCGCATGGCAGTATTCATACCGTTTTACCGTGCCGTCCTCATTTAAAATCGGAATACAGCCTTCCACCAGGATATCTCCTTTATTCACAATTACCCCCGCCGTTACCTTGGGGACACCGCTGCGGGTGACAATGCTGACGATTTCCCCCTCTTTCTGGGCAACCAGGTCCATCCCTTCCCCTTCCGCCGCTTCCGAATTTCTCTCTTCTATGGTAATCAGGTCATTTTCCTTGACCTGTATCAGCAGCCGCGTGCCGTCAATCTGTGCGGATGTCCAGGTAACAATGTCAAACTGGTTCCTGATAGCCTTTTCCAGATCTTCAATCTCCACCGCTTTCTTTTTCATCCCCACCCTGATTCCGTTATCTTCCAGAAAATCCTGGAAAACATCCGTGGTCACATAATAATTGCCATCAATTTCCACTGCCCATATGTATCCAGACATCCATACCCAGAAAAAAAGGCTTCCCAAAAGCCCCAGCATAAATATCCTTCTGCGCCACATCCGCGTAGAAAGAAAGGGCAGTCCATAACGCTTTGTTATGGCCACCCTGGTTCCTGTTTTTCTGGAAATCGCCCGAAGCTGGTAGAATCCTTTCAGGCTGATTTTCATGGTATAATATTCGCCGTGGTTTTCCACATCCCAGAGGAAAATTTTATGGTTGCTGCAAAGATTCATAAATCTTTCCGGTGAAAAGCCATAAACCTTAATGGCAAGATAGCCTTTGATATAACGAATGACCTGTATCATACCCCACCTCAAATGTAAAGATTTCTTTATTTATATTCTGCCAAGAGTGAGTCCGGCCCTTCCCCAGGGGCGGAGTCCTAATGGCGGGCCCATTAACAGTTTGGCCAAAGGCTGAACTGTTATGTAAGATAATGGACACACTCAATCCATCCGCTGATCCTCATGTCCTCGTTGGTATAATAATCAATGGCCAGCCGCCTGCCGCAGATCTCTATTTTACAGTTTTTCCCCTGCAATAAAATCATTTGGCTGTTGTATTCAATGATTCCCTTATAATTTTCCACAAAGGCATCCGTATTTCCGGTAATGGTCACTATGGATGCGCCAAGCATGGAATCCTTTGGGAGCTTTAGGGATTCCACCATAAGCTCTTTCCGGGATGTACGCTGCCCTTCTTCCCGCTCCTGTCTGGTCTGCTGCCAGCTGCCTTTATATTTCCGCTTCATTTTCTTTATCATATCCTATCTATATGAAAAGGGCTGGGCGGCTATGACAATTCTTTCAGCAGGAAAAAATTCTTCTTACAATTTTTTCTAACCAGGGAAAAGGGCTGGCTTTGGCAAATTTTGGCCAAAATGAATAATATGCTTCCAGATTCATATACTATTCCTTAGAATAACATCGGGCAGCACGCTCCGCGAACTACCCTTATGTTAAACAAACGCCGTCACGCTCCGCGGGCCGGCTTATTGTAACAAAGCCTGGCAGTGAAAAGTCACAGCCAAGGTTTAGAAGTGGGGCACGAGATGAAGCAATTAAAGTTCTACACAATAATCGGAGTAATTTTTGTATTGGCCACAGGTTCCCTTGCCCATTTTTTATATGGCTGGTTGGGCAATAACCATATGGTTGGGCTTTTCACACCAGTCAACGAGTCTATATGGGAACATATGAAACTATTATTTTTCCCTATGCTGCTCTACTCATTATTTATATTTTACAGATTCAAAAGTACATATCCCTGTGTAGTATCCTCCTTCTGTTTTGGGATTTTAACAGGGACATGGCTCATACCTGCCCTTTACTATGCTTACACCTATATTCTGGGTAAGAATATTTTTCTTTTGGATATTGGCACCTTCCTTTTGAGTACTATAAGTTCCTTTGGGCTTTCTTACAGGCTTTCTCTATCCTGCAGGCTTAAACCTTATACGATTATATTGGCCTTCCTCATTGGGGTTCTGTTTGCCTGCTTCGTCATTTTTTCTTACAGCCCGCCAGGCTTAAAGATTTTCCGTGCCCCGGCCTGAAAGAAATGTGGCAGCTCCTGCCTGCCGCTGCCTCTTCCTCCAATATCTTCAATCCATTTCTTTCGCCATAAACAAAACATGCCCGCAATCAACAAAGCCATTTTTTCTATAAAAGCCAGGGGCAGGTGCATACTTATTAGTAGCCAAAGTTATCCCTGCAAATCCATTTTCCTTTACACACTTCTCAATCTGCCCCATTAGCATTGATCCATACCCCTTACGTTGCAGCTCCGGTTTCACAAACATTTCCTCTACAAAAATTTCACTATTATTCCACCATACTTTTTCGTGTGCAAATATGCCGCCAATAATTTCTTTCCCATCCTCTAAAACATAACCCACGAATTTTTCCATATTAAAAAAATCAGTAAGGTATTTTCCTGCAACTTTATCTGTCCAGTGGCACTGCCACATTTCATTATTGTAAACACTGCACAAAATATCTGCACAAGCAGCTATGTCACTTTGTTCCATTTTCCGGATAATCATTTTATTCCTCCTAAAAATACATTCGTTTGTGCCATTTCCTGCATCACCTTTCAATTCCCTGCCTATGGCGCCCAGCTTCCTTCTTTCCAATATTCTGCTGCCACGCCTTCTGTCAAACCATACTTTCCACAGATATTTGAAGTCCTTTCTCCCTGCAGTTTTCCGTAAAATACTGTTAGATTTATGTAACAAAATTCCGGGCAAGCCACTTAGCAACGCCATCTTCCTCGTTCGATAAAATAATATCGGTAGCATGCTTTTTTAAATCTTCATGAGCATTTTCAACTGCATAACATTCATCAGCCAGTTCAAACATATCCACATCATTTTTTCCATCTCCAAAAGCAACTATTTTTTCGCACCCCAATATTGCCTTTAATTGCCTTATCGCATTTGCTTTTGAAGCATTAAGAGGCATAATCTCCAACCATTGTTCCTTTGTATACATTTCAGTCTGATACACGCAATGAAACACACCCTTATATTTTTCATACAATGGCTTAAGTTTGTATTGCTTATCAATACAGGTAATATAAAAAAGATTGCCTGATTTCAAGTCAGAAACCGCATTTACTGTATTAGTACGAATATCTCCTTTCCTGCTGGCAAGAAATGTCCGCATTCCCTCTGTACACAATTCAGGCACAAATGAAAATTTCTCTTTTCCGTCAATATATGCATATACTATTGGATAAACTTTATTTTTAAATAAATCATCCAAAACTTCATACACGGAAGTCCCGAAATAGTTTGCAATCAGGATATCTTCCGTCACATTATCAACCACAAATGCCCCATTATATACAATTAACGGAATTTTACAGACGATTCCATCAGTTGCTTTTTTAGCAGTTATCAAAGACCGGGCAGTTGCATAGGAAAAAATCATCCCTCGTTCCGTCAATTCATTTATCACATTATTTGTAAAATTTGAAGTTCTCCCGTTATTTCTTAATAAAGTTCCATCCAGATCGGATACATATAAAGTTTTCATATTTTCATTATGCAATTTTTTGCAGTAAACTACTTATCCTTTCAAATATTTGGTTTACCCTTCCAGCCTTACTCAAAACTTTACCCTTACTTATGGTACTGTTATCCATACCATACCCAAGTGCGGCAAATCTCGTAATAGTATAACAGGCAGAACACGGAAATGCCCTGCCTGGAATGTTTAGGTTATTTCTTTCAAGTACGTTTCTGCAGTTTCTTCTGTCAGGCCAAACTTTTCACAGATTTGTTCCAGAATAACGTCACTTGATATTTGCAGTTCTCTCAGGGTTAAAATCATAGCTGTTATTCCTTTATCAATCCCCTTTTGGATCCCTCTCTCCTCTACTCCTTTGCTCAAATTACACATAAGCGACACCTCACTTTCCAAGGCTAAAGTCATTTTTATTTGGAAATCTTCCTCCAATATCTGGCATTTATCCTGTGGATCTGTTTCTGCGGACAGAAGCACATTCAGCAATTTCAGTAAATCCGTGCCCGAATCCTCCTCTTTCCCAAGGCAAACCATAACTGCCGCCATCAAATCGTAATCCGCTTTCCGTTCCTTTACATCTCCCACCAGGTTTTCTTCCACAATGTGATAACGGGTTATGCTGTTTTCACGGTTCTTTGGCGGGTTCATACAGATCCATATGCTGTATACCTTTTTGATCTTCTCATAGTGGGAATTTATAAACTCTGTCCCATATTGGGCGGATACCATACGGCTGCAGTAATAGATCCCCCTCTTTATCAGCGGATAGCCCGGATAAAAGTCATTTTGGGCTTCTATATTGATAATTAAACGCATTAATTCCCCGGATACAGGGGCTGTTGCAAGGAACCGGATATCATAGGTAACTGTCCCCTCCGTCAGGGAAGTATCCTGGCTCCCGGCTCCCTGTATCATAGAAGCACGGTTGGATTCATCCGGGGCAACTGCCACCTCACCTACCTGTGGTATGCCTTCAATATATTTCCCTGCAATCTCGTCTACATTACAATCACGGTATTCTTCCAGGCAGCTCTTCATAATCCATGCCAAAATAACC
>OFHA01000799.1_pt1 | contig 25270 bp, 22 predicted proteins | sample 1521891 | NCBI WGS metagenome assembly OFHA01 (sample SAMEA3504089, study PRJEB24116) | mouse gut metagenome | biome: mouse gut; feature: mouse-associated habitat; material: faeces | place: Denmark | collected 2011
ATCTTAGCACATCTTCGCCTGTCTGTCAATGACTTTTTTCATCTTTTTTTATTTTTTTCTTCCAACCTTTGCGGTTTTTCTTTTTACCGCGCGGTGGAATTTAATAATATCATGGTTTTTTCTTCCTGTCAACATTTTTTTACAATTTTTTTCACCAGTTTAATTACAGCCTTATTTACCGGAAATTACCTGGCCTGAATGGTGGTAAAATAAGTAATATGCAAAAATACCCATTTTATACAGAGGAACTTCTGTTTTCTGTATAAAAACGGGTATTTTTCGCAAAACTCTGTTTTTTTACCGGTTCTTTTATGCTTCCGTGTCTTCCTGCTCCTGTGTTTCTGTCTCTTCCGCTTCCTGTTTTTCCGGGGTAATAACTGCCTCTTCTTCGAAAATGGACTCACATTTCGCACCGCATTTATTGCAGAAAACAGCATCCTGTTCTACTGCTGTGCCGCATGCAGGACATTTTTTCTTTCCTTTTAAGTCGGCGATTTCAGATCTCAGCTGTTCAGTTTCTTTCAGAGAATCTTTAATCAGTGTGATTTCTTCATAGAAAGGTTCTTCATCGTCTTTGTGGAGTTCATAGTATTGCTTTCCGATTTCCATATACTGTCTCTCCACAAATTCTTCTTTTGCTCTTATATCCAGATTCAACTTCGCAATCCCTGTCAGATCTTTTGCTTTCTGTGATACATCTTTTCCGGTTGCTGAAATGGTTTCACCCAGTTTTGTCAAAAACGTCATATCATTTCCTCCTTAAGATCTGCCGCAGCATTTCTGTCAGCGCGTACAGATATATACCATGTATCCGGCATACATTGCAAGCATAATGATTCCATGCAGACGGCCGATTTGTTTTCTGCGCCATGCAAACACCCACACAACAGCACTCATTACAATAAGGATTATATCATCAAACAGGTTTTCCATCAAGACTTCCATGGGACTTAAAACGGCGGCCGCACCAAGTACCATCAGAATATTAAAAATATTGGACCCGATAACATTTCCAAGAGCCATGTCCGTCTGACCCTTCCTGGCCGCTACCAGTGAGGTAACCAGTTCCGGCAGAGAGGTTCCGAATGCTACAATGGTAAGGCCAATGAGCGTAGAACTCAGACCAAAATCCTCTGCAATGGCAGTGGCGGAATCCACTACAAATTCTCCTCCTGCCACAATTGCACCGATCCCTACCAGAATATACAATAAGCACTGCCAGCCCTTCATGGTCTCCACTTCTTCCTCTCCGGCGCTGCTTCTGGCCTGTTTTGCTTCCATGACCATCCAGATCAGAAACAGGGTAAAGACTGCCAGCAGAATCACTCCGTCCATTCTTCCAATGGACATGTTCATGCTGCCCAGAGCCCATAGCATGGCCGCCGCCAGAATTGAAAGAGGAAATTCCTGTTTCATGGTGGACCTTTTTACAGTCAGCGGTGCAAATACCGCGCAGGCCCCGCAGACAACCATCAGATTAAAAATATTGGAACCAACCACGTTACTGATAGCCATGGTATTACTGCCTTTTAAGGCGGCAGCGATGCTGACAGCACATTCCGGCGCACTGGTCCCCATGGCCACAATGGTAAGGCCGATAATCATTGTGGGAATTCGGAGCTTATGAGCCACACCAGCGCTTCCGTCCACAAAAAAATCGGCTCCTTTTATCAGCAGTGCAAACCCTGTTACAAGAAATACATAATTGAGCATTTGTTCCCTCCTTACTGAACAGCCAGAATATAACATAAATTTTCAGCTAAAACAGTACCCTGATTTCCGTTCCCTTTCCCGGCTCGCTTTCCAGCGTAATCTCTGCGCTGTGCTGGGCCACTATATGTTTTACAATGGCAAGGCCAAGCCCTGTTCCGCCATTTTGACGGGAACGGCTTTTATCCACCCGGTAAAACCTTTCAAATATCCGTTCCTGATGTTCCCTGGGAATCCCGATTCCCGTATCCTTTACAGACAGAAATACTCTGCCGTTTTCCGTATCTGCTGTAACTGTCACTTTCCCGCCCCGCTGATTATACCGCAGTGCATTGCTGCAGAGATTGTACAGAAGTTCTTCGATGAGATTCCGGTTTGCTGTTATCATACAGGATTTCCCCTGAAGCCCCAGGGTAATCCCCTGTTTTGCCGCCTGGACTTCCATCAGGGCCAGACAGTCTCTGGCCGCCCGGTATAAGTCCATCTGTTCAAACTCCGATTCCTGCTCTGTGTCGTCTAACTCTGACAGTTTCAGGATATCATTAATCAGCCACAGCAGACGGTCAGCCCCGCTGTGAATCTCTCCGGCAAATCTCCTGACATCCTTATCATCTGCCATTCCGTTTTCAATCAGCTCCGCATAACCGGAAATGGCTGTCAGAGGGGTTTTCAGCTCATGAGACACATTCGCCGTAAACTCCTGCCGCATTCTGGCATGGTTCAGCATATTAAGATGCTGTTCCCGGATTGTAAGGATAAAGGGGCGGATTTCTTCGTAAACATCCTCCTGCCCCGGCCCCTCCAGATCTGAGGCCAGTTTTTCAATGGGGCGCAGAAGGTTCCGGGTAAGGTAATGGGAAATGGTTCCGCAAATCACCACAATCACTGCTGCCAGTATGGTTACAAGGACAGACGTATGCTCCAGAATCCGGAAAAAATTTTCCGAATCCTTTCCCACCCTCAGCACATCCCCGTTTTCCAGGCGTTCTGCATAATACAGGGTATGGAGAGAACTGGTGACAGACCAACGCACCGCCCGGCCCTTTCCCCGTTCCAGCGCATCCCTGATTTCCGGCCGGTTTCTGTGGTTTTCCATTTCCTGACGGTTGACTCTGCTGTCATAAGACACGCTGCCGCCTTTCAGAATCAGGGTAATCCGCAGCCCGTCCTGTGCCAGACGTTCTCTGTTTTCCTCTGTTTCCCAGAATTCCGGTTGAAATGGCTGTATTACATGAGTATAAGCCTCTATATCATCATATACCTGATTTTTTAAAATATTATAAAACAATATCATGGAAACTGCTGCCAGCACCAGAACTGCCAGAGAAGAAACCATGATAAAGTGCATATTGATTTTCTTTTTCATTCTTTTCCCAGTACATATCCCACGTTGCGCACCGTTTTGATGGCACTTCCGCCTTCTCCCAGTTTCTGACGCAGTGTTTTGATATGCATATCCACGGTCCGGCTTTCTCCCTCGTAATCAAATCCCCAGACCTGGTCCATAATCCTGTCCCTGGACAGTACGATTCCCTGATTGATGAGAAGCATTTTCAACAGTTCAAATTCCTTGAACGTGAGCTCACATGGTTTTCCCGCCGCCAGAACACTGCGTTTATCCGTGTCTACCACAATGCAGCCGCTGGTCAGCAGAGCCGGCTCCGGCAGTTTTTCCGTGCGGCGCAGCAGGGCTTTCACCCTTGAGATCAGCTCCATAATGCCGAAGGGCTTGGTCATATAATCGTCTGCCCCCTGATCCAGACCCTTTACCTTATCCAGCTCCGTGGAGCGGGCTGTCACCATTATTATGGGAATCCCGGCGGTTTCCCTGTGCCTCCTTACTCTGGCCAGAATATCCAGCCCATCCTGGTCAGGCAGCATGATATCCAGAAGAATCAGGGACGGGAGCTGCTGCTCAAGCCCCTGCCACAGCTCTTTTCCGGAGGCAAATTCCCTCACATCAAACCCGCTGTTTTTCAGGGCATAGCGCTGAATTTCCCGGATATTTTCATCATCTTCCACCACATAGATCAATGGCACTGCTGTCCCTCCTTCCTGGTTTTTCCAAAAATCTGTCCCCGGATGTTTTCTGCAGTACGGGCCTCTGCAGACCTTCCCATCCTACGAAGGGAACTGGTATTTCTCCTGATAATCCTCCTGCATCCGGGCAAACCGGACTCTGGTTTCTTCCGACAGGTTATTCACATAATCATGGGCTTCCACCGTATTGTCTTCCATCTGAATCATATAGACTGCCAGATTGGAACAGTGATCGGCCACCCGCTCATAGTTTACGGCAATTTCCGACAAAATCATTCCCAGTTCAATGGTACATTTCCCTTTCCGCAGACGTTTGATGTGGCGCTTCTTCATTTCCTTATTCAAATCGTCAATGACTTCCTCCAGGGGTTCCACCGTCATGGCCAGGCTGGTGTCATGCTGAACAAAAGCCTGAATGGAACGGTTTAAAATATCCTGTACCGCATCGCCGAATACTTCCATTTCAAGTCTGGCCTTTCTGGAAAACTCCAGCTCTCTTTTTTTCATATCACCGGCCAGTTCCATAAGATTCAGGGCATGGTCGCCGATTCGCTCAAAATCATTGATGCTGTGCATCAGGGCAGAAACGCTCTGGCCCTCTCTGGCTGTCAGATTCTGGCTGTTGAGCCTGGTAAGGTAGCTGCCTAACTTATCTTCATATTTATCCAGCAGATCTTCATGATACTTTACAGATTCTGCCTGTTTCCTGGAATAATTTTCAAACAGTCCCATGGCTTCCGTCATGGCTTTTTCAGCAATTTCCGCCATTTTTCTCACCAGGGAGGTACACTGTTCAATGGCAAATCCCGGCGTGGACAAAAACCGTACGTCCAGAATTTTAAATTCATTTTCCCCATCGGAGGACAGCTTTTCTTCCTCTGTTACCGGGATGGTAAGGTACGCCAGTTTTTCCAGCCCTCTGGTGAATGGAAGCAGCAGCAGAGTGGCAAAAATATTAAAGATACTGTGAATTGCTGCGATTCCCGCCGCACCTGTGGTTTCTCTGGCAAAATCGAACTGAAAAATCCCATTGAGCACAAAATATAATATCAGAAATACCACAGAACCTATCACATTAAAGTAAAGATGTACAAATGCAGTCCGTCTGGCTCCTTTGTTGGCTCCCACGGAAGAAATCATGGCCGTCACACAGGTTCCGATATTCTGTCCCATGATAATGGGGATTACCGAACCATAGGTAAATGCCCCTGTGACAGACAATGCCTGCAGAATACCCACCGAAGCGGAAGAACTCTGAATAATGGCTGTCAGCAGGGCGCCTGCCACCACGCCAGCCAGCGGATTGTTGAATTTTGTGAGAATCCCGGTAAATTCCGGCACGTCCGCCAGCGGTTTTACCGCATTGCTCATGGCTTCCATTCCATACATCAGCACTGCAAATCCCAGCAGGATTTCCGAAGCGTCTTTTTTCCGGTCGCTTTTGGCGCTCATCATGAAAATAATTCCAATCAGCGCCAAAATCGGTGAAAATGATGAGGGTTTCAGCATACGGATAAAGAAATTACCGCTTTCGATTCCGGTCAGACTCAGCAGCCAGGATGTTATAGTGGTACCGATATTGGCTCCCATAATAATTCCCACAGCCTGGGACAGTTTCATAATCCCGGAATTGACAAATCCCACCAACATTACCGTTGTGGCCGACGACGACTGGATCACCGCTGTAACTCCGGCTCCCAGCAGAACAGCTTTCAGGGGATTTGAGGTTAAATTTTCCAGAATTCGTTCCAGTTTCCCGCCGGACAGTTTCTCCAGTCCGCCGCCCATTACATTCATTCCATACAAAAACAGTGCAAGTCCGCCAATCAATGACAGAAATCCAAATATGTCCATTTCCACTCCTCCTGCGTAAGTCCTTTTGTCTTAACGTCTGGATTATTCTATACGGTTTCTGTAAATGGAATACATAATTCATGTAAAATCTGTGTAAAACAATTCCTGCATATTTATTCTCTGCTTTTCTGATTCACCCACTCCCGGAACAGAGCATACAGCACAGACATCAGGGGGATGAAAACCAGCATTCCCACAATTCCCATAAGTTTTCCGCCCACAGTTACCGCAAACAGTACCCAGATGGAGGGAAGTCCCACAGAATTCCCCACCACATGGGGATAAATCAAATTGCCTTCTATCTGCTGCAGCACCAGAAACAGAATGATAAAAAATACTGCCTGCATGGGATTCACCATCAGTATCAGGAAAGCTCCCACTGCACATCCGATAAAAGCCCCCACCATGGGAATCAATGCGGTAAATGCAATCAGCACCCCTACCAGCAGTGCATAAGGCAGCCGGAATATGGTCATGCTGACCACGAACATTGAGCCCAGAATCAGCGCTTCCAGGCACTGACCTGTGATAAATCTGGAAAAGGTCCTGTGAGACAGAACACAGACATGGCATATTTTTTCCACCGCCTGTTCCGGCAAAAAGGCCCGGATTGTTTTCAGGCACTGTCTGCCCAGAGTTTCTTTCTGCATCAGAATATAGATGGCAAATACAAATGCAATGAAAAAGGTCATCACACCGTTAATTACTTTCATGGTAGCGGACATGGTATAGGAAACCACACTTCCTGCACCGCTCAGGGCAAAATCTTTCACAGCATCCAGCCAGCTTTTCCAGTCAAATTCCAGAGACCTGATGTAGGATTCGATTACATCCCAGTCCCTGAACAGCTCTTCCAGCCACTTCTGGGCCTCCGGCAGAAATGTAACCATTCCCTCACTGATACTGTCAAAGGTCTTTCCAAGCTGAGGAATTACCACCACAATCACTATGGCAATTACGGCAAACACACACAGTATGGACAGCACCAGACTCACGGGCCGGGCTGTTTTCCTGTTTTTTGCTTTTGAGAATAATCTATTCTCAATGGCTGCCATAGGCAGATTCAGAATAAAAGCAATGGCTCCTCCCAGTACAAAGGGAAACAGAATTCCCCACATAAATACCATCCAGGAGCCAACAGCCCCCATATTCATCAGCAGCGCCAGCAATACCAGGGTAAATGTTATAATACCCAGAATCTTTTTTATGTTATTTTTGTTTAAGTCCATAAGGTTCCCGCCTCCTGTTCTGTTATATGTCTGAAATACTGTCTCTCAAACAGACTGTTATGGTATTAAGGCACAGTCTAACATTTTCACAGAGGTTTTTCAACACATTTTATTTCTGTCTTGACAAATCTCCTGTTCCCGCCTATAATTGGCGTAAATTCAAAAAATTTTAAAAGCCGTGACGGGAACAAGTAACAGAAAGGAAATCCTACAGAGAGCTGCCGGAAGCTGAGAGGCGCAGGAAGAACTTTATGTGAATACCTCCCTGAGCTTCACACCGAATACGGACATTGACCGGCGCTGATATATGTGACGGTACATACCGTCAGTAGGCTGTGACGGAGCTGCAGCCGTTATCCTGCAAAGGTGCTGACAGGCACCTGATAAGGCAGACTGTGTGAACAGTCTGTAAATTAAGGTGGTAACACGAGTAATGACCTCGTCCTTTTTAAGGACGGGGATTTTTTATTCTACGGGAAGTTCTTTGGGATTTCCTGTAAAATAAAAACAATGATGCGGACTTGTCCGCTGTGTTCTTCAGGAGGTAAAATTATGACAGTATACGACGAACTGGTTGCCAGAGGGCTGATTGCCCAGGTAACAGATGAAGAAGAAATCAAAGAACTGATAAACAACGGGAAGGCTGTGTTCTACATCGGTTTCGACCCCACGGCTGACAGCCTTCATGTGGGACATTTTATGGCTTTATGTCTGATGAAACGTCTGCAGATGGCAGGCAACAAACCCATCGCCTTAATCGGAGGCGGCACCGCAATGATCGGAGACCCTTCGGGCAGAAGCGACATGCGCCAGATGATGACTCCGGAAACCATTCAGCACAACTGCGACTGTTTCAAAAAACAGATGAGCCGCTTTATTGATTTTTCCGAGGGAAAAGCCATGATGGTCAACAATGCGGACTGGCTGATGGGACTGAATTACATTGAGGTACTGCGGGAAGTGGGTTCTCATTTTTCCGTAAACCGTATGCTGACTGCTGAATGCTACAAACAACGCATGGAAAAAGGCCTGAGCTTCCTGGAATTTAACTATATGATTATGCAGAGTTATGATTTTTATGCTTTATATCAGAAATATGGCTGCAACATGCAGTTCGGCGGAGACGATCAGTGGAGCAACATGCTGGGCGGTACCGAGTTAATCCGGCGTAAACTGGGCAAAGACGCCTATGCCATGACCATTACTCTGCTTTTGAATTCTGAGGGAAAGAAAATGGGCAAAACCCAGTCCGGCGCCGTATGGCTCGACCCTGACAAAACTTCGCCTTTTGATTTTTATCAATACTGGCGGAACGTAGCCGACGACGATGTACTGAAATGCATCCGCCTGCTGACCTTCCTTCCTCTGGAGGAAATTGACAAAATGGATGGCTGGGAAGGCGCTCAGCTCAACACCGCAAAAGAAATTCTTGCCTTTGAGCTGACCAGCATGGTACACGGAGAAGAGGAAGCGCAGAAAGCACAGGAATCTGCCAGAGCTCTGTTTTCCAGCGGAAATGCAGCAAACATGCCGGCTGTAACCTTAAGTGACGATGACTTTACTGACGGAACCATTGACATTCTGGGGCTGCTGGTAAAATCCACTCTGGCCTCTTCCCGCTCCGAAGCCCGCAGAGCTGTAGAGCAGGGCGGCGTCTCCCTGGACGGTGAAAAAGTAACGGATATCAGAACTTCCTATGAGTCCGCTGCCTTTGCAGAGGGAGTCGTACTGAAAAAAGGGAAAAAGAACTTCCGCAAGATTCTGAAAGGATAAAACTGCCTTTCCTTTCCGAAAAAGTAAAATAAGCAGACAGGCTTTTGTATCTTAAATTTAATAATAAGTGTGTTTAAGCGGTGTAGCCTGTTGGCTACGCCGTTTTTGCTTTGGTGCGTTCCCGTTCTTCTAAATGTTCCTGAAACGCATTTTCCATTTCTTCGGAGCCAGGTTCCCGCAAAATGCCTGTGCCGTTACAGTAAATGTCCATCAACTGGACACGCCTGGATAAACGAAAACTGCCTGACAAAAGAAAACGTGGCAGATTTGCAGATATACTAACTGAAATTGATATAAAAAAGTTAAACCTGATGATATGCGTCCGCTTACTGCAGGCGAAACACAGCGTCTGCGTGATGAATTTATGGTTGACTTCACCTATTTAAGATTATCTGCAAAATATAACTAAAAAATGGGCTACCAAAGTAGCCCAATGGGAATTGTAGGATTCGAACCTACGGCGTCTTCATGTCATATTAATTTTTGCTTTCTCATATGCTCCTGCATACTTTTGTACAAATTCCCAGAACTGCCCGTACCCACCATAATGCTTTTTACAGTTGTTATTATTGTCATAATCGTACCTCCTGATATTATGAATCTATACTGCCATCCATTTTTTAACTTATGAGAATACATGACAGAGCAACATGAGAAAGCGCAAATTAATACTCCTAGCCATGACTATGTAATTATCTAAATTTTGATTCCTAACTGTCTCATCATATAATACAAGTTATTCGTCCTAACTCCAAATTTCTTCGCTACATCTGGTATTTTAGCATTTCTATTTGGATTCTTTACACTTAATCCACCTGATGGTACTTCTGCTGTAATAATTGTATAATCATTTACTGCTGCCACCGCAATCAACCAAGGGTCTGCAACATCTCCATTAGCCCATGTTTGTAGTGCTTGTTCTTTGTATAAGCCACACATTTGTATATACTGTAAAACCTCTTGATACTTACCAATAATTTCTGGTGATATATGATTACAGATAACAAATCCTGCTTGTCTGCTTACCCAATCAGCCAAATCATCCTCGCCTTTATCAATTTCTGCTTTGACTATATCAAGCAGTACTAATCTGCCCAAACTCGTACACTTTGATATTTCTTCCCAATAGGTCGGAACTAAATCAAAAGCATAGTACTGTCTATACGGTGTCATAAATGAATTGGAGTCGATTAAAAACTTTTCTACCATTCCGCACCTCCAAGACGTTGTGCCACCTCGGAAAATGTCTTACGACTGGTATTAGTCAAACGATATGCTTCTGTATAAGTAGTCCTTCCCATATTAATACTTTCACACAGCGCCCTTATAAAACATCCATCCAAGCGAGAGCCTATTGTATTATAATAATTGCCGCCATTGGTTTGTTTATTTTCTTTTATCTGTTTATAATTATCAACTGCAGTTTTTGCTACCTGATTGTATATATTCTGCTCTATCTTTTTAGAATCAATAGCTTTTCTGGCTATAACAGTCACCCCGCACCGAAAATATCTTGCCAATTCTGTAATTTTTCCGAATATATCCATATCATACATATCCCATTTGTTTAAAAATTCATTCTTTGGCACTAGTAATTCTCCTGCTACAGCATTACATATCACCTCTATATCACTAACACCAGATATTCTGCTTTGTCTGTCATTAAATAAATCATTTCTGCCTAACCAGATATGAGCCACTTCATGCAACAGAGAAAATAATCTGGCACCGTCAGAATCCGCTGCATTGATGAATATAAGTGGTGCCCAATCATCTACCATCGAAAATGCTCTAAATTCATCTACATTCAATGAACGATGAGTATTCTTGCCAACAATACCACTCATCATTACAATAACACCACATACCTCCAGTTGTGCTCTGATACAATTGAAAGATTCTCTGGTATCTTTATTTCTTTCATACCAGACACCATCCAGTTCTAAATCCCTGCGTATTCTATCAACAATAACATCAATTTCATGAATTCCTTCCATACAGCCAACGAGCGATAACTTATCAAAACCTAAATCTTGTCTATATGTTTTCATCCACTCCTGGATATTCTCCATCTCATGAATGGTATCAACTAAATTGCGACTAGGATTTGCTAATTGAATACTATCAACAGTTCGATACTCTAATAAATCAATCTGTTCCACGGGTGGCGTTTGCAGGAAAAAATATCCTAACGGAATATTGGCTTTCTTACTAAAATCCTCTATCTGATTGAAAGTCGGTTTTTTTGTACCATCAAGCCACTTTGTTATATTATTCATCAATTTATCACCCAGTTTATCTTCCTGTGTCTGGCTTAAAGCCCAGTTGATTATTTCAGGGCAAATATTCACATTCACTGTTGACATAGTACAACCTCCTTCCATCAAATTTTCTTGATATAATTATATCAAATATAATGTAAATTCGCACCATATTTTGATAAAAAATTTCATTTACTTAATAATACGAATGCTCTTTTATAAAGCAGGTCTAACTCACACCCACAACTGCCACATTCTCTATCTGCCTGTTTGATAGAAGCAATGAGTGTATCTTTATTACTTTCTCCCTTCAACCATGCATGTGCAGGAATAGAAAACAGGTCCCATCCAGATGCTGCAAATTTTTCTATAATATTCCTCAATGAAATTGGCTAAAATACGTTTTGTCCACCCATACCGCTTTGCCATCCGAATGTAAAATTCTCTCTGCAAATCGTCTTTGCATTTCTCCATAATGACAACGTTATCGATCAGTCCTTTTTTCTTTAGCAGTTCGTCCAGCCGAATTTCCAAATATCCGTATTCTTCCTCCACGTTCCTACCTCTGCATTTTCATACTTGTTTCATGCTTACAGTCTCATTCTATATTTGACATAAACTTACTATCCTTAAATAAAGATCAGAATACTGGTTGTAGAAACATTAGTTCTTTTCTCTTAAATGCGGATTATAAATTTATATCTATTTTCCCTGCATTTTTATTTTATACTTGTTATAGTGTAAGAACAATCTATTACCATTTTTCTCCGCTATAATCAGCCCTTTCTGTACAACACTATGTACCTTTTATTATAATCAAAACTTTCTAAACTACTATGCAAAATTTCTTTCCACTGTTTGCCATTCCTTATCTTTAAAAAGAAATGTCATCTTTCTATTTTTTAAGATCCTGTTCCCTTTCCTTTTGTACACATTCATAAAACAAAGACCATGCGTATTTAAAACCTGACCGGAATAAGAGCTCATCATTTCCTGAACAGTAATACAAAATATACTTCTCCAGCTTTCGATAATTTTCAATATCCAATTCCCCCTCCAGCCAATCTATATCAAAATCGTTAGACACTTCTATTCCAAACAAGCACTTATTCTCATGTAACCGCTCCACATCTGCAATAGACAGACCTGCCTTTCTCATGTTTTTTTAACAGTTTTAAAACTTTATCATTTGGATTATGGTGGTAACAATCCGATTCTCGCTATCAACGTGAAAACTGACCTTATGGCAATCTTCTCCTATAGCAGATATCTGTTTTCACATCCGGGAAGAATATTTATATCTTTATGGTATATTCTTCTTTATACTCTATTATGGATTTCGCCCTTATCCGGTTTCATACTTCTGCTTTGAAGAACAAAGCGGACAGGTCCGCAGGGGCTCCCTGAATTCCTCACTCATGAGGGACCTGGACACTTTGCTGCGCCATTTGCGGTGCGTCAGAGCATACGCAGTATGCTAAACGTAGCACTGGTTCACTGAAACAGTTCCTGTATGCTGCTGATTCCCTCCCACAGCCTTGCATACTGCTGAACATCCCGGTCAGTCATCCGGTCATCCGGCACCGTGACTTTCTCCGTATCTCCAAATACAAATTTACCGTTGTAAACTGCCGCTGCCTGTCCTTCTGACTGGTCAGAAGCCTTCACCCTGACAGCAGGCCGGTCTTTCTCTTTTCCGGGTTCCAGCAGAATCCGGTAATTTTCCAGCTCTATTTCAAACTGCCGCTGTCCGTCCGCCCCTCTTTTCCGTTTCATTCCCAGGAAGATACGAAACAGCTCCAGAGGACTGTTTTTCTGATTTTCCGTCAGTTCTTCTGACTGAAACAGGTCTTTCAGATCCACATGGAACATTTCTTCCACCTGTGCGGTGGAAAGAAAGGCGCCATACCCCCATTCCGGCACTGCTCTGCCCAGCAGAGGATGCTGCTCAAGTACATTATCCCGGATTGTATTATACAGCATTTCCACATTGAGGTATCCTTCTTCCTGCTGAAAGTATACCTCTGTCACAGGCTCCTTCCTGCCTTTACAGTAAATCTGTCCAAATGCTGTTCCATCCGATACCCTTCCGTCTATCTCCCAGGACAGAGCGGAATTTTCCCCTCCGGTCAGAATCAGAGACAAGATATCCACAAGCTGCTTCTGCTGTTCTGTGAGATTTTTTTCCTCCAGATCCACCGACAGCTCATACTCAAATTCTGATACGTCACCCAGCAGAAAAGCTGTCTGAATCAGAGGCGCTGCCCAGATTGCAAGACACAATAACATCAGAAGAACCGAAGCTCCGATTCCGGCCCAAATATACTTTTTCTTCATGATTTTTCCGGCGGAACAATTTTATCCTGGCCGCCCATATAAGGACGCAGCGCTTCCGGTATCTTCACGCTTCCGTCCTCACATAAATTATTTTCCAGAAATGCAATCAGCATACGGGGAGGAGCCACCACCGTGTTGTTGAGAGTATGGGCAAAATACTTGCCTTCTTTGCCGTTCACGCGGATTTTCAGCCTCCGGGCCTGAGCGTCTCCAAGATTGGAACAGCTTCCCACCTCAAAATATTTCTGCTGTCGGGGAGACCAGGCTTCCACGTCAACAGATTTCACCTTCAGGTCTGCCAGGTCGCCGGAACAGCACTCCAGCGTACGCACTGGAATATCCAGAGACCGGAACAGATCCACGGTATTCTGCCACAGCCTGTCAAACCACATGGGGGATTCTTCCGGTTTGCAGACCACAATCATCTCCTGCTTTTCAAACTGATGAATACGGTATACCCCTCTCTCTTCAATGCCGTGCGCTCCCTTTTCCTTGCGGAAACAGGGGGAATAGCTGGTCAGAGTCTGGGGAAGCTGCTCCTCGTTTAAAATGGTGTCAATGAATTTTCCAATCATGGAATGCTCACTGGTTCCAATCAGATACAGGTCTTCTCCTTCAATCTTGTACATCATGGCGTCCATTTCCGCAAAACTCATAACGCCGGTTACCACATTGCTGCGAATCATAAAAGGCGGCACACAGTAGGTAAAGCCTCTGCTGATCATAAAGTCTCTTGCGTAGGAAATTACCGCGGAATGCAGTCTGGCAATATCTCCCATCAGATAGTAAAAACCGTTGCCGGCCACCTTTCTGGCGCTGTCAAGATCAAGGCCCTGAAATCTTTCCATAATTTCCCCATGATAGGGAATTTCAAAATCCGGTGTTACCGGCTCTCCGTATTTCTCCACTTCCACATTTTCGCTGTCGTCTCTGCCAATGGGTACGGAAGGATCTATGATATTCGGAATGGTCATCATAATTTTCGTTACTTTTTCCTGCAGTTCCCCTTCCATTTTTTCCAGTTCAGCAAGACGCTCTGCTCCTTTATTTACCTGAGCTTTCACTTCTTCCGCTTCTTCCTTCTTCCCCTGGCCCATCAGAGCCCCTATCTGTCTGGAGAGCTTTTTACGCTCTGCCCGGAGGGCATCTGCCTCCTGCTGGGTCTTTCTGGCCTGAACATCCAGCTCTATGACTTCATCCACCAACGGCAGTTTGCTGTCCTGAAATTTGTTCCGGATATTCTGTTTCACTGTTTCCGGATTTTCTCTTAAAAATTTTAAATCAATCATGATTTCCTCCTTCATCTACTGAGCTTTCCCATTAGTATAGCGGATTTCCCATAAAATTACAACTTTTACCCACATAATTGTAAACAATCAATTGACAAATACAGGAATATAGAACTAAAATTTACAGGTGAAACTATTTTAAAACACGATTCGGGTGCTTCTGCACCTGAGCCGCAAAAAGAAAGAAGGTCAGATACAAATGAAAGAAAATCCTCTTGGATACGAGAAAATACCTGTGCTGCTGAGGCAGTTTGCCATCCCCTCCATTATTGCCATGGTGGTCAGCTCTCTGTACAACATTGTAGACCAGATATTTATCGGACAGGGCGTGGGATATCTTGGAAATGCGGCCACCAACGTGGCCTTTCCGATTACCACCATCTGTCTGGCCGCTGCCCTTCTGGTGGGAGTGGGCGGCGCGGCAAAGTTTTCCCTGGAACTGGGCGCCGGCAATGTAAAAGAAGCCCGGCAATGTGTGGGAAACATGTTCTGGATGGCGGCCGCTTTCGGACTTGTCATCTGCCTGGCGACAGAAATTTTTACCACTCCGATGCTTTATGCCTTCGGCGCCACGGAAACGGTTATGCCTTACGCCTACAGCTATGTGAAAATCACCGGTATGGGGATTCCGTTTCTGCTGCTCACCAATGTGCTGAGCAATATTATCCGTGCTGACGGGAGCCCCGGATATTCCATGATCTGCATGGTAGTGGGCGCAGTGGTAAACACCATTCTGGACCCCGTTTTTATTTTCGGATTTCATATGGGCGTAGCAGGCGCAGCCTGGGCCACTGCAATCTCTCAGGTTATTTCCTTCCTGATTGCCCTCAGGTATTTATTTCACTTTCAGACCGTTACCCTGGGCATGGATTTTTTCAGCCTTTCTCCTCAGAACTGCGCGGCGATTGCCTCCCTTGGCATCAGCAACAGCCTGAACCAGCTGGCTATCACCCTGCTGCAGATTGTGCTGAATAATTCCCTGACTCATTATGGCACACAGTCTGTCTATGGCCCGGATATTCCCCTTTCCGGCGCAGGCATTGTCATGAAAGTCAATTCCATTGTCATCGGCGTACTGGTAGGCCTTGCCCAGGGTTCCCAGCCCATTCTGGGCTTCAACTACGGTGCGAAGCAGTACGACCGGGTAAAAGCCCTTTATAAACTGGAAATCAAATGCTCTTTTGTTATGTCGGTACTTTCTTTTATTGTTTTCCAGTTTTTTCCCCAGTACATCATTTCGCTGTTCGGCTCCGGCGAAAAGCTGTACATGGAATTTACGATACGTTTCATGCGGATCTTCCTGATGATGGTGATTATAAACAATGTGCAGATGTTGTCCGCCAGCTTCTTTTCCGCCATTGGAAAACCCATGAAAGGCATATTGCTGTCTCTGTCCAGACAGGTGCTTCTGCTGATTCCGCTGATTCTGATTTTCCCGCTGTTCTGGGGACTGGACGGCATTTTATTTTCCGCACCGGCAGCGGACACCGCCGCATTTTTTATCAGTATCTTTGTGGTGCGGAAAGAATTTTCTGACATGACCAGGCTGGAAAACTGCAAAACCGATTTAACGGAATGCCAGCAGTAACCAGCCGCAGATAACGGGCTGTTTTGCTTTACAGGGAGATATCCCGCCGACAGAACCTTATGGCTCCCACTGCAAACAACCCTGCGGCAATTCCCAGAAGAACCCCATTCTGAATGGGAAAAAACATATTTTCCTTCAGAATTTCTTCTGCAGGCAGCAGGGAATAAATGGTTGCGTACTTCAGCTTTTCCAGTTTTTCTCCCATATTGGAAATCATCCGGAACAGGAAAAACAGCACCGGTATCCCGGCCCCTGTCAGGTAGTAAGCCTTACTTTCACTGACGCAGCAGGCTGCAAAAAAGACAATTCCTGTCACTGCAGTCTGCAATAGCAGGGTGCTGAAATTCAGTGCCAGATATCTGCCCGTATCCAGTTCTCCCGGAAACATAATTTCACAGCCTGCCACCCCCACTGCTGTTATCAGAACGTGCAGCAATACCATCCACAATACCATGGAGCAAATCTGGGTAAGGATGATTTTTTTCCTGGAATTGGGAGTGGCCAGAAGATTTGCCAGGGTTTTGGATTCTATCTGACTCATCAGCAGTTTCTGTACCATAATCAGAATAAAAATCAGGGGAAACAGCAGCATGATAAATCCATACAGGTAAATCTGTATCCATTCCAGCAGGTCAGAGGCAATTCCCGTCATGCCCACAGCCGCCATCATCTCCGGCAGCGCCTGCTGATATCCGCTCAGCATTTCGGAAAGTTCCGGGTTATACATATAAACAATTACTGTGGTGTACAGACAGAGCACTGCAAAAATCACCAGAAAAGGCATAAGGCAGACTCTGATATTTCTTTTAAGCAAAGGCACTGATATCATTTTTCCCACCTTCCTTTCTTCTGTGAAACATCTTCTTCATAATACTGCAAAAACAGTTCTTCCAGGCTCTGGTTTCTGGCTTCCAGGTCTTTTACTCCATAAGAAGCAATGGTGATCAGCGCATCCGGCAGACTGCCGGATATGGTAAACTCCGCCTGATTCGGAAGAAGTGTTTCTCTGGTTCCCGGATGACTCCATTTCTGAATTCCCGGCTCCCTCAGAAGCCTTTCTGCGTCCTCTTTCTGCTCCAGCGTCACCAGATATATTTTCTTCCGCTTTCCTGTCAGATCTTTCATATTTTCCACTGCGGCAATCCGGCCGGAACGGATAATGGCTGTCCGGTCGCAGGTTTTTTCGATTTCCTCAAAAATATGGGAGGACATCAGTATGGTAGTCCCTTTCTTCTTTTCCTCCAGAATCAGTTCCACAAACGTATTCTGCATCAGGGGATCCAGTCCGCTGGTAGGCTCATCCAGAATCACAATCTCCGGGCCATGCATAAACGCATTTATAATTCCCACTTTCTGCTTCATGCCCCTGGACATTTTCTTTATCTTCCCCTGGGGATTCAGCTCAAACCGTTCCATCAGATCTTTCATCACCTTCCGGTCTTTCATTCCTTTCAGATCCGCCATAAATTTCAGAAATCCCAACCCGGTCATATCTTCCGGAAAAGCCAGTTCTCCCGCAAGATATCCGGTTCGCTGCTGAATTTCCCAGGCCTGTCTGAAACATTCCTTTCCCATCATCCGGCAGCTTCCCCCATCCGGCCGGATAAATCCCATAAGCTGGCGGATGGTAGTGGTTTTTCCCGCCCCGTTGGGCCCCAGGTACCCGAACACTTCTCCCTGCGGAACAGAAAAAGAAAGGTCAAACACACCCTTTTTATTTCCATAATCTTTGGTAACATGCTCCAGTTTAATCACTTTTTTCCCTCCAGATCTCTTTTTTCCTTTCGCTGTTTCAACAGCCGGTTCATTTCCTCTGTTTCCTCCTGGTACACTTTTTCCGGAAGAGCCTGACTTTTTCCGGAAAAAGGTGTGCCACATCAATATGGCACACCTGAAATTTTAATAACTGTGAATTTTATTCATGACGAAGGGCGTCAATGGGATTCAGATTTGCTGCTTTGTATGATGGAAGCAGTCCGAAAATAATCCCGATGGCCATGGAAAATATAACTGCCAGAACTGACGCCGGAACACTGATAGCCACCAGCGTACTGGTTATTCTTGAAATAACCTCTGCCAGGATAATTCCCACAATGACCCCGATCAGGCCTCCCAGGCTGGTAAGCACTGCCGCTTCTGTCAGAAACTGCCCCAGAATCTTACCTTTTCTGGCCCCAATCGCTTTCTTCAGGCCAATTTCCTGTGTACGCTCCGTAACAGACACCAGCATGATATTCATAACGCCGATACCGCCTACCAGCAGAGAAATTCCTGCAATCCAGATTAACATGGTATTGGTGGACTGGCTGAGTTTCTGAATATCTTCCGCCTGTTTCAGCAAATCGTCAGCCTTGTATTTTAAGGTTTCATCGGTTGCATTCAAACCGGTATTCAGAATATTGGAAGCATCTTTTCCCGCAACTGTCATATTGTCCACACTGTCCAGCTTCAGGATAACCGACTGAGGCTCGTCATACCCGTACAGTACAGGCCAGGCAGTATCCGGTACATACACTGCACCGCTGCTGGATTCCGCATAGGTATAATATTCCTCAATGCTGTTGATGACCGGCTCAAATCTGGTGGATTTTGCAATCACTCCGATTACTGTAAAAGGCTCTTTCTGAATTTCCACTGTTTTTCCCACAGGATCCGTGCCCTGAAACAGAGTTTCAGCAGAATTTTCATCCAGCAATACCACTTTACGGAATTTATTATAATCAGACTCACAGAATCCCCGGCCCTGTTTGATAATATAGTTGCAGGTATCCAGATAATGCCTGTCAATGCCGCAGATTTTTCCTCCGGACATGGCGGTATTCTGATAATACACGGCCCGGTAAGTTTCCCTTGAAGTGTACAGGGCAACATCTTCCACATGGTCCAGTTCCAGCATTTTTTCCCGTGTTTCTTCTGAAATGACCGGCACTCCGTCCGGTACACCGTAATAATCTATTTCATAACTGTTATCACCCTGATAAAGCCTTACATTTACCGTATTATCCCCGGAACCGATTAAGTTCTCCTTAATCTGCTCATTGGTCCCCTTGATGGTGGACACAATGGCAATAATTGCCGCAATACCAATGATAATGCCCAGCATGGTAAGAAAGGAACGCATTTTATGCGACCACAGTCCCTGAAAGGACAGTCTGATATTTTCTAACATCTGTTTTTCTCCTTCATTCTATGTCCGCTCTGACTATTCGCTGCCTTCAACTTTGATGCCTTCCTTTGCGGTTTTTCCATATGGAAATGCAATTCTGTCACTTTTTGACAATCCGGACAAAATCTCCACGGACTGGCCCCAGATAGTTTTTCCGGTTTTTACATACTGCTTCACCAGACGGTCATTTTCATCTGCTTTCAGCACATACTTCCTGCCATCTTCTTCCCGCACAAAAGCCTTATCCAGGTAAATACCGTCTGTTTCCTGCGTATTCGACATGGTCAGGTCCACATACTCTCCGTTGCGCAGCCCTTCCGTGTCTTCAATATAAGCGGTGTAGGGATAATAGGACACATTTGGGTTCCCCTCCCCATAGGCGTTGCTGTTCTCCTGAGGGTAACTGGAAATCTCCGTAATTCTGGCTTCAAAGTTCATGCCGCTTTCCCAGGAACTGGCATAAATTACCTGCCCCACTTTTACCTCTCCAAGCTGCAGTTCGCTGAGAGAACCGCTCACATACAGTCCCTCAGAACCTGCCACCGTAAGAAACGGTTCATCCTTAGGCGGGTCATCCTTATCCCCCAGGTCTTTGACAATGCCATTTACCGTAGCTTTTACCACACCGTCGCCGGAAACTTTTTTCATCTGTTCCAGCTCCAGTTCTTCTTTTCTTCTGCTCAGATCCAGGTCACGGATTTCCTCTTCCTTTTCCCGGATTCTTTCTGCCAGTTCTTCTGCTGTGTATCCTTCCGGAATTTCCGGTTCTTCCGGCTCCTCAGATTCTTCCGGAATCTCCGGTTCTTCCGGCTCCTCCGGCAGTTCTGTATCTTCATCCGTAATCTGGGATTTTGTCTTTACCGACCATTTGGAATCATCCGCCATCTGAGGAAATCCGCTGTCACCGCTGATTTCCCAGGAACTGATCAGCTTTCCCGTCAATACATTTTTTTTATGTATTTCCAGGCTCACATAAACAGGTTCATCTTCATCTTCCGAAAGGCTGTTGATAAATTCTCCCAGCACATAACAGTCCGGCATACAAAGATAAATATAAGGCTTTTCTTCTGTGCCTTTTCCTTTGGTTGGTTTGGATGCACTGGTAATATAATTATAGGCTTCCCCGGTTTTTTCCGGAGGCAGGGCCGGTTCCGGCTCAGGTTCCGGCTCCGGCTCAGGTTCCGGAATATCCGGCTCTTCCGGCCTGGGAGCAATGGGCGTGGTATTCTTCAGACGCTCCAGCTGCTTTTTTGCCCCCTCCAGCCTGCTGTTTATCGTAGAAACGTCCAGTTCTTTCATTTCCAGTTCCAGATTAGACATGGTCATATCATAAGAAATCAGGGGATCTCCCACAGAAACGGTCTGTCCCTCTTCTACATGCACTTCTGAAATGGTTTTCTCATCCAGTGCATAGACATCCTGGGACTGGTCGTTGGTTACCATTCCGGAACTGCTGGTTTCCTCTCCGTAATAGTAGGAACTTAGGTCTGACACATACTGTACCTCTGCTGTGGTGTTGACGCTCTGATAATTCTGATATGCTTTTATTCCGGCAAAGATTCCAATTCCCACAACACCAAGAGATATCACAGTAATAATAATTCCTTTTTTATGCATTCTCTCCCTCCCTGCCGCTTTCTTCCGTAATCATTCCATCAATAATGTGTACAATTCGTTTCGCCCTGGAGGCAATATTTCTGTCATGGGTAATCATCACGATGGTCACCCCTTCCTCGTTCAGTTTCTGAAACAGCTCCATAATCTGTTCTCCTGATTTGGAATCCAGCGCTCCTGTGGGCTCGTCTGCCAGAAGAATTTTGGGACTGTTTACCATGGCTCTGGCAATTGCCACACGCTGTTTCTGACCGCCGGACAACTGGGTGGGCTTAAACGTCACACGATCTCCCAGTCCTACTCTCTCCAGCGCCCGGACTGCCCGCTCCTTCCGTTCTTTCTTCTTAATGCCCGCGTAGCTTAAGGGCAGCGCAACGTTGTCCAGAGCACTCTGTCTGGAAAGAAGGTGAAAACTCTGAAACACAAATCCAATGCTGCGCAGCCGCAGATCTGACATTTCTCTGTCCTTACATTTCAGTACATCTTCTCCCGCAAGCTGATAGGCTCCTGAAGTAGGCCGGTCCAGGCAGCCGATAATATTCATCAACGTGGTTTTTCCGGAACCGGAAGGCCCCATAATGGCCACATATTCCCCTTCTTCCACCTGAAGGGATATGTCTTTCAGTACCGGAACCACCAGCTTATCCTGCTGATAATCTTTAAATATGTTCTGCAAATCCAATATCATTTCTGTTTTTCCCTCCGGTTTCTGTTATTCCTCCTGGTCCCCGTCTTCTGAGCCGCCGTCCGCATCTTCTCCGGAATCACTGCCGTCATCTTCTCCGGAATCTTCGTCCGAATCGCCTTCTCCTGTGTCCCCGGAACCTTCTTCTGATGAATCTTCCATTCCGTCTTCCGTCAGTTCCTCCGGAGCTGTTCCGTCTTCGGTCATGTTATCCATCAGGAATCCGTCATCCATCATTTCTCCGTCTTCGGTCATTTCACCATCTTCGGTCATTTCTCCGTCTTCTCCTTCCGGATTGTACAGAGGAGAGGTATAATCCACTTCTGCGGGATCTGTAACAGTAGTTACCCCTTCATACAGTCCGTCCATGGGGAATGCAATGGCATCTTCCTGGGTAAGTCCCGACACAATCTGATATTCTCCCAGATTTTCGTCGTATTCTCCCAGTTCCACATCACGTTTTTCCAGACGGTTTTTCCCATTGTCCGCCCATACCCAGGTCTTTCCTTCTTCCTGCACAATATAGCCTTCAAACAGCCAGATACCCTCTTTCTGTTCTGACTGCCCTTCATCCAGTTCAATAAACAGGTGCTGGCCCATCATGAGCCCTTCCGCGGAATCCAGTGATACATAAAAGGGATATTTGGTGGCTTTTTCCACCCCGCTGTCGCTCCCCATCATATAATCCTGACTGTCATCCCCGTCTCCTGCTTCATTCTGAGTGTCAATTTTGGTGATTTTCCCTGACCAGGTCTGGTTTTCATCAATTCTGGAACGAAGAATTACTGACTGCTCCACGGAAAGGTTCTGTACATTGGTTTCACTGACTGTTCCTTTCACCCGGTAATCTCCTGATGCAAGCACCGTCATGTAGGCAGCGGATTCTCCCATGGCGTCTGTGCCTGATTCATTGATGGATTTTACCACTCCTGCAATCTTGCTGGTAATCACTGCTTTCTCTATGGATTCTTTTTTCTTTTCAATTTCTGCTTTTTTACTCTGAATGTTGTATTCTGTCTGCTTGATGCTGTTCTGTTTCTCCTGAATCTCCGCTGTATACTCAAATTTGTCTTCTTCCGGCGCTGCGTTTTTCTCACGGGACAGCTGATTAATCTGGCTCTGCAGGTTGGTAATGTCATTCTGCATTCCCTCCAGATCCAGCTCCGCCTGCTGAATTTCCCCCTCAGCTTCTTCCATATCATATTCAAACAGAGGGCTTCCTTCTTCCACCATGTCGCCTTCTTTTACAAAAACTTCTTTTATTTCTTTTTCCCCGTCTTTATTTACTTTCCAGGTCTCCTGTGCTTCCACTACGCCGGTATAGCGATTCTGGCTCCCGGCCCCCACAGACGTCAGGGATGCTACGGATTCCACATATACTTTATCCGCACTGTTTCCTGCACCGGTATTCCCTTTCAGAAAATACCAGGCTCCTCCCCCTGCGGCTGCCGTGATTGCCACAACTGCTGCAACAATAATACCCACTTTCTTTTTGTTCATGTTTTTCCTCCTATTACTTAACCGGTAATGTCTGCCGAACCACAGGAGGTCCGGTAAAATATGTATCATTCCGCCTGTTGTCCAGTAAACATCTTATCATAAAATGGTGATAAATCCTAATAAAATTTATTAATATTTTCTTAAATGAAGAAGAATTTTCCCTGCTGGCAGCTTTTGATACAGCAGTTCGCCGCATCCTGACAGCAACCAATATTTTCTTTTTAATTTCCGGCAATTTATGACTTGAAATTTGCCGCTGATTTCTGTAAACTTATAGTATATTTATTGAGCATCAGAAGTTCAATTAGGTATGGCTTTTCACTTTTGATAAATGAACCTTTGCGGCGGTTCCTCCGTACCCGGTACAGCCTTTGGACCGTTGTGAACTTTTAATCATTTTTCAGGTGAAGAAACAACCGATGTACAACCATCAGGAGGAATGATTAAATGAAAAAATCCATCAACCAATCCACATTATCATTTATTTTGAATGGTATTTCCATTCTGGCCCTTTTATTTCTGGTCTTTTCGCTGCTGTCTTACAGCCAGATCAGCGGAAAACTTGACCTGGCCAATGAAAATCGGTTCGCACTGACTTCCAATGCCAACCGGTTCATGAATGGTTCCGCCTATCTGACCAATGAGGTGCGGGCTTTTGCCTCCACCGGCAAACAGGAACATTATGATAATTACTGGAATGAAGTAAATACTCTGAAAAACCGTGACAAAGGCGTTGCCGCCATGCAGGAAATCGGTATCACTTCTGAAGAACAGGATATGATTGACAACATGTCCGACCTGTCCAACAAACTGGTGCCTCTGGAAGATGAAGCCATGAAAAATGTGCAGGCAGGAAACATGCAGGCAGCATTGGATTATGTATACGGAGAAGAATACAATGCATCCATTACTCAGATCAACGCCCTGAAGGAACAGTTTCTGGCGGACCTGGACAGCAGAACAAAAGCAGAGGTGGAAACTCTGGGCCGGGAATCCCGGTTCATACGGACTACCATGATTACCGCTCTGATTGTGGTGGCATTTATCCAGCTTCTCATTATGATTATCACCAAAAGGCGGGTTCTGCGTCCTGTGATTGCAGTCCGGGATCAGATGAGCGAGATTTCTCAGGGAAATCTTTCTGCCGAATTTCTTCTGAAATCAAATACTTCGGAAATCGGCATGCTGGTGGAATCCATCCATGAGACAAAACGTGAGCTGAAAAAGTACATACATGATATTGACTCCAAACTTTCTGAAATGGCAGAGGGAAATATGGATCTTGTAATCGGCGATGATTACCGGGGAGAGTTCCTGCCCATTCAGAATGCAATGCGGCAGATTCTGGATTCCCTGAACAGTGCCCTCTCCCGTATCAACATAACTGCAGAACAGGTACTGGAAGAATCCAGACGAATGGCTTCTGACGCAGAGATTCTTTCCAGCGGAGCTGTGGCTCAGGCTTCAGCAGTTCAGGAACTGGCTGCCAGCATCCATGAACTCTCCACTCAGGTGGACCACACTTCTTCCGATGCGGATACTGCTCAGAAATGCTCCACAGAAGCTGCTTCTCTTCTGATGGCCAGCAATGAAAAAATGGGAGATCTTACCGCAGCCATGGAAGACATTTCCAATGCCTCCCAGGAAATCGGCGGAATCATTAAAACTATTGAAGATATTTCTTTCCAGACCAATATCCTGGCTCTGAACGCTGCTGTGGAAGCTGCACGGGCCGGAGAAGCCGGGAAAGGATTTGCAGTTGTGGCAGAGGAAGTACAGAGTCTTGCAAATAAAAGCTCTGCCTCCGCAAAAGATATTACAGAGCTGATTGAAAACTCCATACGGATGATAAAACACGGAACTTCACTGACTGCTGAAACCACCAGCGCTCTGGGCGACGTGGTAATCGGAGCAAAACAGGCCACGGACCTGATTGAACAGATTGCAGATTCCGCCATGCAGCAGTCTCAGTCACTGCATCAGTTACAGGCAGGCATGGAACAGATTGCCGGCGTGGTTCAGACCAATGCAAGCACTGCAGAAAAATCTGCCGCTTCCGCAAAAGAGCTCCAGAACCAGTCAGAAGAACTGAAAGTTTCCGTACACAGATTCCGTCTGCGCAGACACAGATAAATCGGAAAAACCTGTGATAGTAAAGGGACATAATACGAGAACAAAGCGGACAGGTCCGCAGGGGCTCCCTGAATCCCTCACTCATGAGGGA